>Ga0207853_1000019_pt1 | contig 76099 bp, 52 predicted proteins | sample LuqExpMetagenom6_FD_187764 | JGI IMG/M metagenome (GOLD analysis project Ga0207853, IMG submission 187764) | Tropical forest soil microbial communities from Luquillo Experimental Forest, Puerto Rico - Sample 6 (SPAdes) | ecosystem: Environmental > Terrestrial > Soil > Tropical forest ...
AAACACTCCAGCAGCCGCAACTGCTGTTTTGTGCCCAATTTGCAGCGCTTAAGGCCCATTCAGCTACCGTAGACATCATCCTTATCTACGTCAGCCCCATCAAAATTGTGTCCGGCGACCCAGGTTGAGCCGTTGAAGTAGCGGCGTGTGCGCACTTTCGCCCAGGCGCTGAAAATGCCCAGCGTCAGGATGCTGAGCGCCAGATTGACGATCCAGATGCGGAAATATTCCCAGCCATTACCACGGAATTCGAAAGCGTGTTCCACCTTCGCCGCTGCAGTCTGCGACATGCATAGTCCCCCCTTACCCGGAAGGAAGTCTGCCGCAAAACTTCTCTGTCCGCCATCCCCAGTTGAGAGGTTGGTTGTCACGGCCTCAGGGGCGAAATTCTTGTTTCAGATGTAAGGCTGTGAGGCGTAATGGCTCACGGTCATGACATGATCGACGGTGGCGTTGTCCGGCCCGAGAGGCAGAAGAAGATTCTCGTAATCTGTGAAGTTAACCCTCAGAAGATCACGCCCAGTATGGCCGCGCACGGCGACCACATCGCCGCTTTCCACACAACGCAGCAGCAAGGGGCGGACGATGGATGTGAAACCTGGTTCCTCGTAGGCCATTTCGCTGATCTTGCGGTTGTGCATGGCGACATCATAGGCGCGCATGGTGGCGTCCCCCACGATGCGGTAAACAAACTCGTCGTTCTCGACCTTGATGAGCGAGACATAGCGCAACAGCCCGGCGATATCGCGCGGGCGAATGTCGGAGCGGGCCGGAAAACGGCGATCACCGCGGATTGAACGCCAATAGGCATAGGCGCAGCGCAACGGGTCGGCTTCGATCCGGTCGGGAGCGATGATATCGAAGCCGGTGTAATCGGGAATATGCGCAGCGTGGAGCGGCATGAAAGGAAGTCTCGTCAATTGTCCCGCTCGATATGGGCTAGGAGATCCTGCGCATTGTGGGCGAGTTCGGCCAGATCGTGCGGCATCTCTTCACCCGAGCGGCGAGCCCATTCCACCAGCGCACGGGCCACGGTTTCGAGGGCGGGGGCGCTGGAGATCAGCCGTGCCTGCTTTTCGATGCGGGAGGGATTGAGGTCGTATTCGGCGCCGGGTACGCGCCAGCCGCCCCAATCTTCACTGCCCGTCACCACCACAGGATAGGTTCCGGGAAGGGGGTGGCGGGCGCAGTCTTCGGTCGGTTGCCATTTGTTGCGGGCGCGGATGATGCGCCAGCGTTCGTTGGCTGATTGCAGTTTTTCGGGAACCGGTTCTTCCTGCTGCAGTTCCTCAGCAGTGAACTCGCGGCCTAGTCCGCAATCGTAATGCACGCGAATAGGCTCATCGAGACCTTTGGTCCAATGCGGTACGACGTGCTCGACCAACGCCCAGGTGCCGACAGGCCGGACATAAACGCGTTGATTTTTATGAAAAACTGCTTTCGCCATCGATTTCTCCCGCGAGCGAAAACGGTACGGCCGAGCGCTTAAGCCGGAGTTAAGTCACGCTTCGACAGCGCCATTTGCTTAATTGGAAGGAAATGTTTGGGAACTGTAGACGCCGAAGGCCGCAATATGGTCAACAGCGTCGCAACCATCACCGAAGGGCAGCAAAATCATTTCGGCATCGGTAAAAACGATGTGCATATCGCCATGCTGGATGCGTTGCCGCCAAGCGGCGGGACACCCATCCGCCGCCACTTTGCGGAACAGCGCTAAACTGCCTTCGATCAGTACCGGAGCTTCGATGGCGATGTCGCTGAAGCGCCGGTTCTGGATCGGCACGTTGAAAGCCTGAACCATCGCGTCACCGACAATGCGGTGTTCGAAATCGGCACCGTCGTCCAGCACCTTGACCAGCGACATGTAGGGAAGCAGCCCGGCCAAATGGCGCATGGTCATTTCCTTGCGTGCCGGCCAGCGCCGCTTGCCGCGCAAGGCCGTCCAAAAGGCAAAAGCCGCGCAAGTTTCGCGTTGCGCAAGTGCCTGCGGCTCGATCCAGGTGATCTCGCGACCATGCGGCAGAAAGGCGGGCGGCTTTGTCATCAGCGAGCTTGGGCCAAAGTGAAAGACAAGCCTAGAGAGGCCGTCTTAATCCCGCGTGAAACAATACTAGACCTGCTGCAGAAAGGCTGTTTGGGCCCGCAGCCAGTCCATTTTTTCCCGTAAGAGGACATTTTCTCCAATTACGAGTATGGCAGGGGCCGTGCTTTCGGCGGCTACTGCACCAAGTCCTTCGAGCGTTGTAACGTGTACGGATTGATTTTCGTGCGAAGCGCTGCTGACGATCGCGGCCGGCTCGGATGGCTTTCGCCCAGCGGTGATCAGTCTGGCTGCGATCTCGCCGGCATGTTTGCGCGCCATGTAGAGCACGAGTGTCGGCGAGCCGCGGGCGATGGAGGCCCAATCATGTTCGGGCAGCTTGCCGTCGGCGCCGTGACCGGTGAGGAAGGTCACCACCTGATTGCTGTCACGATGGGTGACCGGAATGCCCGCATAAGCAAGGCCGCCGATGCCGGCCGTCACGCCTGGGACAATGCGGAAGGGAATGCCCGTTTCCGCCAGAATCAAAGCCTCTTCGGCACCGCGCCCGAACACCAAGGGATCGCCGCCTTTCAACCGCAGCACACGCTTTTCCTCCCGGGCAAGGAAAACCAGCATCTGCGAGATATCGCTTTGTTTGCAGGAGCGTTGCCCAGCGCGTTTGCCGGCGAAAATCAGTTCCGCGTGGGGTTGGGCGAAACCCAAAAGATCGTCGTTGGAAAGGGCATCATAAAGAATGACATCGGCGGCCGCGATCGCATGCAGCCCTAACAGCGTGATCAAACCGGGATCACCAGGACCGGCGCCAGCCAGCCACACCCAGCCTTTTTCAAAGGCAGGAAGTTTGAGCGCCATGCTCAAATTTTGGATAGCCGTTCGTTCCGTACTGTTGTTTTGATCACCCGGCATTCAACACCAAATTTACGTATAAAACATAGTATCACTATTCTGATGCGTTAAATAGTCGAATTAGGGAAAAAGCCTCACAGGCGTCATGACTTTTGTTGCCTTCCTGCGCTACAGACGAGGGTAGTAACCAAGTCTCGTAGGACAGCCGGACCCATGTTGAAGCCCCGCTCGGATTTGAAGCCCAACACCTTTGAGAACGAACTTTACCCCCTGATCACTCCTAACGGCTTCCGCGAATATGATGCCCGCTGGCTGTTTGGCAAAGAACTGAATCTTCTGGGTGTGCAGGCTCTGGGCCTGGGTCTTGGCACCTATTTCCAGAGCCGCGGCGTGACCCGGGTCGCCACCGGCCATGACTACCGCGCCTATTCCTTGTCGATCAAACAGGCACTCACCCTCGGCCTGATTAATGCGGGCATCGAGGTGGTGGATGTTGGCGCCTGCACCACGCCGGTCGCCTATTACGCCCAGTTCGCGCTGGATTGCCCCGGTGTGGCCATGGTGACCGCCAGCCACAACGAAAACGGCTGGACTGGTGTGAAGATGGGGGCGCAGAAGCCGCTGACCTTTGGGCCGGAAGAAATGACGGCGCTGAAGGATATCGTGCTCAACGGCAAGGGTGTCGAGAAGGCGGGCGGCAAATACACCTTTGTGGAAAATTTCCGCGAGCAATATCTCGAAGCCGTCACCATGGGCCACAAGCTGTCACGTCCGATCAAGGTGGTGGTGGCGACAGGCAACGGCACGGCCGGCGCCTTTGGTCCGGAAGCGCTGCGCCGTATCGGCGCCGAGGTGATCGAAGCCGATACCGAGCTCGATTTTACTTTCCCCAAATACAATCCAAATCCCGAAGACCTCGAAATGCTGCATATCATGGCGGATGCAGTGAAAGCCCATGGCGCCGAGCTTTGCATCGGGCTTGACGGCGACGGCGACCGCTGCGGCGTGGTCGATGACAAGGGCGAGGAAATCTTCGCCGATAAGGTTGGCGTGTTGCTTGCACGCGACATGTCGACGGCCCACAAAGGTGCCCAGTTCGTGGTCGATGTGAAATCGACGGCGATCTACACCATCGATCCGGTGCTCAAGGCCAACGGCGTCAAGACCGATTACTTCAAGACCGGCCATTCCTATATCAAGCGCCGTACCGCCGAATTGAAGGCGCTGGCAGGCTTCGAGAAGTCCGGCCATTATTTCTTCAACCCGCCTTACGGCCGCGGTTATGACGACGGCATCGTGGCGGCCATCGCGGTTTTGGAAATGCTCGATCATGCCGGCGGCAAGAAGCTGTCGGATCTCGAAGCGACGCTGCCCAAGACCTATTCTTCGCCGACCATGAGTCCGTTCTGCCCCGATGGCGAGAAGTACAAGGTGGTCGAAGCCGTCACCAAGGAATATGAAGAGATGAAGGCCAAGGGCGAGAAAATCCTCGGCCAAGCCATCGTCTCTATCGTGACGGTAAACGGCGTGCGCGTGACTCTGGAAGACGGCACCTGGTGTCTGGTGCGCGCTTCCTCCAACAAGCCGTCGCTGGTAGTGGTGGTGGAGAGCCCGGTTTCGGAAGAGGGCAAGATCGCCATCTTCCGCGATCTCGACGCACGCCTCGCCAAGTATCCGCAAGTCGGCGAATACGACCAGAAGATCTAATCAAATCGCGAACAGTTTTGGAAAAGGGGCTGCTTCGGCGGCCCCTTTTTCTTTGTCCGGCGTGACGTTCCTCCAATCTTCCTGCACATCTCTGTCATACACAGCCAATAGGTTGCGGCATGATTTAACTTCAGGTGAGTCATGACGGATCGTGCGCGGCGGCAATTCTTGAAAGCAGCGTCTCTCGGCCTCAGCGCCGCTATGCTGCCGCCTTCCATCCGCGCCGCCCTCGCCGTGGAGCCTGCCAGGCGCAATGGCACCATCAAGGATGTCGAGCATGTGATCATCCTGATGCAGGAGAACCGTTCTTTCGATCACTATTTTGGCACCTTGCGAGGCGTGCGCGGCTTTTCAGATCCCCATCCCATCACGCTTCCGGGCGGCAAACCGGTTTGGCATCAGCCTGCCAAGCACGGCCAGACGTTGTCGCCCTTCCGCTGGAACACCAAATCCACTTCGGCGCTCATCTGCCCCAGCCTCGATCACAGTTTCAAGAAATCGCACGATACTTGGAAGCATCACGATGCTTGGGTGGTCAAGAAGGGCGAGATGACGATGGGCTATTTCACCCGCGAGGATCTGCCTTTCTATTATGCGCTCGCCGACGCCTTCACCATTTGCGATGCCTATCATTGCTCGGTGTTCGGGCCCACCAATCCCAACCGCATGTATCTGTGGACCGGAACCAGCGGACTTTCCGCTGGCAATGACGGCGCTCAGGTGATCGCCAATCCCGATGACGAGACCAACGGCACCGCCGATCCGGCGCAGGACGCCGCAAAGTTCAAGCCCTATAGCTGGACCACTTATGCCGAACGGCTGGAAGCGGCTGGTATCTCCTGGAAGGTGTTCCAGGAATACGACAATTTCGGCGACAACTCGCTGGCTTACTTCCAGCAGTTCCGCAATCTCAATCCGTCATCGAGCCTCTATAAGCGTGGCCGCACTTGGTCTCCGGGCTCCGGCAAGAACACTGGCGGCACCTCGCATGGCGAATTCCTGGTGGCCGAAATGGAAGCGGCAATCAAAGCCGGAACGCTGCCCCAAGTGTCCTGGGTGGTGGCCTCGGCGATGTTGAGCGAACACCCAGCCACGTCATCACCGGCTTATGGCGAGATCTTCGTTTCCAAGCTGCTGGCGATGCTGGCGGCGCATCCTGAGGTCTGGTCGAAGACGGTGCTCTTCATCAATTACGATGAGAATGACGGGCTCTTCGATCATATGCCTCTTCCGGTGCCGGCGATCGATCCTTCCATGGGCAAGAGCACCGTGGAAGCCGCGGGCGAAATTTATCACGGTGTGCCGATGGGCGTCGGTCCGCGTGTGCCCATGCTGATCGTTTCGCCTTGGAGCAAAGGCGGCTTCGTCAATTCCGAATTGTTCGATCACACCTCGGTCTTGCGCTTCCTGGAAGCGCGCTTCGGGGTGGCGGAACCGAACATCACGCCGTGGCGCCGCTCTGTATGCGGCGATCTTACTTCGGCCTTCGATTTCGCGGCCTCGGCAGGCAGCTGGAACGCCTCATTGCCGGATACATCCGGTTATGCCAGCGACATCCAGAAAGCCAAGAAGCTGCCCGAGACCAAACCCGTTTACGGCCGTCCGGTGCCGCGGCAGGAGAACGGGCGGCGCTTGGCCCGTCCTTTGCCGTATGATTTCCACGTCGATGCCAAACAGCACACCGGCAGCATCAAATTCGAATTCCACAACCCCGGTGCGGCTGGTGTTTGCTTCATCGTCTATGCCGAAGGCGAAGAGGCGGGGCCTTGGTTCTATACGGTGGAAGCGGGCAAGAGCCTGGAGGACTTCATCAAGCTGACGGGCGCAGATTATCATTTCACCGTGCGTGGCCCCAACGGCTTCTTTCGGGCTTATAAGGGCAATATCAGCAACACCGCGGTCCATGCCGCCTTTGCCGCCGAGGGCGATGCCGTCACGCTCACGCTCACCAATGCGGGTAGCGGCGAACAGACGGTCAGTATCGCGGATAATTATGCGGCGGGGATGCCGCACAGCCTTATGGTTGCGCCTGGTGGGACCGCCTCTGCACGTTTCGATATCGCTCCCAACGATCATTGGTACGATCTCGCAGTGGCAGCGGGGGCACAGTCCTTCCGCTTTGCCGGTCATGTCGAAACCGGCAAGATCAGCCGCAGCGACCCGGCTTTATAGGGGGGCGCCCGTTTTACCCCAGCACGTCCCATATCATCTTCCCCGCGCTGAGGATGACAAACAGCGCAAAGGTGGCGCGCGGGCGTTTGGCTTCCACCGCACCGGCATAGCGAGCGCTGACGGTTGAGGTGGCATACATCACCGGCGCAGCGACACCAAAGGCCATCAGGTTGACAAAGCCGTAAGAGAATTCCGGCAGGCTATGCACCGTCCACCCGGCAACCGCATAAGCCAGAGCGGCCAAGCTGCAGATGATGGCCGCCAACCCTGTGGCAGTGCCGAGTGCGCGTGCGCATTGCAAGCCGCTCAGAAGCAAGACGGGGGTGAACAAGCTGGCGCCGCTGATACCCATCAGTGCAGCCAAGCCTGCGAAACCGAAGGGCAGCAAAACGCCGCCGGCGCCGCGCGGCGGTCTGGAGGTAAGCCGCCAAGCGTCTTTGCCCAGAGCTGTCCAAAGGGCGACAGCGATGGCGGCTCCGCCGAAGATCAGCACCTGCAGAGCGGCGGGCAGCACCATGGCCAAGCCCACGCCGCCGATGGCACCAAGCCCCAATGGCAGGCTCCAGCGTTTTAGTATCGTCCAATCGACAGCTTTGGCCTTCGCTTGTCCCGACAGGTTCGCCAAGGTCGTGGGTAGCAGGCAGAGCAGTGCCGTTCCCGCGGCGAGATGCAAGCGTACCGCCTCGGTAACGCCAAGAGCGCCGAGGATGTGATAGAGGACCGGTATCAGGATGAGGCCGCCTCCAGCCCCAAGCATGCCGGAGAATAGTCCCGCCGCAGCGCCCGCGATCAACAGACCGAGCCCCAAGGTGCCGAGATCGTTATTACCTGTCAGGAAGTCCATGGAGCCTCTGCTCGTACACAGAAATTTAGGCAAGTGAAGATTAGGAATTTGGGTGGTAAATATCATAGTTGAGCCGCTCTGAAAGCTGGCTCGCAGGCGGCGTATGGTGACCTCGGTAACGCGGCTTGGGAGGACGAAGGTCCGTGAACGAGCTGGTTAGCATTGCTGAAGCTAATGCCTTGATTGACCAGGGGCGGGTTTTGCATGTCGCAGGCGAAGAGAGGCTGCTGCGCCAGCTTCATCGCGGCCGATGGATCGGCGGCACCACACCTTACATCCTGACGCGCCAAGGCGGCATGGCCGAACGCGAGCGTGTGTTCGTTTCGGAACTGCCGGTCAATCGGCGCGACGTTTTCATTCGCTTTGTCGACATCGGTTATATTCCTGCCATTTCGACGGAAGCGCCCCGCAACGGCTTCACCATCGTGATCGCGCCGGGAATGAGCGAGGCTCATACCATCTACGGCCTGACCGCCAATCGCATTCCGGGTATTCGCGAAATCCCGATCATCGGTTGGATTTCCGGCGTGCATGAAGAGGACCGCGAACGCCTGACGGCAAGGGTCTTCAACGGGCTCACTGGTGAGGCTTCGGACAGGCGCATTGTGGTTATGCAAGCGACCTTGCCGCTGGAAAGACAAGCATCCGTCAGCATCGTTAATGTGTTTAAGCCAGGTGATGGCGACGAGATCGTCTTCAACGAGCCGAGCTTTGCTGTGAAGGAATGCAGCATCAACGGCAAACCGGCAGATTTCTATACCTATGCTTCCAGCCGCGGGCTCGATCTCAAGCGGCCGCTGGTCACAGAGCTTGGCGGTGAGTTCATCAATGTCAGTTTGAAGGCGGTCGATGCGGAGAGCCGCTCGGTGCAGTTTTATGCGCCAGTGATGAAAGGGCGGGTCTATCGCCAGGCTGCACCGTTGCCCGATTATCGCGCGGCACTGATCGAGGCGGCCGGAAAATTACGGTTGACCCCAGTGCTGTCTTGCAACTGCTATCACAATTACACTTATGGGCATCTCGAAGGGGAGCTGTTCATTCCGCTGCCAGGACCAGCGGTATTCGGTGAACTCGCCCATGTGCTGATGAACCAGACATTGGTCTGTTTGTCGGTCCACGACAAATAGCTGCTGGGAAACCGGCTGGTTCCCTGTATCTCCTGTATCAAGGCAGCACGCATTTCTGATGTCAGTTTCGCTGGTGGCTGGGAGCAAAAATCGCGCGAGTCTAACGCCCGATGATCAATCCTTTGTGGAAATTGTCCGTTTTCCATCCTACAGATAGGAAAACTTCTAGGGAGGATCGTCATGGATCGGCGTACGGTTTTGGGTTTGGGCGCAGCCGCCCTGACGGCGATGGCAGCGAAAGAGGCGAAAGCAGAGGACATGAAGACAGACGGCACGCTTTCCACCGATCCCACGGAAACCATCGCCTTATGGCCAGCCACGCCGCCGGGTAGCGAGGGCGTGAACATCAGCGCTGAAATTGTCGAACGCTCTACCAACCTGGCTGCTTTTCATGACCGCTTTGTGCATAAGATCGGCACGCCCTTGATGATCGTCTTCCGGCCAGCCAAGCCGGATGGCTCGGCAGTGCTGATGGCGCCGGGTGGCGGCTATGTCCGCGAGGTGCTCGACAAAGAAGGCTATGAGACGGCACGGCGTTTCAACCAGGGCGGAATCACGGTTTTTGTTTTGCGTTATCGTCTGCCAGCGGAAGGCTGGAAAAACGGTGCTGATGTGCCGCTGCAAGATGCCCAGCGCGCCATCCGCTTGATCCGGGCACATGCTGCCCATTATGGGCTCGACCCCAATCGTGTTGGTATCATGGGCTTTTCGGCGGGGGGGCATGTTGCCGCTTCACTCGCCACACGGTTCGGCGAGAAGGTCTATGAGCTGATTGATGCCGCCGATCAGCTCGATGCCCGTCCGGCTTTCGCTGGGCTGATGTATCCAGTCATCACCATGACCGACAAAGCCCATGGCGGCTCACGCAAGGCTTTGCTGGGCGACAATCCTTCTGCCGAAGCCATCGCGCATTATTCCTGCGAGATGCAGGTAACTGCGGCGACTCCGCCAAGCTTCATCTGCTATGCTTTGGATGACGAGACCGTGCCGCCAATTGGAAATTCCGTTGCGATGTATCTGTCGCTTGCGGCGGCGAAAATTCCGGCCGAGATGCATGCCTTCCAGGAAGGTGGTCACGGCTTCGGTATTCGTATCGCGCAGGGAAAGCCTTGCGCGGCGTGGCCGGATTTGTTCCTTACCTGGGGTACGCGCGGCGGCTGGTTCAAGAGCGTGAAGGCTTAATTCCACCTCGGTGTGCAAGGGGCGATATCGCCCCTTGCCGGCCCGTCCTCGATCTTGAAGAGGGTAAGGAACTTCAGCCGCGGCGGATGAATGGGTGTGGTGCGCTTGAGATTGGCATAACCGCACAGGATTTCGCTGGCCTTGCGCGCCGCCGCCGGTGATTTTGCAAAGGCGAATTCCGAATAGAGTAGCGTGGCATGGAAGCCCTGCGCCTCAACCGGCAAAGCTGGCGCATCCGTGAGAAGATAGACCGGCCCTTTCGCCAGCTGAGCCTGCAGATCCTGACGATCAAACAAGATGTCGATGCGATAGGGCTTCGGCCGGACCATCGGGTAATTGTCAAAACGGTCTGGGTCGAAACTGAAGGCCTGCAAGCCGTTATGGAAATGGTGATAAAGATACTTCGCCATCTTCATATGCGGGCGCAGGCCAAAGGGATAAACGGCAAGGAAAAGCATTGCCGCCACCGCACTCCACCCCACCAGCTTCGCCGCAACGGAACGGCGCCAAGCCCAAAGCCTATCGAAAAAAGGAAATGGCCGTCCCGGCGCGAACGCCAAAATCGGATAGGCGGTCGCCACGATCACTAGGGGGAACAGGAAGCGCTCTTCCTTATGGCCGATCAGGCAATGGCCGATGAAGAACGGCACCGTCACCCAGGTCACCACATGGCGCGAGTTGCGCAGGCACGCGACGACCATGGCGATCATCAGAACCGCGGTGACCGGCGCGAAGATCGTTCCGGGTTCGAGATAGAAATAGGCATACCAAGGTGAGGCGCCGAAGGTTTTCGAGGCGATACCCTGAATAAGGTTCACGTCGACATAATTCCAAGGCGGAAAGCACCAGACGCCATAACCCCAGTGGTCGATCAGCGCCGAGAGCGCCAAGACCGCAAGACCGGCTACTCCAAAGCCCGCGAGTTTTGCCCACTGCAGGCGCGCTTCGATAGCCAGCCATGCCATCAGCCCGAGCACCAGAAAGGCTGCTTGAAAGCGGCATTCGAAGGCTATGCCGCCAAGAAGACCAGCCCAAGCGAGCTGGTACCAGGAATTGGCCCGCGCCCCGCGCACGGCAACCACCACCGCTAATGTAAAAAAGGCTGCTGCCGCTGTTTCCGAGGCGGTGCGAACGAAGAGATATGGCAGGAAGCCCATAAAGGGCAGCAGTTTTGCATAGGCAAACCGTTCGCTCTCGCACTGGAATTCTTCGAGCATAAAGCGCGCGAAGATGGCAAGAACACCCAGCGAAAAGACACCCGTGACCAGCCGGAGTACGAACATCAGATCGAAGGCATCTTTGACGCCCAGGATCATGAGCGGCTTGGCGATCAGATAATAGAGGAAGGGTTGCAGAAATGGCCGCGCCTTGGCCGCATATTCCCAAGGCAAATCGGCCGGGCTGGTGAGGCCCAGCTTCGTCGCCATATATTCGAGAATCTGGAAATGCTCGTCAGGAAAGAAGAAGGTCTCGCTGAACCAGGCGGTGATGAGCGTAACGACGGCCAGAAAAGCCAGCATGCGCCCCAGAACGCCTTCCGGACTTTTGTCTTTCCGGAATTGTAGCCACCAAGCGTGCCAAGTCTTGTGGCTGGCGAGACTGCGTATCGTCATATTGAACAGGGCCATGGATGCTCCCCTTGCCCTGATAGGCACGCCTACGCGCCTCGTCAACGGGTCACCCCATACGGGCGAGCTTGCCATCCGTGAGGCCGAAAACAGCAGTTTTGCCGCGCTTCAGGCTGACTGGCATCTTCTCGATGCCGTAACGCAGATCAACGCTTTGGTCAGTCGCGCTGGTCAGGGTCAGGCGATCGAGTTTGCCGTCCTTCCAACGGAGATCGGCGCCGATGCCGCCCCGTGCCCGGATACCGTTGATCTTGCCGCTCGGCCAAGCCTTGGGCAGCGCGGGCAGGGCGATGATCATGCCGTTGTAGCTTTGTAACAGCATCTCGCCGATGGCATTGGCACCGCCGAAATTGCCGTCGATCTGGAATGGCGGATGGGCATCGAACATATTGGGATAGGTGCGTTCGGGGCCGGTCAGGAACTTCAGAATGTTAAAGGCATGATCGCCTTCGCTTAGCCGGGCCCAGAGATTAATGCGCCAAGCTGTGCCCCAGCCGGTGGCTTCATCACCGCGAATTTCCAGGGACTTCTTCGCCGCTTCTGTCAATTTTGGCGTGTCATAGATGTTCATCTGCGATGAGGGGAAAACACCGTAAAGATGAGAGACATGGCGGTGATGGATATCCGGCGCTTCCATATCCCAATCCTCCAGCCATTCTTGCAGCTGGCCGGCTTTGCCGATTTGATCCGGTGCCAGCTTGGCGCGCATGGCTTTCACCTCCGCCACGAAGGCGGTGTCGGTTTGGAGATGGGTGGCAGCAGCAGCCGTTCTGTCAAAGAGATCGCGCAGGATTTGCGTGTCCATCGCCGGTCCTGCGACCAGCATGGTGCCATAGGGATGGGTATGCTCCGGCGACATAGAAGGATTGGTCACCATCCAGCCGAATTTGGGATGCGGCACCAGTGTGTCGAGGAAGAATTGGCAGGAGTCTTTCATTAAGGGATAAAGCTCTTTCAGGAATGCTTCGCTGCGGCCGTAATCGTAATGGTCGTAAAGCTGCACGCAGAGCCAGGCGCCGCCCATCGGCCAAGTACCGTATTTTGCGGCATCGATCGGGCCTGTTGCGCGCCAGATGTCGGTATTGTGGTGGCAGACCCAGCCGCGGGCACCATATTGCTCTTTGGCCGTCACTTGGCCTGTAATGGCGATATCCTTCACCAGGGACAGCAAAGGCTCGACGCATTCGGCCAAATTGCCCGGCTCGGCAATCCAATAGTTCATTTCGGTGTTGATGTTGATCGTGTATTTTCCGCCCCAAGGAGCGTTCAGCTTTTCGTTCCACAAGCCTTGCAAGCCCGCCGCCTGCGTGCCTGGGCGTGAGGTCGAGATCATCAGATAGCGCGCGAACTGGTAATAAAGCATGGCGAGTGCTGGATCGGTTTCCAGCGCGGCTTCCCGGATTCGGGCATCGGTTGGCAGATTAACCGCTACCGTGCGGCCCAAATCCAGATGCACGCGGTGGAAAAGGCGCTGGTAGTCCGCAATATGATCCGCCTGCAGCGCGGCATAGGGTTTCTTGGCAGCCTTTTCGATCGCCGCTTTGGCGAGGGCTTCGGGATCACCTGAGATGTCGTCGTAAGATTTGAAGTTGGTGGCCATGGCGATCAATAAGACGGCACTATTGGCTTCCTTGAGTGTCAACTGACTTGATGACTTGGTCAGTTTGCCGCCATCAGCCAGCACGCGCACGCGCGCATCGAAGCGAAGCTTGCCGGGAATGCCTTGCTGTGCGGTGTTGACACCGCGCAGGATGATGTCGTCGCCATCGAATTCGACCTGTGTTTTCTGCGGGCTTTCGAAGCCGAGATTGAAGCCGACGGCGGCCGGCTTGTCGGTGCTGATTTTCACCACGATCACATTGTCGATCGCACTGGCAAAATATTCTCGCAGATGGCTGGCGCGATCGCGAGTGAATTCGACACGCGCCACGGCCTTGTCGAGATCAAGGCTGCGCCGGTAATTCAGTGCCGGTCCCGACCAATCATCACCAAAGACCAGGCTGCCAATGGTCTGATAGGACAGCTGCCGCGGCGGCTCAGCCATCATCTCCTTGTTGATGAGCGCTTCGGCCTCTGAATATTTGCCATCGAATATCAGCTGGCGCACTTCCGCAAGGCGCGCAGCCGCACCCTTATGGGCCGGCTGATAGGGGCTGCCTGCCCAGAGTGTCGTTTCATTGAGCTGCAACTTTTCGTTATTGCCGCCACCGAAAATCATGGCGCCCAAGCGGCCATTGCCGATCGGCAAGGCCTCGGTCCATTGCGAGGCTGGCTGGGCGTACCACAGGGTCAGATCACTGGAAAACTCTCGGGCTGGTGTGGCTGCAACCCCCGCTTTCATGGCCCCTAGAAAAGCTGCACTCAGCTTCAATGTCATGCGGCGGGAAAAGGCCATAGAAAGCTCCCTCGTGTAATAGCCGCTTTATAGACGGCGAGACGAGGGAATGTCTCGCGGTTAAAGCGCCGCTTGCTTCACAAATGAGAGCGCTTCCCGCAGCACTTCGGCCCCGGCCTCGAAGCGGGGAGCATTCTCGCTGAGGTGGCGCCGAAACTGCCTGGCTCCGGGCCGGCCGTGAAACGCACCCAGGATGTGCCGTGTCATGGCATTGAGCGGCACGCCTTCACCCCGTTTGCTTTCAACATAGTCGAGGAACTCATCCATTGCCCGGTCAACTGATTTGGGCTCACCGCCGAAGAAGCGCGAATCGACATCCGCCAATAGGCCCGGGGACTGATAAGCCGCGCGCCCCAGCATCACCCCATCGACATGGTTGAGGCAGGCCTCCGCGGTGTCGAGGCTGGCGATGCCGCCATTGATCGCAATCGTAAGGTCCGGATTTTCACATTTCACGGCATAAACGAGGTCGTAGTCGAGTGGCGGAATTTCGCGATTTTCCTTCGGCGATAGCCCGCCCAAAATGGCTTTGCGGGCATGGAGAATGAAGATGCGGGTGCCGGCTGCTTTGCATTGTGCCAGCATGGCCCTAAGGGCTATCTGCGGATTCTGATCATCCACACCGATCCGGCATTTGACTGTGACCGGCACTTTCACTTGGGCGGCCATGGCAGAAACACATTCAGCCACCAGTTCCGGCTCCAGCATCAGGCAGGCGCCGAATTTTCCCGACTGTACGCGATCAGAAGGGCAGCCAACATTGAGGTTGATCTCGTCGTAGCCGAAATCTTCGCCGATCTTGGCGGCTTCGGCGAGCAAAGCCGGTTCCGAGCCGCCCAGCTGCAAGGCCACGGGATGCTCGCGCTGATCGTAACCGAGAAGCTTCTCCCGGTTGCCGCGGATGACCGCCTGCGCTGTCACCATTTCCGTGTAGAGGAGGATGTTTGCCGAGAGAAAGCGATGGAACATCCGGCAATGCCGGTCTGTCCACTCCATCATGGGTGCAATACAAAATTTATGTGATTGATTTTCCTGCACTATTTTTATGCCCTTCAAGGGGGAGGAGCCGTCGTGTGTACTCTCTGACACCCTCGGATTCGACGTTTTCGCCGGGTTTCGACATCTCAGTGCACACGTTTTGCACACGGAAAGCCTGATGGACAATGGCCACCTTCTCGAAGCTCCCCTCCGGCGCCTGGCGCGCCCAGGTGCGACGCAAGGGGCGATAACCGCCTGCTGCAGGATTGCGGCTTGACCGGCGGTCATGATGCGGTTGGTGACGTAATCGTCGAGGGTGAATACGGCAACAGCCGGTTTGCGAATGGCGAAGGTGGGTGCTGTCACGACAGGCGGCAGCAGACATTGTCTGGTCGCCGTCTTCCAAACCGCCGGCCAGCCGGTCGATCCAGAGCCGGCCATCGGGATTGAACATCACTTGCCAGACGCCACTCACCATTCCAGGTCATCAAGTGGAGTTGTTGCCGGTTCGAAGGCCATCCGTCATTCCAGTGTCCGGCGCCGCAGTTTCAATCGTAATGTGCGTGCGGATATCGGGTGATGCTGGTCCGACCGCCATGGGACAGTGCACCTCCGGCAGGACGGCGACCGAAAACGTCTCGCGCAGGTGACCTTGAAGACGCAGCCATTGGACGATGTCGCCCGTTCCAGTGTCGATGACGTTCAATCCCGCCCAAGGCTCGCAGTCGCGCTTCTTCAGTTCGCCGTCGAGTTCCAGACCGGAAAAGCTGTTCTCTCGCGGCAGTGACAGCCCCACCACCGCATACTTGCCGGCGAAAGCAAGGCCCCGCAGGAAGCCGGGACAGAAGGCAATATTCTCGAGGCGGCCACTTGCCGGATCCACCCGGACAAGATAGCCGCGTCCAGAATCCAACGCCCACACGTCACCGCGGAATAGACGCGGCGAATGCGGCATCGACAGGCCATCGGTCAGAATACGGTCATCGCTGATGTCGATGATCATGCCGCCGTTGGCGCGGCGGTCCCGCCAGCCGCCAACGGCATCACTGCGGCACACGGCTGTCACATAGCGCGCCTTGCCTGTTTCCATGGCAAGCCCGTTGAGGTGACAGCGGTCTTCGGCGGCAAGTTTCGAAATAAACTTCGGTTTCCACAACGGCACAAAACTGTCGGTCCGGCTGAAGACGGCAAGGCAGGAGTAGAGCGTGTTAATGAAAACGACGCGCCCGGAGGTCTCCACGCCCATCTCGTGGATATCGAGATCACCGGTCACCTGGGCGTTGCGCGGAATGTACAACCGATCGAACTGGCCGTTGGCGATTTCCCCTGGACGCAAAACATTCTCGAGCCGCCACACTTGATACAGGGAGGCCACGTACAGGCGCTGTCCGTTGCCGCACATTCCCATGGCGCGCTCGAAATAGCGGTGATGAAACGACAGGCGCCCGTCGCCCAACACCCCGAGCAGAAAGAGTTCGCCGGTTTGATAGGAGGTGAAGGCGATGCTGCAGCGGTTGGCCAAGAGCCAATCGGCAAAGCCGCGCGAACAGGTAATCTGGGTCTCCTGACCGGGCGTAGGCCCGACCGTCGTGCCATGCGCTGCTGCTGCGTCGCCCTTCTCATCCGACACCGGCCACTCTCCGCTGTTACGGCGTCAGGCGCACACCTATGGAGCCCTGCCAGCCATCCTGCTTGCCGCCGCCAAAGTACACGATATCGCCGAACACTGTGAGCATATTACCGATCATGGCATCGACGCCGCCTCCACCCCGCACCGTGGCGCCAGCGAGGGTCGAACGCGTCGTGTAGTTGCCCACAGTGACCTTCGTGTCGCCACCGAAACGGTAATCCACAGCGAATTCCGCGTAGGGCTTGAGCACCGCCGCATCTAGATCGAACATTCTTCCGATTCGAGCGCCAAGCTTGGTGAGCATGTTGTGTGTGCCGTCGAGGTCTACCTGATCGCCGGCCCCATCTATGAAGCCGGCTTTCCCGACGCTTACATAAGACAGTGTCGCCCATGGTTCAAAATACGTGACGTCGTCGAAATGGCCTGTGTATGCCCCGCCGATCTGCAGCCCATAGCTGCCCAGACGAACTCTGGCGTCGGTACCGAGATAATCGTCGGTGAAATGCGCCCGCAACCGGTCGGAACTGTACTTCAGGCCAGCCCGCCAAGGACCCTCGATCCACAGGACGGAGCCCGACACAGCGGAACCATGCGTGTCAATATGGGTGGAACCAAACTGGTTGAAATCAATACTGGCGTCCACGGGGCTGTACTCCAGTCCGACTATGAGCATGCGCCCATTGCCGTCGAAAGCGGCATTGGCGCCCAAATGCCCTGTTGAGACATCCATGGTGTAGCCGCCATAGGCCGCACCACCCGGCGTCACCGACATGTGGGCAAAGCCGTAGCCGCCCCAGAACCCCGATCGGCTGTGTTGCACAGGAGCGGAAGGAACGAAGCTCGGGTTATTGCTGGCGATCCGCTGGCTGGTGGTCGGCCCGCCTTGTGCGCCCCAATCCTGCTGCAGCAGCCCCGTCAGCGGCCCGTTAGCATACTCGGAGATCAGAAGAGAGGAGGAGGAAAGCTGGCCAAACTGGCCGACGCCGGGATAGATGCGCGAAGCAAGAAACCAGACGCCGTGACCCGAGGATCCGGCAACAAGGTTGAGAGCGTATTCATAGGCGCCATCGACCAACGTGCCCGCGGTGGTGTTGCCAGCGAGTTTGAAGTTGGAAGCCGAGGTCGTTCCGCTCGATACGTCGATGATGGCGATGCCGTTGCCGGTGGTGAGCCCGGGTGATCCCTGCTCGTCGACAACCACGGTCGTGGTGCCCGATACGGCCCCGTCGATCTTGATCTGGTCAGCCGCCGTCGTCATGTTCGAACCGACCTCAACTATGCTGCCCGTATGACCGGTAAAATCGCCGGTGATCTCCAGCTTTTCGAAGGCAGGCCGTGCATTCCCAGAAGCGTTCGCCGCCGATAGCGATAGCACCCCGGCGTTATCGAATTCCGTCAGCCCCTTGAATGTCTGATTGCCGACAACCAGCACCGTTCCTTTGTTGACAACAATGCTCGATCCGGCCGCCGTAGGCGTGAAATCGCTGTCGCCGCCGCGCGCCGTCCAGATTCCGTCGTTCTCGAAGGTGGTACTAGGGGACGTCAGTGTGACGAAGCCCGCAATCTTGCCGTTGCTCCCGTTGGTGAGCGAGACAGTGTTGGTTCCCATTAACATCAAGGCTTGATCGTTGGCCGAACTGATCGTGCCCGCGTTGGTCACGATCACGCTGGATCCCCGTGCCACGATGCCGAACGCCGACGATCCCGTGCCGCCGGTGATCGTTCCGTGCGCCAAGTTGTCGATCATGACCGTATCGGCGTTGGCGATGACGCCGGTGCCGCCATATCCCGAGACGAGGATCTGCCCGGAATTCTTCACGCTGCTGGTGGATTGAATATACGCCGCCACAGCACAATCATTGATGTCGGCGTTGCAGACCGTTCCGATCGTCCCCGAGCTGTGCACTGTTGCAACGACGCCAGTGCCATAGCGGCCGCTGACCACAATCGATCCCGAATTGGACACACCCGTGCTGACGACCGGCGGGGAAACGTCGTACCCGGAGCCGGGATCGTCAGGCTCAATGGGACGGATACTGGCGACGACCGCCAGAGCGGAGCCGCTGCCTGCGGGCACACCGTTTATGGAAGCCGTCGCCGATATGCCATCGGCGCTATCACCGGACACCATGATTGTTCCGGAGTTCGTGATATTCGTTTGCGAGTTGATTGTAGGAAGCACGTTGTTCGGATTGATCAGGGTGGAGGCGCTGATGCCGGACGAGGAGGTTCCCGACGTGCTGATCGTGCCGCTGTTATTGATGTTGGTGGACGTTTCCAGAGTGATGCTGTTGCCGCCGTAGCTCTTCGCCGTGGTGATCGTTAGGATGCCGGCAGCAAAGCTTCCCGTGGTCGTCAGGGTGCCGGTGTTGTCGACCGTGGCCGACAGCGTTCCTGTATTCTTTGTGCCGGCGACAGTGCTGGAATCGCCGTCGTATAATCGGGCCTTGGCCTGAATGGCACTAGAGTTGTCCCCGGATGTGATGATCTGCCCCGTGTTCGTGACCTGAGCGCTGGACGACAAACGGCTAAGATCGGTCAGTGCTCCGTACGTCTCTGAATCGGCCGAGATGCCAAGCGAGCCGACGCCTGTTGTCCTGATCGCGCCGGAATTTTTCACCGTCGCCCAGGCAGAGGCCGTAAGGGCGTGCTCCGCCGCTGCCGCATCCACCCAGATGCCTCGCGACCTGTCGCCGGAGGTCACGATCGTGCCGGAGTTATCGGCCGTGGCGGTGATGGCTTGGGACCCGGCATCGCCCCCGCTCAAAGCCATGATCGTGATGCCGTGTGCGTAGTTGCCCGACGTGTTGATGGTGCCGCTGTTGCTGACGGTGACCGAAGCCTGCAGGGTGGTGACAGGAGCTGTATTGTCACCGGCAAGGGCGATGGCGCTGATGCCGTAACTAAAGTCTCCACGTGTCGTGATGCTGGCGGAATTCGTCACGCTCGACTGCGCCTGCACACTGGCGCCGCCGGACAACTCCGCGATTGCCGTGATGTAGATGCCGCTTGCCGAGTACGAGCCCGTCTTCAGATTGCCGGAATTGTCGATAGCGATCGTCGCGCTGGCCGTACCGCCGACACCAGTCGCCCGAGCGGTGGCCCTGATGGCGGCTGCGATATCTCCCAATGTTGTGATGGCGCCCGAATTGTTCGCCGTGATGCTTGCCGTCTGAACGCCGCCGCTACCGCTAGCCAGAGCGGAAAGGAGGAGGCCGCGAGCCTTGGCCCCCGACGTGGTGATTGCTCCGGTGTTGGTGGCATTGATGATCGCGTCCAGCGCTCCGCTCGAGCTTTGTGCGGTGGCCGTCACGGCCATGGCATCTGCCTGGCCGCCTGCCGTCATAATCGTGCCGTCGTTTCTCACCATCGTCTTCGCCCGCACGGCTTGATCGGTCTGAAAGCCCTTCGCGGTCGCCTGCACACCTAGGCCGAATGCGTTTTCGCCCGTCGTGGTGAGGTCGCCGGAGTTCACCACGATAGTGCCCGCGTAAAGCGATGCGCCGACACCGCTCGCCGTGTCCGATACATCGATGGCTATGGCGCCGGAGCCAGCAGTGTTGATGCTTCCGGTGTTCGTCACCGTGCCCGTAGCGGTGACGGAGGTTGCATCAAGGTTCTGGTTTGTGGAGATAGTTTGTATCCGGATACCCTCAGCATAATCGCCAGAGGTCGAGATTGCGCCCGAATTGTTGACGAGTGTCGCGGAAGCGATGGCTGATGCGCCCCGGTCCCAAGCCATGGCGTTCGCTGTCACGGCAATACCATCGGCGGAATTGCCGCGTGTGGTAACGGTCCCTGAATTAGTGATGGTGATCTGATCTGTCACCATCGCTGAATCAAAACCATTACCTTCCGCCCGCACCCACGCCTTTATGCCAGCCGCGTTGTCGCCGGTCGTGTCGATGGCCCCGCTGTTGGCCACGGTTCCCGCCGCCAGGACCGTATCGGAGTATCCCCAGGCATCGATCACCGCGTTGATACCGTTCGCGCCGCTGCCCGGTGTGCGCAGATCGCCCGTGTTGGATATAGTCAGATCGGCTTCGTCGACGCTGCCGATCGTGGTTGCGATGCGGTTGTTGAGGCCCTCATAGAAATGGTCGCCAAAGCCCGAGATGGAGGATCCTGCGTAGATAGCGTCCGATTCGCCCCCGATGGTCGTTATGCCGCCGGTGTTGTGGACCTGTGACACGGCCGTCATCGTGGCAACGTAACTGCCTTGAAAGGTCTCGAACGCCTGCGCGATGGCGCTAATACCTCGTGCATAGTCCCCGCTGGTAACTATTAGGCCGCTGTTATTGATGCTGGCCAAGGCAGCGGACGTCCCAACACTCTCGCTGCCAGAAGGCAAATAGGCTGCAACCTGCGTGCTCGCCACTGCCGTGATGCCGGCCCCTCCCATGCCCGAAGTGGCGATCACCGCGCCATTGATGACGGCGGCGTTCGACACGGCTTCGATGTGCGAGGCAGAGGTGTATACCAAGATGCTTTCGCCGCGCCCGGCCGTGCGGATCGTCACGTTACTGCCAACCTGCAGCAATTCCTCTGCATGGGAGGTATGCCACATGTCATTTGCGACGATTGTGCCGTCAACCGTTACTGTGCCGCTCTGTCCCGCCGGAATGCCGACATTGATGGTCAGATCGTCGACACTGTCATAGGCGATCCCGGACGGATAGGATATGTCCCCGCAATTGGCGATGCCATTCACCGGCAACCCGCAAGTCTGGACCGCCGCCGCATCGAGTCTCATCGCCAGCACGAGAAGTGAGGATGAAGCAACGATCGTCCGGCGTAGCCATTTGAGATTGCGCACGCCGATCACAGCGGTCGACAATCTTGAACTATCGAATACGGTCATGGCTGCCCCCGCTCAAATCTGGTCGATCGAATTTAGGAAGGGCGGCCAAGGCTGTATGCCCGGGGAATCCCCGACACGATTAGGTCGCAGCTTTCGAGAATGGCTCGCGGTTTCTCACTCACCATGATGCGACTAGAATGGCGCAATGAGCCTATCTGCAAATCAGTGCGCTCGTGGCCTATCGCTCATGCTGCTGTTGACCCTGTGTGTCGCATGCGGCGTGGGTGAAGCCACACCAAGAGCACACCAAGGCAAGATCACGATCACACCGCAAAATGCGGATAAAACCTTCGCTTTGGACGGTGAATGGGCATTTTACTGGAACCGCCGCCTTACCCCAGCGGACTTTAGCAGCCTGCATCCGCCTAAACCGGATGGGTATCTCGAACAGCCTGGCGCGTGGAACGATTTTCGGATTGCCGGGCGCCCGCTCGGTTCTTACGGCACAGCGACGCTAAGACTCGTCATCGATCCCGGACCGGACAGGCGCGAACTTGGCTTAGGCATTCCCGCCATCTTGAAGGCATACCGGCTATGGGTGGACGGCAAGCTTGCCTCCACTCGCGGCAAGGTCGGCGATGTTGCTGACAACGAAAACGGCGTGCCGAGCCGCAGGCTCTTCACCTTCGAAGGCGAAGGCCGCCCGATCGACATCATTCTGCAGGTCTCTAACCATCAACTCGTCGTCGCCGGCACCACTGGCGCGTTCCGCTTCGGACCGGCGCGACTCATCGAGCAGGAAGCGTTCGGCGATGCACGGTTCGGCACCCTCATCGGCGGCTGCTTGTTGATGATGGCGCTCTATCAATTCACCATCTACGCTTTCCGGAAAACCGACGCATCTCCGTTGTATTTCGGCTTGTTCTGTATCTTGTGGACGGCGATCATCCTCATTCAATACGATCGTGAATTCTTTACCGCCGTGCTTTTTCATCGTGATACGCAGCAGTCCGTGCTGCGAGCGAAATGGCTGTTCTTTTATCTCTCCGTGCCGGCGCTGTATGCGTTCTTCCGCTCGCTTTTTCCTCACGACGTGCCGGCGGGCATCCAGAAGGCTGTCACAGGAGCTGCCGTCCTGCTTTCACTGGGCGCATTGCTCGCACCCTTGCCGGTTTTGTATGGGACGGTCGCTTTTTCTTACGTTCTAATCGGCCTGTCGCTGGTTTATTGCGTGTGCCAAGCGGTGGTGGCGACGATGCACAAGCGTGCCGGCGCGATCTTCATGCTTGGCGGCTTTGCGCTGCTGACGGGCGCCGGGCTCCATGATATGTGGGCCGACATGCAGGCGAAGGCGCCCTACGCACTGTTTCCGTTTGGCATCTTCGCATTTGCGTTGTCACAGGCGCTGAACTTGTCGCATCGCTCGGCGCGCAATCTGGTGAAAATCGAAAAGCTCTCGTCGGAGCTGGACACCAAGAATGCGGCCCTCAAACAGAAAGTGGCGGAAACCGAGCGGCTCTCCAGCCAGATCGTGCGGGTGAGCGAGGAGGAACGCAGCAAGATCAGTCAGGAATTGCACGATGGAATCTGTCAGATTCTGACAGCAGCGCGGTTAGGCTTTTCCGTGCTCAAGAGGAAAATGCTGACGTCGACCCCGGAAAAGACGGACGTGGATGAACTGTCCGGGCTGCTCGACGATGCTGTCAACCAGGCTTACGACATGTCTCTCGGACTCTGGCCCGTGGAAACGGGAACGGGACAGCTTGCCACGTCGTTCGAGGAGCTCTGCCGCCGGACGGCCCGCTCCAACAGAATCGACGTCTCCTTCCAGTCCAACTTGCCCATCTGTCCCAGGCAATCGCCGGAAACGACGCGTCACCTCTACCGTATCGCCCAGGAAGCCCTCACCAATGTGTCAAAACATGCGCGCGCCAGCCACGTGAAGGTGTCCATCTCCTGCTCACCGCAAGCGGGAATGGGCATGGTCGTCGAGGACGACGGCGTGGGCCGCGTCGGCTCGGCGGCCTTGACCAAGGGCGGCGGCTTCGGCACACGCATCATGAACCACCGTGCCGTCGTCATCGGAGGCAGGCTGTCGATCGAGGATCGTCCCGGCGGCGGCACCATCGTCTTATGCACGGTCCCTTGTCTGATGGCGGATGAAGCGGATTGTCCCCTTGTTGCGGAGCAGCGCCATGACTGAATTGACCGCCGACCGGGCGTCCCCGAGGGTGTTTCTTATCGATGATCATCCGGCGATGCGGCGGGGGCTGGCGCTCTTGCTGACGCAGGACGGATTCGATGTTTGCGGAGAGGCTGGTGACCGCACCCAGACGATGGCGAAGATCGATGCTGCTGCACCCGATGTCGTGCTCTTGGACATTTCGCTGGGCCGAGAGAGCGGCCTCGACCTGATCGCCGACATCAGAGCCTTCGGCGCAAAGGTTCTGTGCTACTCCATGCTTGAGGACTGCTCCACTATCAAAAGCGCCCTCAACGCCGGCGCTACGGGGTACGTCACCAAGCGCGACCTGGCGGAGAGCCTTCTGCAAGCCGTCCGCGAAGTACTGGCCGGGCGGCAGCATGTCAGCCCGGCGGCCAACCAGGGTCTCGCCTCCAGCCCGTTCGGCATGCAGACCGGTTCGGCGCCGCTGAGCCAGCGGGAGAAACAGATATTATCTCTGGTCGGGAAGGGGGTTTCCAACACGGAGGTCGCCGCGACCCTGAACATCAGCGTGCGCACGATGGAAGCCTATTGCTCCCGCATCATGGACAAGCTCGCTATCCACGGCATGCGGGAGCTACGGCAGTACGCCATCCGCAACACATGAGCGACGAAAGGCGTTTGCAATCGGGTTGCCTTGGGACGCCTGGTCCACGAGTGCATCAATTTCCTGCGGGTGTTTGCTTGAAGTGCAAAGGCGGCATTTGTCCCAACTCAGCAGGGTCTTGTTTGTCTGAGATGGTCTTGCTGTTTGCTATCGATTTTTTGCGTTTTCTATCGTTTCTATCGGGTGGAGCCGTCATTCTGCGACCAAGACCTCAATTCCTACCTTTTCAAAAGTGATGCGATCTTCCTTGCTGATGCCTGCATCTGTGATGATGGTGTTGATCAGCTTAATCCCGCCCAGCGAAGAAAAGGCCTTCTTGCCGATCTTGCTGGAATCCACCACCAGATAAGTGTGGGTGGCGGCCTCGATCATCGCCTTTTTCACATAAAGATCGGCCACAGAGGGATAGGTGAGGCCGGCGTCGAGCGAAATGGCGGCGGCGGCGAGAAACAGTTTTTCTGCATAAATGCCCTGAAAGAACTCGGCCGCCTTTTCGCCGCTCAGCGAAAGGGTTGGGGCTTTGAATTGTCCGCCTGTGACATGAACGTTGAAGGAAGGCATCGCTCCTAGCATCAGGGCGATATTCACCGCATTGGTGATGATGTTCAGGTTCTGTCTTTCACCAATCAGCTTGGCAATTTCCGTGGTGGTTGAGCCGGAATCCAGGATGATGGTTTCGCCGTCATTGATGAGCGAAGCCGCCAGCCGCCCGATCCGCGCTTTGGCATCCATATTCACAAGGTGATGCAAAGCCAGGGCCCGAACCTGCTGCGGCACGGATTTGAGGAAGGCGCCGCCATGCTCGCGCTCGACATGGCCTTCGGCTTCCAGCCGCTCCAAGTCCTGCCGGACGGTGGCCTCGGAAACAGAGAAGGCCTCGGACAAATCACGCACGCGCGCGCTGCCTTCTTCCTGCATCCATTCCAGGATCATGCGGCGCCGGGGTTCGGCCAAAAGACCAGCGCTGGCCAGACGCCGCCGTCCAGGGCTGGGCTGGATAGTGGCTGCTTTTCCGGCGCGGTTTCGGCTTTCGGCCATGAACGGACCTCTGGTTGAGTCCTGCGGTTATAGCCGGTTTGCCATCATTCGCTCTTACAAACAGCCCGGCAGATGCTTACCGCGACGAATTTCTCCCAGGAATTTGCAGCAGAAAACGAAAAGAAACGAAAATAATCGAAAACAATCGCTTGTGATCGATTTTGGTGTCGGCTACGGTTGGGGCAGGGGGAGATCGCCCCGGCCGCATAAAAAAGCAGGGAAGCCGCCGAAATGTCCGTATTCGATCGCACCTTAGGCCTTGGGGTCATCGTTTCGAGCCGCGAGTTCTTCAATGCGGCTTATACCCAGGAGGCGCGCGCTGCCGTGGTGCGTCAGATCCGGGCATCGGGAGGCGAGGCCTATATTATGGGCTCTGCCGACACGCCGAATGGGGCGGTCGAGACCCGGGATGATGCTGCCAAATATGCCCGCTTCTTCAGCGAACATCGTGATGTCATCGATGGCATCGTGGTGGTGCTGCCCAATTTCGGTGACGAAATTGCAGTCGTCGAGACCATCAGCCGGGCCGGGCTTGACGTTCCGGTCCTGGTCCAGGCCTGTAACGACAGTATCGACAAGGTGGATGTGAAAGGACGCCGCGATGCCTTTTGCGGCAAGATCTCGGTCTGCAACAACCTCCATCAATACGGCATCGCTTGGACCGATACGGCTTCACATACCAATGATGTCGATGGGCCGGAATTCAAGGCTGATCTTGATCGCTTCCTGCGTATCTGCCGCTTTGTGCGCGGCATGAGGCGGGCCCGCATCGGGGCAATTGGGGCGCGAACCCCGGCATTTCAGACCGTGCGCTTCTCTGAGAAATTGTTGCAGCGCTCCGGGATCACCGTCATCACCGTCGATCTCTCTGAAATCCTGGCCGCGGCAGGCGCATTGGCCGATAGCGACAAGGCGGTACAGGACAAACTGACAGAGATTGCCGATTACGGCCGCATTCCGTCCGCGATCAAACGCGAGAACATCGTCAAACAAGCCAAGCTGTCCTTGGCGGTGAACCGCTGGATGGCGGAAAATGAATGTGATGCCAGCTGTATCCAATGCTGGACCAGTGTGCAGAACAATTTCGGCTGTGCCACTTGCCTCACCATGAGCATGATGGGGCAGAAGTTGATGCCGAGCGCCTGCGAAGTCGATGTGACTGGTGCGGTCTCCATGTATGCGTTAGCCCTGGCCGCTGGTGTGCCGCCAGCGCTGCTCGATTGGAATAACAATTACGGGAATGCCGCGGATAAATGCGTCTGCACCCATTGCGGTAACTTCCCCAAGGATTTCATCGGCACGACGCCCGAAATTTCTAATCTTGATGTGCTTGGAACGACCATCGGTCCGGAAAAGTGCTTCGGGGCCGTCAAAGGTAAGGTCAAAGCTGGCGAGATGACCTATTTCCGGCTCTCGACAGATGATGCTGCCGGCAGTGTGAAAAGTTATGTGGGCGAAGGCCGTTTCACCGATGATCCTTTCGCCATGGATGGCGGCATCGCTGTGACGGAAATTCCGCGCCTGCGCGATCTGCTATCCCATATCACGCGCAACGGCTTCGAGCATCACGTCGCCATGGTGCGCGGTCAGTACGCGGATGTTGTGGAAGAAGCGGCCACGCGTTACCTGAGCTGGCCTGTTTACCGGCATGGAGAATGATGCGCCGTGACTGCGTCTCCAAATTTAGTGGCCGAAATTCGTGAGCGCGCCCGCCTAATTCGCCGCAGTGCGCTGCAGATGGTGTATGAGGCGAAACTGGGCCATCCCGGTGGTGATCTGTCGTCAGCCGATATCTTGGCGGTGCTCTATTTCGGCGTGCTTCATTTCGACCCCAAGAATCCGAAAGATCCCAAGCGCGATCGCTTTGTCATGAGCAAAGGTCATTGCAGTGGGGCGCTCTATTCGGCGATGGCCATGGCAGGCTTTTTTCCGGCGGCGGAGCTCGCGACCTACATGAAGCCGCTGTCGCGCCTCAACGCCCATCCCAGCCGCGCTTATCTGCCTGGTGTGGAAACGAGCACGGGGCCTTTGGGGCATGGTTTACCGGTTGCTGTCGGCATCGCGATTGCGGGCCAGATCGATGGTGCTGGTTACCGGGTTTTTGTTCTCACCGGTGATGGTGAGCAGCAGGAAGGCTCCAATTGGGAAGCTGCCATGACGGCCGGGCATCGCAAACTGAAGAATCTCACGCTCATCATCGATCGCAACCGGCTGCAGCAGGGTGCTCGCACCGAAGATACCGTCGCTTTGGAGCCGCTGGCCGATAAGTGGCGCGCTTTCGGCTGGGAGGTGGCGGAAGTGGATGGCCATGATCAGGCGCAGCTTCTGGACGTGCTTGATCCGGACCGGCTGCGCGACAAGCCGCTTTGTGTCATTGCCCACACGGTTAAAGGGCAGGGCGTTTCTTTTATGCGCGATCAGGCCAAATGGCATCATGGCGTGCCTGATGCCGCGCAATTCGCCCAAGCCATGAAAGAACTCGCATGACGGTCGCGGCACAAAGCAAATTGCACGATTGCCGCGATGCCTTTGCGGTGACCTTGGAAGCCTTGGCCGAAAAGGACGAGCGCATCGTCGTGGTCGTGAACGACAGCATCGGCTCCAGCAAGGTGGGCGGTTTTGCCAAGCGCTGGCCGGAGCGCCTGATCAATGTCGGCATCGCTGAGCAGAACATGATTGGTGTCGCGGCAGGCTTGGCAAATGGCGGCAAGCTTCCCTTTGTCTGCGGCGCGGCCTGCTTTCTCACGGGCCGTGCTCTCGAACAGGTCAAAGCGGATCTCGCTTATTCCCGCGCCAATGTGAAATTGTGCGGCATGGCGGCCGGTATTGCTTATGGCGAATTGGGCCCGACCCATCATTCCATCGAAGACTATGGCTGGCTCAGGGTGATGGGCAGCATTTCGGCACTGGTGCCGTCCGATCCTTGGGAGACGGCCGAGGCGATCAAGGCGGTGGCGGCGGCCGAAGGGCCGTATTTCGTGCGGATTAGCCGTATGGGTGTGCCGGACCTTCCGCACAGCTCTAGAGGGTTTCAAATCGGCAAGGCGGAAATTCTGCGTGAAGGCAAGGATGTCGCTCTTATCGCCAATGGCACAATGGTGCATCTTGCGTTGGATGCTGCGGCCATTCTGGCTGGTGAAGGCATTCAGGCCAGGGTGATTTCCATGGCGAGTGTGATGCCGCTCGATGAAGCTGCGGTTCTGGATGCCGCCGAGACCGGCGGGGTGGTGACGGTCGAAGAACACTCCGTGCGCGGCGGGCTCGGTGGTGCGGTAGCGGAACTGCTGGCAGCCAAAGCGCCATGCCGCATGCGCATGTTGGGTTTTCCCGGCTTTCTTCCTACCGGCAGTGTCAGTTGGCTGATGCAGCATTATGGTTTGACAGCGGAGGGGATTGCCGCCGCGGCCCGCGAACTCAGAGACCTACGGTAACCCAATGCGCACGATCCTCGCCATCGATCAGGGTACGACGAACACCAAAGCCGTATTGCTGACGGGGCAAGGTCGTATTCTGGCGCAAGCCTCCCGTTCCATGCAGGTTGTTTATCCCAAACCGGGTTGGGCGGAGCAGTCGGCGAGTGCGATCTGGGCAACCGTTATGGCGGTGATTGAGGATATTGCCAAAGCGGCTGACAGCAGCATTGCCGCTATCGCCATCTCCAATCAGCGCGAATCCATTGTGTTGTGGGATGCCGTCACCGGTGAGCCCGTTGCACCTTGCGTGATTTGGCAATGCCGGCGCTCTTCGGAGCGTTGCGCGGCGCTGCGTCGAGCCGGACACGAGGCGGAGATCGTGGCCAAGACCGGCCTCGGCCTCGATCCTTTGTTTCCGGCTGCGAAGCTTTCTTGGCTTCTTGATCACACGCCCGGCGCACGCGAAGCAGCACAAGCAGGAAGATTGCGGGCGGGAACTGTCGATTCGTGGCTGGTTTGGAAATTAACCGGCGGCCGACGCCACGCTACTGATCACAGCAACGCTTCGCGCACACAGCTCCTTAATCTCGAAAAGTGTGTTTGGGACGATGCTCTTTGTGCATTGTTCAATGTTCCGCCCATGATATTGCCGGAGGTCTTACCCTCCGATGCTTTTTATGGCCGGACCGCTGCTAGTGCCACGGCGCTGCCGGAAGGTATTCCGATTCAGGCGGTGATGGGGGATTCGCATGCTGCTGCTTTTGCACATGGAATTTCGGGTCCCGGACAGGTGAAAGCGACGATGGGGACGGGCTCTTCGCTGATGGCCGTCACCGGTCACCGCGTTGCCTCACGTCATGGTCTTTCCAGCACAATTGCCTGGAGTCGCGGTGACAAGGTGCTTTATGCCTTGGAAGGCAATATCGCCGTTTCCGGACATGCAGCGGCTTTCGCCCGGCGTTTGCTCGGTCTGGAAGATGAGGCGGCTCTGACGGATCTGGCCCAGATGGTCTCTTCCAGCGAAGGGGTCTGCTTTGTACCGGCTCTGGCGGGGCTTGGGGCGCCGCATTGGCATGACCGTGCCCGTGGTGTGATCTCAGGCATGTCTTTGGGTTCCACGCCGGCGCATGTGGCCCGGGCTGCGCTGGAAGCGATTGCATTGCAGATTGCCGATGTGCTCGAAGCGATGGAAGCCGATCTGGAAGCCGCGCTGCCGCATCTTTTCGTCGATGGCGGAGCCTCCAAAAGTGATTTTCTGATGCAGCTTCTCGCCGATTTGTCCGCACGCCAGGTGCAGCGCGGCACGATTGCGGAATTATCGTCTTACGGAGTCGGCAAGATGGCCGCCGAAGCGATGGGGCTTTGGAGCCCACCCTCCACTTCGGATGCTGGCGGCATCTTCTCGCCTGTCTTGTCCCCCGACATCCGAGCGCAGATACGCCAGCAGTGGCATGCCGCATTGCAACGGACCATGTTCGAGCCAAGTTAGTTTCCATTTTAGGAATCATACAAATGCAGCCGACACGACGCGGAGCTTTGGGACTAATCGGAAGCGCCGGGCTGGTGCCGTCCGCTGCTGCCGCCGTATCACGCCTTATCCAAGCCCACGCGATGGCGGACGATCTGCGTGTAGAATGGCTTTCTTCTCCGAGCGGCATCGACACACTGCGCCCGCGCTTTACCTGGATATTGCAGTCTGGTGGCAAGAAAGCACGCGATGTGCAGCAGACCGCCTGCCGAATTGTTGTTGCGTCTAGCAGGCGCAAGGCCCAGAGCGGGGTGGGTGACATCTGGGATAGCGGCAAGCAGAACAGCTCCGCTTTCCGCCTCGCGCCGTCAGCCGATCTGCCGCTGCATGCTCACTTGACCTATTGGTGGTCCATCATGTTGTGGGATGGTGACGGCAGAGCATCGCGCTGGTGCACGCCTGCAAGGTTCTTGACCGGGATGCTTTCTAGCTGGCAGGCGCAGTGGATTGCCGCCGAGCCGGATCGTCCGCCGATGCCGCTGCCACCCAATGCCTTAGCACCGGTTAAATCGGTGCCGCCCAAGCCCATGCCGGTTTTCCGCCGCGATTTTTCGCTGGACAAAGCCGTGACCAGCGCTGTCGTCTCGGTGAGTGGTCTCGGTCACTACGAACTCGCCGTCAACGGCAAGGCGGTGACGAGCAGTGTGCTCAATCCCGGCTGGACCAATTATCGCAAGAGTGTTTTCTACAATACCTTCGACGTCACCTCTTTATTGCACCGTGGCCGCAATGCACTTGCGCTTCTGCTCGGCAACGGCATGTACAATGTTGAAAGCTATCCCGGCCGCTATACCAAGTTCTCTGGCTCCTTCGGTCAGCCGAAGCTTATCCTGCAACTGACCATAACCTATGCCGACGGCAGCCAAATTGTGATTGCCAGTGACGAGGCTTGGCAGACGCGTTCCGGTCCGATCACCTTGTCTTCGGCTTATGCTGAGGATTTCGATGCGCGCAAGCTGGCGCCAGATTGGATGACGGCTCTACCGCAAGAGGGATGGAATAAGGTTTTGACGGTGGCCGGGCCTGGCGGCGCTTTGAAAGCGCAAAATATTCCACCCGTAACAGAAGCCAAACGTTTCAAGCCTGTCCGCATCACAGAGCCTAAGCCTGGCATTTTTGTCTATGATTTCGGGCAAAACATGTCGGGCTGGCCAAATCTCCTGGTCAGCGGGTCTGTTGGTTCTACGGTGAAGCTGATGACCGCAGAATTGCTTGCGGAGGATGGCCTTGTGGATCCCGCTAGTGCCGGTGGCCGTCCGGGCCTTGAGCACTATTATAGCTACACTTTGTGCGGGCGTGGCAAAGAGGCGTGGCATCCGCGCTTCAGTTATTACGGTTTTCGCTATCTGCAGGTCGAAGGCGCCACGCCGCCAAACGCGGCAAAAGCGGGCGTTCCGGTCTTGCATGAGTTGGAAGCCTCCTTCCTATATACCGATCTGCGGGCGACGGGACGGTTTGAATCTTCCAATCGCCTATTCGATCGCATTCACCGGCTGATCAAACTGGCATTGCTCAGCAACACCTTCAGTGTGCTGACCGATTGTCCGCATCGCGAAAAATTAGGCTGGCTGGAACAGACTTATCTCAATGCCGATACCGTCTTCTGCAATGAAGACGGCATCACGCTTTATGAGAAGTTGGCGCACGATATCGTCGAAGCTCAGGCGTCCGATGGCATGGTGCCTGGCATCGCCCCGGAATACATCGCCTTCTTCAATACGGATGGCAGCAATGCCATCTGGCGTGATTCCCCGGAGTGGGGGGCGGCGGCGGTGCTCAGTCCTTTGGCGGCATGCCGCTATTATGGCGATCCGCAGGTTCTGGAAACTGCCTATCCGGCAATGAAGCGCTATGCCGATTATCTTGCCAGCCGCGCCAAGGATGGGCTCATCGGTTTCGGCATGGGAGATTGGTATGACCTTGGGTCAGCCGCACCGGGTCCAGCGCAGTTGACCAGCCTGACATTGGCTTCGATGTGTTCCTATTATGCAGTGCTGGATGGAATCGCAGAGGCGGCACGTCTTACCGGACGCGAGGACGAACACCGCGAATATCTGCGTAGAGCCGAAGCCCTTAAAAGCACCTTCAATCAGAAGCTTTTCAACCCGCAATCCGGTGGCTACGACAGCAACAGCCAAACAGCCAATGCTATGCCGCTGGTGCTCGGGATGGTGCCGCAGGAGCATCAGCAGGGGGTGTTGGACAACCTCGTTTCTGATATCCGCAAGCGCGATAATCACATTTCTGCGGGCGATATCGGCTTTCACTATGTGCTGCTGGCCTTGATGCAGAACGGCCATGCCGAGCTTTTGCGCGAGATCCTGTCGAAAACAGATGCTCCAAGCTATGGTTATCAGCTTGCTCAAGGCGCGACGACCTTGACCGAAGCTTGGAATACCAACCGGCCCAATTCACAGAACCACTTCATGCTTGGACATGCCGAAACCTGGTTCTACCGCGGGTTAGGTGGCATCAATCTCGACATGAGCAAAGACGGTGCCCAGCGCCTCCGTATCGAGCCGCAAACCGTTTCCGGCATTGATGGCTGTTCTATCCGCTATCGTTCGGTTCTGGGTGAAGTCATCAGCCATTGGCACCGCAAGAACGGCGTCCTTGAACTGTTTGTCGGCATTCCTGCAGGCGCCGAAGCGACTATCGTACTGCCGTGGGCGGCTGAACGGAAAAACGTGACCGTCGGTTCCGGCGATCACGTCTTCAAGGAAGACTGACTCGCTTACACCATGCGAAGGCGCAGGACATAGGGCAGGGCAACCCGCTCCGGTAGTTCTGCGATCAAGCCTTTGTCGCTTTGCTGCCAGATCACTGGTTTTGAGCTGCCGAGCAGATCGATAGCCGCGATCCGGCCGTCCAAATAGGGTGTGTCTCTATAGAGGGTCTTGATCAGAACCTTGTTGTCTGGGGCATAAGCCAGGCCGATCGCATAAAACGACGGTCCATTCGTGGTGAAGCGAATGTCATCGGGCGCAAAAGCCTGATTGGTGACTTCCTTCTTTTCCTCGGCGCCGGTGCCGGTATTGCCTTCACCGTAAAGCACCCAAGGTCGCGAGCCGTAAATCGCTTCGCCATTGGTTTTTAGCCAGGCGCCCATCTCGAGCAATACCGAGGAGGCTTCGGGCGGAATGGTGCCGTCGGCTTTAGGACCGACATTCAACAGCAGATTACCATTCTTGGAGACGATATCGACAAGATCATTTAGGAGCGAAGTGGCGGTACGATAGGAGTCATGCTCGGCGTAACCCCAGGATTTTATGCTGACCGAGGTTTCCGTTTGCCATGGCCGCAGCCGCAGCGAATCGAGCTTACCGCGTTCGATGTTGAGCACGCCCGCGCCTTGCGGAAAGGCTTCCATCTTGTAGGTGACAACCGGATCCATTTTGAGTGCGACGGCGCGATTATAAAAAGCGGCTGCAAAACGGCGCAGATACGGTTCAAAAGCGGTCTGGTTGATCCACCAGTCGAAATACATCAGATCGGGCGTGTACCCGGTCATGAGTTCACTATTGCGGCCGAGCCAGTCCTCAAGGAATTCCTTGGAGGGCGGCAGCCAGCGTTCCAGATGACTCGAATTGGGTTCGCCTTTGATGATGTCGCGGTCGGCGGGTAAGGTCATCGGTTGAGCTGGACCATAAATGCCGCGATAGCGCGGATCGCGCACATCAGAGGCATATTGCGTGCCCTCGTAATACCACCAGGTGTGTTCGGCGCGATGCGAAGAGAGACCGAACTTCAGCCCGCGCGCGCGGATCGCTTTTGCAAGCTCGCCGAGGGTATCGCGTTTTGGGCCCATGCGGGCCACATTCCAGCCGCTCAGTTGCGAGTTATACATGGCAAAGCCATCGCAGTGCTCCGCCACGGGAACGACATAACGGGCGCCGGCGCGGGCGAACAAATCGATCCAGCCCGAGGCATCGAATTTTTCGGCTTTGAATTTCGGGATGAAGTCCTTGTAGCCGAATTTGACTTGCGGCCCATAAGTGGCAATGTGGTGCTTGTAGGCTTCGCTATCGGGAACATACATGTTCCGCGAATACCACTCGTTGCCGAAGGCCGGAACGGAATAGACGCCCCAATGGATGAAGATGCCGAATTTGGCGTCGCGATACCAATCCGCTTGCGGATAATTCTGTAACGATGGCCAATTTGCGCGATAGGGTCCGCTCACGGCCGCGTTGTCAGTTGCCGCCAAGAGAGCGGCAAGCCGCTGGGCATAATCCTTCGGATCGGGAGAGCTAGCAGCAGCACTCGCAGCCTGTCCTGTCATGCTGGCGGCCAATGCAGCGGAAGCCCCTTTAACCAAGGCGCGGCGGTCAATTTGCATGGCTAGTCTCCAGCACGGCTACACCTTGGCTTTCCAGCGTCACGTCGTGCGTGTCCTGCATGTTATGAAGAACGTCCCGCATGGCGCGCGGTAGGGTGATATTGGCCGCAGCCTTACTATGATTGATCAAGATCACGATGTCCTTTGAAGGGCTTGAACGGCGCATAGCTTCAACGCCTTCGGGAAGTACTCCCAGCCAAGGTCTGACTTTGGCGCTCTTGAGCTGTTCGGCGATGAAGCCGCGTGTCAATGCCGGATCGAGTAAGGTGCCGAGATAGACGATCTTGCCTTTACCGAAAGAGCGCGACAGGGCGGCTGGTTTTTCGCTAAGCCAGGTGCGATTCTTGCCAAAGCGCAAAAGTACCGATGTGTCAGGCGATTTGGCGGAAAGATCCTCACCCCAGATAGAGGTTGTGCCATTTCCGGCCTTACCGCCTACAGCGAGGCTTTCATCGAGCGCATAGAATTGTTCGACGCGTCCGCCGAGCAGGTCTGCCAGCGGCCCAGGCTGACGCTGCACATTGAGACGGTTGAATTCGTCTTTCAAGCCGCTGCGCGGGCCAAGCACCAGGATACCGCCTTGCTTGACGTAATCGGCGAGCTGCTGTGCCAGCTCGTTGGAAATGACATTGAGCTGCGGCGCGAAGACAATTTTGTAGCCCTTCAGCGGAGCCGTCGCATTCACGACATCAACCGCATGGGTGATATCTTCGAGCGGCGCGTAGTAGTCCAGGAACACTTTTTTTTGCTCATAGGCCACGCTGTGTGTCTGGAAATCGATTGCCCAGCGACTGTCATAGCTCGTCAGCAAGGCCACATCGGAATGCGGTGTGGTGCCAGCCACGGCCGCAGAGGCGGCGGCGAATTCTTTGCCGACATTTTGGAATTCGCCATAAAGCGGCACCGGATTGCCGTCGGGACCGACCAGCGTGCCGTGATATTGCTCTTGTCCGTTGAGGGCGGCGCGCCATTGCCAGAACAGCACCGCATCGGCGCCATGGCCGATGGATTCCCAGGCCATCGCTCTCACTTCACCCGGATCGAGCGCAGTGTTCACGGGTGCCCAGTTCACGAAACCGGGCTGGGTTTCCATCACCCAAAAATTCTGCCGCTTCCAGCCGCGCACAAAATCACTGAGGAAAGCATGGTCATAAGCGTTGAGATGACCGCGTCCCACATAGGGGTCCCAGGATGCAACATCCATCGGTTCGTTGAGAGCGTAGTGGTCCCAGTTGTCCGTCCAGGCCAGGCCGCCGACATTGGTGGTGATGAACTGGCTGGAAGCGACGGCTTTGCGCAACTCGTCGATTTGATTTTGCACAAAGCTACGCCAGGTCTCTGTGACGAAATGTTTGTGCTCCAGCATGAGGCCGGGATTGCCAGCTTTGGCCGTGAGCGGGATCTGGCTCCAATCGGAATAGGTCTGGCTCCAATAAGCAGTCGTCCAGACTTCATTCAGCTTGTCGAGGCTGCCATAGCGCTGCTGAAGCCAGCCTTGAAACATCTTGCGGGTGGCAGGATCGAAGGACTCTTCGGTCAATTCGTTGCCGATCTGCCAGCCGATGACATTCTTATCTTGACCATATCGTGCTGCCAGCGTGCTCACGATCTCGCGGCAAAATTTGCGGTAGAGCGCGCTGGAATAGGAGAACTGGCGGCGTCCGCCATGCTCGGCGCGCTGGCCGTTGCCATCAACCCGCAAGGTCTCTGGATATTTCTCTGTCAGCCACGCTGGCGGCGTGTCGGTCGGCGTGCCGATCACCACTTTGATATGGTGCTGCTCAGCCATGCGGATGGCTTGGTCCATCCAGGAAAAATCATAACGGCCTTCTTCCGGCTCCAGGCTGCTCCAGGCGAATTCGCCGATGCGCACCACATTGACTCCAGCCGCTTCCATCAGCGTGAGATCTTTGTCCCAGTCCTTGGCTGGCCATTGTTCAGGGTACCAAGCTGCCCCATACCAGAGCCGTTCCGAAGCGGTGGCAGCTGGTTGCGTGGCGGCGAGAGAGAGGCTCGATGTCACCAATAAGGCGCTGACGAGAGCTGCAGAAAACCGGGTCATGAGGCGGTTTTTCCCTTAAAGACAAGAACGGCGACATCGTGCGGAGCAAGACTGACAGACCGCCGGGCTGCGCCGCCAGTCAGGACGTCTAGCATGGCCCTGGGCAGCGTAATGTTGCGTTTTGCATCACCGTGATTGATCAAGATCAGGACGAATTTGCCCTCGCTCCGGCGTTCGCAGACTTCGACATCGTCTGGAACGCTAAGCGTATTTCGGATCGATGCCTGGGCAACGGCACTAGCGAGGAAATCCCGCATGGCAGGCTCGCTGAGCCAAGCCCCGAGATAGGTGATGCTGCCATCTCCAACCTGGCGCGTCAGCGCTGCTGCTTTGCCCGACAGCCAACCGCTGTTTGGTGCATAGTGGATCAGCGTCTCGACATCCGGTGCGTCGTTCACCAGAGCCTCGGCCCAGATATCGGCACTGCCTTTACCTTCGAGAGAAACGGGGGCATCAAGCGCATAGTACTGTTCCACATGTCCGCCCAGCGTCGTGGCGAGGGGGCCGGGTTGGCGCGTAGTCCAGAGCGCATTGTCTTCGTTTTTCAGGCCGCTGCGAGGCCCAAGCAGAAGATGTCCTCCATGGCGGACATAGGTCGTGAGACGCTCGGCTTGGGCCTTTGTCAGTACATTGAGGGCTGGTGCGATCACCAGCTTGTAACGGTCGAGGTCGCTATCCGGTGAAAGAATGTCGAGGGCATGAACGCTGTGGTTTAGGGGCCTGTAAATGGCAGCAAATTCGTCTCTAGGCGTGAAACTCTTGTTGTGAGGCTGGAATTCGAGTGCCCAGCGGCTGTCATAGGATTGGATCAGCGCCACATCGGCTTTGGGTGTGGTACCGGCCAGCGCGGCGCTGGCTTTGGCGAATTCGCGGCCGATACGCTCGGCTTCTTTATAGGCAGGAACCGGCTCGCCATCGGGACCGGCCAGTGTGCCGTAATATTGTTCCTGGCCATTGAGTGCACTGCGCCATTGCCAATAGAGCAAGGCATCGGCGCCATGGCCCACGGCCTGCCAGGCCATTTCGCGCATCACGCCGGGATCGAGGGTCCGGTTGATCTTGCCGTAATTGACATAGCCCGCCTGGGTCTCGATGACCCAGAAATTCTTTTGCTTATAGCCACGTACCACATCGTGGAGCATGGCGTTTTCCGTCCAATCGAAATGCCCTTCTGGGATGTAGTTGTCCCAGGCTGCCAGATCGAGTTGCCGGTGCATGGCAAAATGGTCAAAGCCGCCGTTCCAATGCATCGTATTGGTGGTAACAAACTGGTCCTTGGCGATCTGGGGCCGAATAACCTCGGCCTGATTGGCGACATAGCTCGACCAGGTATCGGAGACGAAGCGCTTAAAGTCGAGCAGTAGGCCGGGATTCTGATTGCTGGCATGCATCGGCACTTGATCAAAGCTATTGTAGCTCTGGCTCCAATAGCTTGCGGTCCAGCGCTGGTTCAGACTTGCGATGTCGCCATAGCGGTTCTGCAGCCAAGCATGAAACTGTGCCTTGGCATCATTGTCATAGGAAACGGGGCCGATTTCGTTGTCGATCTGCCAGCCGATGACCGCGGGATTTTTTCCATACCGCTGGGCCAGCCGGTTAGCGATATCACGCGCGAAGGCCCGGTAATGCGGGCTGGCAAAGCTGTATTGTAGCCGGTTGCCATGTTCTTCGCGTGAGCCGTCCTCATTCCGGCGCAGAATGTCCGGGTAATTCTGAGTTAACCAGGCCGGCGGAGCCGCTGTCGGGGTCCCTATAACAACTTTGATGTGATGTGCTGCGGCTTTGGAAATGGCCCGGTCGAGCCAGCCAAAATTATAGCGCCCTTCGCTTGGTTCGAGGCTGCTCCAGGCAAATTCACCCAGGCGGACCACATTGATATGGGCAGCTTGCATGAGCGCGAGGTCGTGCTCCCAGCGTTGCTCCGGCCACTGTTCCGGATACCAGGATGCCCCAAAATACAGCGTAGAATCTGCACTTTTGGCTGGGGTAGCGATTGTGCATCCCGCTATTAAGCACACGGCAGCAGCGCCTTGGCTGAGCCGTCGTAACAACGCCATCCTAGTCCTCCCTCCGCCCGGTTCCGGTCTCTTGCGGACCTTCAAACGCTCCGGGCGCGACCTCCTGCCGGGGGTTCATTGCCTGTCAGTAACGAGCATATCATTTCATTTTCGAACGAAAAGGATCATAATGTGAGTTATATTCGGCTTCAATGTCACATGAAAAGTAACATGACCGTGTCTGGAAACCTGCCCTTGATCGATCGCCGCCGGCTATTCCATCTCATGGGGGCTGCTGGCTGGGTATTTTCACCTTTATCTAAGGCTGCCGGGGGGGCGCCGCTATCCGATACAGCCGATGGGCTGATGGCGCGGTTCGAAAACCCGCCCGCTTCCGCCAATCTCGGGGCTTATTGGTATTGGCTTGGCGGCAATGTCACGGCCGCGGGCATTACGGCCGATCTCACGGCGATGCGCGATGCAGGCATCACCCAGCCCATGCTGTTCACCATCGGTAAAGGCGATAAGAACTCCCCCATTTCTCCTCCCGCCGACGCGCTCACCGAACATTGGTGGAGTTTGGTGGAGCATGCGGTTCACGAATCGGACCGGCTGGGGCTGACCTTGGCCTTGAATGCCTGCGACGGCTGGGCCACCGCCAGCGGACCTTGGATCACGCCCGAATTTTCGATGCAACGGTTGGTCTGGTCCGAGCAGGTGGTCGAAGGCGATAAGGTGTTTTCCGGAAAACTGCCCGTCCCGGCACATTTGCGCGATTACTATCGTGACATTGCTGTCTTTGCCTTGCCGTTTCCCAAGGAATGGGATCAAGACAGTGCCCGGTTGCAGCCGAAGATCTCTTCCAATCTGCCGCTGAAGGTTGCCGATCCGCAGCTCCTCACCAATCCGGACAACAAGGAAGAGATTGTCGACACGGAAGGGGATGGCTGGATCAGTTACACCTTTGCCAAGCCCTTCACGCTGCGCTCCATCACGGTGCGCACCCCATCGCCTTTCGGTTATTCCCCCGGTCTTTATCGGGCTGCCAACAGTTTGGAAGTGGAAGCCAGCGATGACGGTGTGTCCTATCGTAAGATCGGACAGCTCGAATATCCCAAGCATGGTTGGCAAACGGATCTGACCACCCTGACACACGCGCTGCCGCAGACCACGGCGCGGTATTTTCGCCTGGTGCATCACCGGCTCCCGAGCGAGCAGCCCTATCAAGAAGAATATGATTTCGGCCAGGATATCCGGTTGCGCTTCTTCAGCATCGTGTTGTCCAGCGAGCCGCGTATCCACCACCTGCCGGCCAAAAACGCAGCGCAATGGGCGATCGGCCGGGAAACCACGGCGGTGGATGTGCCGGATTCTGCCTGTGTAAAGCGCTCTGAAATCAAGAAACTCGCACCCTCAGCGGATGGAATGTTGCAATGGGACGTACCGCCTGGGCGCTGGCGTGTTTTGCGCATGGGATACACCACCACAGGCTTCACCAATTCGGCGGCTGGAGGCGCGCAAGGTCTCGAATGCGATCGCTTCAATGCTGCTGCCGCAAAGCTGCAATTCGATGCCTGGTACGGCAAGGCGCTGGAGCGTGTCGGTGCGGGTTACGCTGGCAAGGTCCTGCATGTCATCCATGTCGACAGTTGGGAGGCGGGGTCGCAGAACTGGTCGCCGGGCTTCGAGCAGAAATTCCAAAGCTTGCGTGGTTACGATCTCATGGATTGGCTGCCTGTCATGGCCGGTATTCCGCTCGACAGCGCAGAGGCCAGCGAAAGGGTATTGTACGATCTTAGGCGCACCGTCAGCGACTTGGCTTCACGGAATTTCTTCAAGATCATTGCTGACGAGGCGCATGCTAGAGGCTGTGTTTTCAGTGCCGAACCAGCCAGCCCGACGTTCGCCTGTGACGGTCTCGAATACGCTTCTTATGCTGATTTGCCGATGGGTGAATTCTGGCTGAATACGCCGCGCAACGACAAGCCGAATGATATCAAAGACGCGGTCTCCGGTGCTCGCATCTACGGCAAAGCGGTAGCAGGCTCGGAATCCTTCACCGAAGGGCAGATGAATTGGCAGGAAACGCCTTATGCGATGAAGGCGTTGGGCGATCACAATTACTGCGAAGGCATCAATCGCTTCATGCTGCATGTCTATGCCCAGCAGCCCTGGCTCGATCGTGCGCCAGGCATGACCCTGAGCGGCATCGGTTCTTTTGTCAGTCGCACCCAAACGTGGTGGAAGCCTGGTCGCGCATGGCTTTCCTATCTGCGCCGTTGCCAATCGCTGCTGCAGGCTGGCACGGCGGTTTGCGATGTCTGTGCTTTCATCGGCGAGAATATTCCCGCTCGGTCTTTATTGCCGCGCAATCTCCGCGAGCCGGTGCCAGCCGGCTATGCTTATGATTCCATCAATCGCGATGTCTTGTTGCATTTGGCCTCTGTCGAGAATGGCGAAATCGTTCTCAAGAGCGGCATGCGCTATCGCCTCTTGCTGCTGCCTGACAGCCGCACAATGACGCCGCAGGTCGCGGAGAAGCTGCGGGAGCTGGTCGAAGCCGGAGCTTGCATTTCCGGTCCGCCACCGCAACGTTCGCCGAGCCGGGAAGGCGGTGAAACAGCCGATGCCCGCGTTCAGGCTGTGGTGCGCGTTTTATGGGGTGATCTTGACGGCAACACCCGTACTGTTCGCGCTGTTGGCCGCGGCTTAGTGATCTGGGGAAAGCCGCTGGCGCAGGTGCTGCAAGATTTGCAACGCGCGCCAGATGTGACGATTGCCGGTCCCAGCAGGATTGAATGGACCCATCGGCGAGGCGCGGCCTGGGACCTCTATTTCCTCAGCAACCAGTCGCATGAGGCTGTTCAGGTCGATGTCTCCTTCCGTGTTGACGGACGTCTTCCCGAACTCTGGCATGCCGATACGGGAGCACGGGAAACCCTCGCCTATTGGCGGCCGCAAGATGGGCGGACTGTCGTGCCTCTGACGCTTGACCCGGCAGGTTCGGTGTTCGTTGTCTTCCGCAAAAGCGCCGTTGCCGCCGATCCGATTGTGGCTGTCGAAGGTAATCAGAGTGGTCTTCGTCTGCGGCAGGAAAAACACAAGTTTGCGGCAATCATCGAGAAGCCTGGCCGCTGGCAGTTGCGATATCGGTCCGGGCGGGTGGTTTCCATCCGCCATGAGCAGCTACCGGTAATTGCCATTACCGGACCTTGGCAACTGCGTTTTACCGAGCGCTTGCCGCAGGCGCGCACCATCACGTGCCCTAGTCTCGTCTCCTGGACCGCCTTGGCCGAGGCGGAGCTGAAATACTATTCCGGCACTGCCGCCTACCGCACGCATTTCCACTTGCGGGATGGGCAAAACCGTCTGCTCTTGGATCTTGGGACGGTGCGCGAGTTGGCGGAAGTTCGTCTCAACGGCCGCAGCCTTGGTGTGTTGTGGAAGCCGCCTTATGTCGTTGACATCAGTGCCGCCATAAAGCCCGGCGAAAATCTTCTCGAAATTGACGTCACCAATACCTGGAACAACCGGCTGATCGGCGATAACGGCAAGCCTGAGGCTGAGCGCGTCAGTTTCGTCGTGCCCATGCTGCGCAAAGGCCAGCCTTGGCTGCCGGCCGGTGACGACAAACTCCTGCCGGCCGGTCTGTTGGGCCCCGTGTTGCTGCGCCCGCAAGTTCTTCAAATCCTCTGATCCGAAACCAAAAAGACTGGGAGAAACGATGAAAGCCCTTTGCAAGATCGCTGTCCTCCTCGGCCTCTGTTCGGCAGCGGCCGCACAAGCGGCTGACCCGGCTTGGGTGGCGTCCTGGTATTCGCCGCCTTTCCCGCCAACGGCTAATCTCATCTACAATGATGTGCGTGTCTTCGACCACCAGACCGTGCGGCAGGTCATCCGTTTGGAAGCTGGCGGCGGCCGTCTGCGCCTCCGGCTCACCAACGAGCTCGGCCTGTCTTCGATCAAGTTCGGGGCTGTGCACATTGCCTTGTCGTCGCCCAATGGTGTCACCGAAGCAAAGAGCGATCATCAGCTGCTGTTTGGCGGTAAGGCGGACGGTGAGATCAAGCTTGGCGAAGCGCTGGTCAGCGATCCTGTGGATTTCAAGGTTTCGGTGCATCAGCTTGTTGCCGTGTCGATTTATTATCCCGGCCGTTTGGCCCCTTCGGGGCATCTGTTGTCTCAACGCATCTCCAAGCCTGGCGATCATACCGCTGATTCCGTGATGCCGTTCACGGAGATTGCGCGTTCTCCTTCGCTGATATCGGGAATTGAGGTGGAGGCACCGGCGCCGCGTAACGTGCTGGTGGCTTTCGGCGACTCGATTACCGAAGGGGCTTGCGCCACACCGGGCTGGAATCTTTCCTGGCCCCAGCAATTTGCCTTGCGTCTAGCCAAATCCCATGCAGGCAAGAGCTGGACTGTGATCAACGCCGGCATCAGCGGCAATCGCTTGTTGTATGACGGTGTCGGCCAGAAGGCGCTGGAACGGTTTGATCGCGATGTTATTGGCATTGCTGGTCTCAAGGCGATCGTGCTGCTGGAGGGCATCAACGATATCGGCGCCGGCTCAACCATCGACACGGATACCGGACCGCGTTCGGCGGATGATATCATCGGTGCTTACAAGCAGCTCATCGCGCGAGCGCATGCGCGGGGCATCAAGATCTACGGAGGCACGCTACTGCCTTATGCCGGAGCTGCTTATTTCAGTGCGCAAGGCGAAGCCACCCGGCAGTCCGTCAATAGCTGGATCAAGAATTCTGGCACTTTTGATGGCGTGATCGATTTCGATGCGGCCATGCGTGATCCTTCTCAGCCTGCGCAGCTCACTGGTGCTTATCAATGCGGCGACAATCTGCATCCCAACGATGCTGGTTACACCGCCATGTCCAATGCAGTCGACATTGATCTCGTTACCGGCCGCAAGTAGCGGCATTAGCACAAGCTGGAGATAGACGCGTGCTCAGGCAATTTCGGGGTCCCGGCTTGCAGGTTTGCGGCCTCAAGACGGAATATCTAGAGACACCGATCGGCATCGAGGTACTGGAGCCGCGTTTTTCCTGGCGGCTTTTGTCTTCGCGGCGGAATCTACGCCAGACCGCATATCGGATCATAGTCGCCTCGACACAGGACGCGCTCGATTTTGCCAAGCCTGATCTTTGGGATAGCGGCCGTGTAGCCTCGGATCGCTGCTTTGAAGTGCCTTACGCCGGCAGGCTGCTGCAATCGGGACAGCGTGCCTTTTGGCAAGTCTGTGTCTGGGATGACGAAGGCGGCAAAGCTGAGGCCGCCAGCTGGTTTGAAATGGGTTTGTTGCAGCCAGGTGATTGGCATGGCGATTGGCTTGTGGCGGAAGACGAGGAGGAAGCTGCCGATCGTGCCGCCGGGGTCCATTGGCTCTGGGCCGACGTTCCAAATGGAGAACCGGCTTTCCTCCGTTATCGTTTGGAGATGCCGGACGAACCACGCCGCGCCGAACTCCTCATTTCGGTCAAGGATAAGCTGCACGGGCTTTGGCTGAATGGAGAGGCAATTGATGTGCCTCAACCTGTCTTCTGGGGAACTATGTGCCGTTTGCCGGTGACGCTGGTAGCCGGATCCAATATTCTTTGCGTAAAAGCTTCTGCTCTGACGCAGGATTTTCTTTCCCCGGATGGCGGTGCGATCTCGGCCTTGTTGCGGATCGAAGCGGCGGATAAGACGGTCACGCGGCTGGTGCCGCACTGGCATGTCACCGGAAACCCCGGTGCCGATTGGCTGTCGAGTTGTTTTGACGATAGTGGCTGGTCTCTGGCGGTTTCTTCTAAAGCGCGAATGCAATGCGAGCCGCTGCCGGCCTATCCCGCACGCTTGTTGCGGCGCGCCTTCACCATCGCCAAGCCCGTAGCCCAAGCGAGACTTTATGCGACGGCGCTAGGTGTCTACGAAGCGTTTCTCAATGGTCAGCGTATCGGCGATGCGCGGCTGACGCCGGAAATCAGTACGGCTTCTCACCATCTCTTCTACCAATCCTATAATGTGACAAGGTTTTTGCGGCGGGGCGCCAATGCCTTGGGCTTTCATATCGGTGATGGCTGGTATGGAGGAGCCTTTGGCTGGCGGAACGAACGTTTTTCCTTGGGTGAGAGTCCCAAACGGCTTCGAGCACAACTGATCATCGATTATGAGGATGGCAGCCGTGAAATCGTCGCCACGGATCGCCTGTGGCGTTGTTATGCCTCGCCGGTCTTGGCGGCCGAAATCTATAATGGCGAACGTGTGGATGCACGCCGGACAATTCGCGGTTGGTGCGAACCTGGCTTCGATGATGCTCGATGGGTCAAGGCTCCGCTCGGCACGGCGCCAAGCACCCGTTTGGTTGCGCAGTCAGACCCGCCCATTCGCGCGCTGAAAACGCGCGAGCCCGTCAGTATTTGGAAGCAATCGGCCGCCACATCCATTTACGATTTCGGTCAGAATTTTTCGGGCTGGTGTCGCGTGCGTGCCAAGGGCAAGGCGGGAACAGCGGTTACGCTGCGTTACGCCGAAATTCTCAAACCTACGGGCGAGATTGATCAGTCCAATTTGCGCGGCGCCGCGGCAACAGACAGCTTCATTCTCGCGGGCGATCCGGCTGGTGAGATTTTCGAGCCGAGCTTCACCTACCATGGCTTTCGCTATGTCGAAGTGCATGGCGGCAAGGCGGTGGAGGCTGTCGTGGCCCATAGTGCTTTGCCTGAAGTGGGTGCTATCCGGATCGAAAACCGGATGATCCAGGCATTATGCGACAACACCATGTGGAGCCAGCGCTCCAACTTTTTCGGTGTTCCCACGGATTGCCCGCAGCGTGATGAGCGCATGGGTTGGATGGGCGACATCCTGGTATTTCTGGATGCGGCCTGCTTCACCATGGATACCGACGCCTTCATTCGGCGTTTCCTGCACGAGGTGCGGGCCGGGCAGTCTGCTGAAGGGGCTTATCCCGTCGTAACACCCCAGCCTCGCAGCTTCCCGCCCATGCATACTGCGGGCTGGAGCGAGGCGGGTGTTGTTCTGCCTTGGATGCTCTACGAGCGCTATGGCGATACCCGCGTGATCGATGAGAATTGGGAAGCCATGTGCCGCTGGATGCAATTCGTCCGGGCGGACAATCCCGATTGGTTGTGGCGGCATAAACGCGGTCTCGATCTTGGGGATTGGCTGTCCGTCGATGCGGTCCAACCGGCCGATGAAACCACGCCGCGCATTCTCGCGGCCACAGCGTTCTGGGCTTATGCCGCAGAGCTTATGGTGCAGATGGCGGCGGCGACGGGACGCGCTGCTGAATATCATCACTTCCGTGAAGGACACCGCGCCATTGTAGAGGCGTTCCGGACGGCTTTCGTCGCGCCGGACGGCGTGGTCGGTAACGGCAGCCAGACGAGCTATGTCTTGGCGTTGAAATTCGGTCTGGTTCCCGCACCTTTGCGGACGCAAGCCGCAGCCCATCTGGCAGCCGGGATTGCGGGCCGAGGCATGAAGCTTTCGACAGGCTTTCTCGGTACGCCCTATCTGCTCGATGTGCTTTGCGACCACGGCCAGTCGGAGACTGCTATCGCTCTATTGTTGCAGACGGACTATCCCTCATGGGGCTACATGATCCAGCAAGGCGCCACTACGATTTGGGAGCGCTGGAACGGTGATGTCGGCGACATCGCTATGAACTCTTACAGCCATTACGCCTTGGGCGCGGTAGTCGGCTTCATCTATCGCCGCCTTGCGGGCATTGCTCCGGCTGCGCCCGGCTTTCGGCGTATCATGATAAACCCGCTGTTTGATCCTCGGATCGGTACTGTGGAAGCGGAATATCACTCCGTTCTCGGCCGTATCGTTTCACGTATCAGCGGAGATGCGGCAGGGCTTTCGCAGCTATCGCTATCCATTCCGCCGAACTCCACTGCGGAAGTGCATCTGCCGCGCCACCGATTTTGGCGTGAAAGCGGCGTTGCCATAACGGAAAAAGCCGCCGGGCTCGAGCACGAAATCGTGCTCGAAGTCGGATCGGGGGAATACCGCTTTGAATCATAAAAATACAGGGAAGGCAGGACGGGAATGGACACGGAAAGCGCAGCCCGCGATGATGCGGGCTGGAAGAGCACGATCCTTGCAGCTATAGCCAATTACATCGACGCAGGCTCGATCGTCTCTTGCGCAGCGGCACTGTCGCTTTGGGTCGAACAATATCATTTGAGCACGCCTTTCGTCGGGCTCTTGGGTGCGATTGGCGCCAATTCCATTTCCGCCGGCATCGGCGCCATCATCGGCGGGCGGTTATGCGATCTGTTCGGACGCCGCAAAATCTATCTCTTCAACATGCTGTTTTATGCCATTGGCATGCTGTGGCTGGTCTTTGCCGTGGCGCCCTGGATGCTGGTGGTCGGCTTTGTCCAAGTCGGACTGGCTGTGGGAGCGAGCCTTCCTGCATCTTGGTCGCTGATTGCCGATCAGGCGCCGCAAGGTGCTCGCGGTCAGCGCAGTGGTCTCGCGCAGGCGTTGTGGTATTTCGGGCCTGTCGTGGTTTTGCTGATGTCGCTGGTGCTGATGCCATTGGGCATTCTTGGGGCGCGTATTGTCTTCGCGCATCTGGCCTTGCTTGCCGTTGCTCTGATGCTCATGCGCTCTGGCATGCAGGAATCCGAACGCTGGAAGATGGCGAAAGCCGAAGAGGGGGGCTCAAAAGCGGCGGACCCGCGAGAGCTGCTCAAGCCTAAACATGTCAAATCGCTGCTGTTTCTGGTCAGCATGTATGGGGCTTGGAATTTGTGGGCCGGGACCAATGGCTTTTTCCTGCCTTATATCCTGCACACCGTCGGGGCGCAGACGCAGGCGGCCAGTGTCGCTTTTCAGGCGCTGAGTTTCGCAGTCGGCATTCTGTCGATCGTCTTCGTCTTCATGCGGTATTCCGACCGCGCCAATCAGCGGCTGATGTTCGTCACAGGGGCGGTGATCGGCACCATTGGCATGGCTGTGATGGCGTTGTTTCCGCTCACCACGCCAGTGGCGCTGATCTACGTCGTCTTGACTTCGGCCGGTGGCGGTTTCAGTGCTCAGCCGTTCTTCCAGTTGTGGAGCGCCGAGCTGTTTCCAACGCTTCTGCGCAGCACGGCGCAAGGCGTTGCCTTTGCGCTGGTGCGGATCGGGCTGGGCTGCTGGAGCTTCTTCGTCCCGATCTTAACGGCCACGGGTTTCACAACCTTGGCCTGGATACTCACCGGCTGTCAGGCCGCCAGCGGCTTGATCGGCGTCATTTGGGCGCCGCGCCACGAAGGCAAATCGCTCGAAGAAATCCAGGCCGGGCTGTAGCTCCGCTCACACCGATTGATGATAGGTCTCGTAGCGTTCGTCCGTGATCAGATAGAACGGTACGAGAGCCTGCCGATTTTCGTGGTTGTCTGCTGCCGGCCCGCCTTGTTGTGTCGGTAGTCCCTTCAGCCCGGCGGGCAAGGTATAAGTATGGGCTTGTGCCGGTCCGGTCGGATTGGCGGCCACCAGCATCACCGGTCCCTGCATTAGCGCCACGGTTTCGGGGTGTTTGTCGTCAATGGGGCGTGTCCGCAGATTCTGCGGCAAGGTCAAACGGATGATATCGCCATCCTGCCAGCCCCGTTCGATGGCGGCAAAACGGCCCGCTGCGATATCGGCTTTGAACGGTTGTCCGTTGACTTCAAGGCTTGCCTGTGCGGCGATCCAGGCCGGAATGCGTAGATGCAAGGTAAAACGCTCAGGGCGCGCCATCGTCAACTGCAACAATACCGTATTCGCGTAAGGAAATTCGGTCGTCTGGCGCAGCACGATGACTTGACCCTTGTTCCGCCAGCGGACTTCCGATGGCGTGTATAGATTCACGTAAAGTCCATGCGTGGCGTGGAAATAGATATCGAGTGGATAGTCGGCCACAGTCTGGGCCAGCGTACCTGAACAACAGGGCCATTTGCGGCCGTAATACTCTTTTTGCGCTCCTGCACCATAGGTGGAGTAATAAGGGTAGTCGCCGTCATTATCGGGGCGTTTAACGCCAAGAATGGTGTTGTAGAGATCGCGCTCCAAGCCGTCGCCATAGACAGCATCGCCGGTAAAGCGGAGCAGATAGCGCGCCAGTTTGGTGTTGGCGTAACAGCCGCAAGGGGTTTCGAAATGCGCCTTGGTGCTGAACAAGCTGTTGTACAAGGCGCCTTGATGCGGCGTAATGAACTGCTCTTCTGGTCCCCAGCCGCCGGAGGCATAGCGCTGCAGTTCTAGGAAGCGCCAGGCATTGACCAGGGCGGTTTTGTATTTGGGATCGCCCAGCACGAGATAAGCGGCGGCGCCTGAGCTCAAGGCAATGGCATGGCTGTAAGCGTGCGTGCCGGGCAGGATGTCTTCGCCGCGGGAGAGCGGGTCGAAGAATTCCTTGTTCAAAAGGTAATGTTCGCCGAGGGCGCGGAAGTTGCGGTCGCCTGTGATATCGGCAGCGGCAAAGAGATTTTCCGACAAGACATAGGTCTCGTCATAAGGCGGGTCTTTTTTGCCGATGCGGTCGCGGCTGACTGGCGAGATGAACGGCTTGGCGCCATCATAAACGCGCGGCAGCAGGTTGGCGGCCGCGCGCACGTGGCTGAGGCGATAGGCATCGATCAGGCCGATGGCATGTTTGTCGTAGACATAGGCCGCCCATTGCTTTTCGGTATTAGGTCCGGCGAAGGGATCGGGGTTCTTCGCGATCGCTTTGGCGAATTCTTCCACCAGATAACGCGCCTTAGCATGGCATTGCTCATCCCCGGTTGCTTTGCCGAAGCGCGACAGTCCCGAAATGTATTGGCCGAAGGTGAGGCCTGGCACGAAACCGTCCGGGTCATACCAGCCGCCCATGTCTTTTCCCGGCGCGGGTAAGCCGGCATGTTGGCGATAGGCTTTAAGAAGGCGGTCGTTATCGAGGCCGAGGTAATGCGCCTTGATCCAGGCATAGTGTTCACCCAAGGGCCCGCCGGTCAGCGTGACGTCATCATAGGAAAATTCCTGCAAAACTTCGCGGTCGTTGCGGCGGGGGGCCGCTGTTGCACTTGCTGTCAGGGCGGCACAAGAGGCGCCTTGTAAAACACTGCGGCGGGAGACATCGAACATGGCGTTTCCTCTTTGTCTTTTTATCGCGTGACGGAAATCAGGTAACTCGTTGCCGCAGGCTGCCCGACGGCGATTTCCCAACCGTCTTCCAGCATGCGGGCATTGATGGGCGGCAATGCATGACCTGCGCCGTCGAACGGCGTAGCGGTTACTTTGACGGCACCTTCAAGACTCTTCAGCAGAATCCAGCCACTGACTGGTTCGATTTCTGTCGGCGCTGAGCCCCATTTTTCCAGCATCGCGTGGCGGGAATCCCACGCGGAGCCGCTATTGCGCGCAGCGGCGGCCGTGACTAGCAGCATCCGGTCGGAGGTCGAAAGCGGCTTGCCGTCAAGTGAGGACAAGCCCACCGTGGCAAAATCGTTGCTGATATCCGTCTGCAGATGCGGCGTGATCCCATTGTGACGAGCGGCAGATGCCGTGAAACCGGTCACGATTTCCGTCCGGGTGGATTTCGTGGTGACGAAGCCGGTATTTTCTCCCGCCGCATACCAGCGCAGCTCTCCGGTATCGCTGATGAGGTCTTCGTTTTGAGGTGCCACCAGATGGCCGAGCGGTGCGCAATCGAGGCATCGGATGCGTGAACCGTGCACCAGCGGCAAGCCCAAGGGAAAGTCTGGGGTGAAATAGGGCTTGGTTGCAGCCGGAGCGCGTGCAGATTCGGCGATATCGGCAGTGGAATAGGTGCGAGCGATCGTCTGTTTCGCCGCCTGCACGTCATGGCGCAGAAAGGTGAGGGCCCCGAGCGGCAGTTCGGCGATCTTCACCGGGTCCTGGGCGATATCGAAATAGTCGCCAATCTCTGCTCGCCAAGCGCCCCGCAGCTTGGGTTCCATGCTGTAGAAGAACACTCCGTCCCAGTCCTGGAAAGCGGCATAGGATGCGATAATAGGAATCAGCTCGCTCTCATGATCGTTGGGGAACGGCTCGTTGATTTCGCTCACGGTGAAGGCTTTGCCGAGCATGGCGGTGCGCGCCAGCTTGACCACCATGGAATGCAGCGGGTCGTCCACCATGGCGGTGGCGCGTTTGCCGTATATGGCCGGGTGCTGCCAATAGGCATGGGCATCCTGCACAGCGAAGGCCGAGGTCGAACGTAACAGCGGCAGGCCCGAGATGAAGAAGGTATGGTCGTTGGTACCGATGATCGGCACTTTCACGCCGAGGTCTTTTTCCAGATAACCTCGCATGTCCCGGAAAAAGGCGCTTTCGACCTCCGTATAGAAATCGAGTTCGGCATAAAAGCGCGCTTTGGGCGCAGTCGAAAAGGAACCCCGGCGCAGTAAGGGGACGGGCTGATCGGCGCCAACGCCAGCCATCTGGTGTAATGCCGCCAGCTGTTTTGGTGTCCGTGTTTTGCGCAGCCAATCATTGTAGCGGGCGGTCAACAGGGCTTTGTAATGCGGTGTCAGATCGAGCTGCACTGGAGGTTTGCCCGCCGCCAGCTCACCACGGACCCAGTTCCGCATCCAGAATTCGGTGAGTGAATTCTCGTTGACGATTTCGACCAGGGCGATGGCCGGTTCGTTGCTATAGGCGGTGTGGGTGTAAGGATTGACGTGGCTGATCAGCGCCCGCGCATATTCCTTCTGGCGCGCGATCAATTCGGGCCCGAAATACGTCAGCCCTTTGGCCACCCAAATGAGGCCATGATCGGGAACACTGTCACCGCCCTTGTAGGTCCTGCCGACGTTAAGATTGAGATCGGCATAAATACCGTGGATCTTCAGCTGATAGACAAGATAATCGAGCCGGTCCAATTGTTCAGGATTGAAGTTCTTGCTGTCATCGCGGCTCGAGTCGATCAGTCCAGCGGGACGGTGCGATATGGGTTCTTTCTGCACTTCGCCGTTAGGTTTGGCGCCGCCTTGTCCGAGAACGGTTTCTTCTTGGTCGGAAAGGTCCAAGAAGTGGAGGCGGACGCAGTTGACTCCTAGGCGCGCTAAGCTGGTGGCGTAAAGCTCGGCACTGTCATGCGGCGGTAGGAGCGCGGAGCCTGGTGTCCAGCCGCCGAGATCGACACCCCAACAGCGGAAACGTTGCCCACGCCCGTCGACGAGATGGCCGTCTTGGTTCCGCACAAAGCCATGCTCGCCTGCGGTGCGATCGAGCAGGAAGGAAACATCGAGCGGTGAGGTGTCGCGATGCTCATGATCGACGGCAAAAGGCTGGAATGCGGGCCCGGCTCCGGCGGAGGCCGAGAGCAGCAGGCTGGTGAATAACGGAATGGCGCACCATCGCCGGCTGGACATGGGGAAGATCATGGCTCCTCCCTTTTGCGCGTTATTGAGGACCTTTATGCGGAGAGAGGCATCGAGCGGAAACCCGCTTGTTCGATCGCGTCATCGACGCTGCGATCCTCCTGCACGATGGCGCGGCAAGCCCGCATCACGGCAAGCGGTTCGTTGGCGCCGAAGATCGATCTGCCGAAGAGCACGCCGGCTGCGCCTGCCTTGACCACGGATGCGGCCAGTTCGAGCGTGCCGCGATCGCTCTTGCCGCGCGGGCCGCCCGCCAGCATCACGGGGACGGGCGATTGTGCACTGATGCGGCGTAGGTCCTCGACGCTTCCGGGCCAATCCGTCTTGATGATGTCGGCACCCATCTCGGCGCCGATGCGGGCATGAAAGCCGACAAAAGAGCCATCGTGGATGTCCTTTGCTAGCGCCCGGCGGGCACCCATGGTTTCGATGATATGAACGATGCCGGCGGCACGCGCAGCGGCATTCACTTCGGAGGTGGCGCGCAAGGCTGCTGTCTCTTCCGCTGGGTCGTTATGCGCCACGAACATGTAATTGATGACGGCCTCTGCGCCGAGCTGGATGGCGTCCTGGACCGAGGCGACAATGCGCGTATGGCCGTCGGCATAGCCGGTCGGCGTGCCTTCGCGCCACATCGTGGTCTGATCCAGCCTCAAGATCAGGGCCGGCCCGCCATTGCGCACCAGGCGTTCGCCATAACGCAGGGCCGAGCCGAGCGACAGGATCACGGCATCCACACCGGCTTCCGCCATAGCATCCAGTGTGGCTTCAGGGTTCTCCAATCCTTTGCAGCTGCCCAGATGCAGCCCGTGGTCCATGGCCACGCAGAAACCGCGCCTGGTCTTCGTGTTGATGATGCGGGAAAGGCGGATTTGAGTACCCAAGGTTGGCATAGATGTTCTTTCGCTAGACTAATTCGAACGATATTCCTGACTGCTGCAGCGATTTGGCGGCGGCAGCGTCGATTTGGCGGTCGATGAAGATGTGGTCGAATTCGGAGAGTTCAGCGAACTGCGTCAGGGCGCGGGTCTTGAACTTGGCAGCGACCAGAAGCATCACGGATTTTCCGGCTGCTTCCATCATCGCCCGCTTGATGCGGACCACTTCCTGATCCTGATGATAAAGGCGGGTTCCGATCACGGAAGGGGCGGACATAAAGGCCCAGTCGGCGCGCAGCTTGCGCAGGGTCTGTTCGCAGAGCAGGCCGTAAAAGCCTTCCAGCGTGTCGCTGTAATTGCCGCCGGCGAGGACCAGCTCGGTATTGGGCCTGCCGCGCAACTTCTCACACACCGCCAGCGAATTGGTGATGACGGTGACGTTCTCCACCTCGGCAAGCTCATCGCAGATGTGCAAGGTGGTGGTGCTGTCGTCGAGCATGATGACATGGCCGGGTTCGATCAGTTGTGCAGCCGCTTTGGCAAGAGCGATCTTTTCCGGCTGATAGACTTCCTGGCGATAGTGGAAGTTGCTTTCGAACAGCAGCGAGCTTTCGGCCGTGGCGCCCCCGCGCTGCTTGCGCAAGAGCCCCCGGCTGGCAAGTAGATCAAGGTCACGGTGAACCGTCATCCGGCTGACACCCAGGCATTCCACCAACTCGTCCAGCCCGACGGATTTGCGGGTCTGAACGACTTTTAGGAGTTCGCGGCGGCGTTCTTCGGCATCCATGGTCTGGCTCCCCGTTGTCTCAGTATCCGGTGATCAAGCGGCCCAGAAAATCTGGTCCCCCGACCTGACCACCTTTGAGTACAATTTCCAGTCCATCAAGTCGCGGGTCATCCGCATGGGCCCGGCAGAGCGGTGCGCCGGGCGCCAAAGGAGTGGCGACTTCCAGGGCTTCGATACCCAGTTGTGAAAGGGCGTGGCTCGAACTGTCGCCGCCGGCCAGAACAGTACGCCGGATGCCGGTCTGCTCGATGGTCTGCCGCAACACCCGCCCCAGATGTTCACCGAGGATGCGGGAGCTCTCATAAGCGCCGCGGCCGGTTTGTTCCAGCGCCTGGCGGGTTTGTGCGATTCGCGGATCATTGGGACCGCGGGCCGTACACAACACAACGCCTCTGCTTTGGGATAAGGCCGCCGCCATGCGCTCGACGCTAACGGTTTCCGCCGCTGCACCATTTTTCACCACGCCAGCCGTATCGGCTGCCACCACAGTCATGCCGTTGTGCTCGGCCCAATCGATTTGTGCGGCGCTGATCGGAGAACAGCTGCCGTAAACCGCGACGATTTTGTCCACCGGGCCGCAGGAAGGTAGCGGGCGTGGCGCGGGCAGTCTTTCTTCCGCTTGCAGATGATCGAACAGCGCGTATTCAACACCTGACGATCCGGCCACGAAGATCGGTTTCTTGGCGGCGAGATCCGCCAGCAGTTCTCCACTGCGGCGCGCCGTGACGGCGTCAAAGGTATCGAACACCACGATATCGCCGTCTAACCGCTCTGCCGCATCTGCAGCGAGCAGTTGATGGAAATCGAGGCCGGTGACCGGCCGCTTTGTCTGCTGGGCCAGATGCAGGCGCAAATCCGCCTCATGCATGGGCGTGATGGGATGACGGCTCATGCTGGGGTGGCGATCGATACGATAAACCGCCTGGCTGCCGCCGACACTCGCGGCCGCAAACAGATTGGAGAACACAACAAAGCGCCGGTGACGCAAAACGCCGACCACCACGGGCACGGGTGCGCCGAATAGGGTCATGCCGATTTCGATGGCGCGCCCGATATTGCCGACTTCGGGTGCCGAATCGAAGGTCGAGCAGGTTTTGTAATGCAGGATTGGAGCGCCCAGCGCTTTCAAGGCCGTGAAGATCTCGGGCAGATTCGCATCCATCCAAGCCGGGGAGCGGCTGCGGCTATCGCCAGCGACGCCGACCACACGGATTCCAGGATAACGGCGCAGCTGTTCTTTTGTGGGCGGCGCAAGAAACAGCACTGCCGGAATGCCGGCGAGCGCGGCTGCTTCCAGGGCATCGGTCGAGCCTGTGACGTCGTCTCCATAGAACGACAGCAGCAATTGGGTGTCAGGGTATGCGCGGCTCACCATGATCCTTTGCCCTAAAGTCCCTGGAACATGTCCGCGGGAAATCGGATGGGCACCAGACGGAAGTTAAATGTACCAAAAAAAGCTATACATACAACAGATATGATGTGATATTTGGCCGCTTTCGCCCGTCAATGTAGCCGCAGGTGTCGGTTGCCGCGGGGAGGAATGGAGTGGCGCATGAACAGAATTGGGCTGACGATGGGGGATCCTGCCGGGATCGGGCCGGAAGTGGTGTGTAAGGCCCTGGCGGACATGTCGGCCGAGGAACGCGCCGCCACCTTGGTTATCGGTGACCCTGTTTTCATGGCGCGCGCTAGCGATTTGGTCGGGGCTGGGCTGGTTTTTGATACCGGAGTGGGGCCGGTGCCGCCGGGCGCTGTGCCGCTTTTGCCCATCGAAGCCCGCAATCGGGAGGCCATTTTGCCTGGGCAATTGTCAGCCGATGCTGCCGAGGTGGGCTGCCAATGCGTGAAAAAAGCGGTCGAGTTGGCACTGGCCGGCGAGATCGATGTGATTTGCACCGCTTCGCTGAACAAGACCGCCATCCGCATGGCGGGTTATGACCTTAATGGTCACGCCGGTTTGTTGGCGCACTACACGGGCGTGAAGAAATCCTATGCCGTTCTGGCGTGCCCGCAGCTAACCGTCATTCACGTAACCACCCATGTGTCGGTGGCCAAGGCTGCGGAGTTGTGCCGCAAGGAGCTCATTCTCGACACCATTCGTGCGGCGCATCGCCATGCGCGGACGACGGGTGTAGCGGAACCGCGCATTGCTGTGGCCGGGCTCAACCCGCACTGCGGCGAGAACGGGCTTTACGGCAAAGAGGACCAGGAGCAGGTGGAGCCAGCCGTTGCTGCGGCCCGGGCGGAAGGTCTTAACGTCAGGGGACCGGTGCCGGGCGATGTCGTGTTCGAGCAGGCGATTGATGGGATGTACGACATCGTGGTCGCCCAGTTCCATGACCAAGGCCATATCCCGGCCAAACTGATCGGTCGCCACCAGACGGTGAATATCACCGCCGGATTGCCGGTTTTGCGCACCTCCGTCGATCACGGTACGGCTTTCGACATTGCTTGGAAGGGCGTGGCCCGGCCGGGCAACATGAAGGCTGCCATTGCGATGGCGCGCCGTATGCGCCCGGTCTAAGCGAGGCTGTTACGCCGGCATTTTGGAAAGATCGGGGAAGGGGCGGATGGGGTCGCGTCCGTCCCAGTTTTCGCTCGCTTCGCGGATCTGATTGAACAGACGGCCTTTGGGGCCAAGGACTTCCGATAGCTCGATCACCGTGCCGGGGTGGAATTCGGTCTCGAAATAAACGTAACGCCCGCCTTTGCCGACGGAGCCGCGCATGCCGACGGTCAGGCCTTGTGCCTGTAGCCGCTCCAGATCGGCATCGAAGGTCGTGGTCCAATAAGCAAAATGCTGGGCTCCCGTATGCCCGGCTTTGAGGAAATCCAGATACATCGACGGGGCGTCGTTTAGCTGCTGCACCAGCTCCATCTGCACAAATCCGGAATTGGCCAGGGCAACGGCGCGTTCGATCGGTGAGGGCTTGCCTTTGTATTCGAATTGCTGATCGATGATCTTCGGGGCGTAGAACCATGGGCCGATGCCGAGGGTCTCGGACCAGTATTTCATGGCGGCCTCAATGTCCCGCACCACATAACCGATCTGTCTGACCTCGCCGAAGAACCTGCTCATCACTTCCTCACTGGGGGTGTTACAATAAGCCTTACTGGACAGGGAATATAACAGCATTTATGTTACAAATCACGTGATTTCTCGTGTCTCCACCGTTTGATCTTCACAGTGGCATGCGCAGCATGGCTGACATCGACCGCAGAACTTTGATCGCCGCTGCCGCTGCGCTGGTGGGGTGCGGCCGCCCAGCCGCGGCGAAGGCGCGATTTGTCTATAGATACGGCAACAACCTGCCGGCCACCCATCCCTTGAACCGGCGGGCCCGGGAAGCTGCGGATCGCATCCGCGCGGAGACCGCTGGCGAGCTCGACATCCGCATTTTTCCCAGCAACCAGCTTGGCGGCGATACCGGAATGCTCAACCAGCTCCGCGCCGGGGCCATTGAGTTCTTCACGCCGTCATCCTTGGCGATCGCCACCTTGGTGCCGGCCGCCGCCATCAATGCTGTCGGCTTCGCCTTCCGGGATTATCAGACTGTATGGGCGGCGATGGATGGCGAACTCGGGGCCTTCATTGCGGCCGAAATCGAAAAGGTGGGGCTGCACATGATGTCCCGCGTCTGGGACAATGGTTTCCGCCAGATGACCACTTCGGGCCGTCCGGTCTATGTGCCAGACGATCTTCGCGGCTTGAAGATCCGTGTGCCGGTGAGTCAGCTACCGATCAGCTTGTTCCAAACCCTCGGCGGCACGCCGACAGGTATGCAGTTCAGCGAGGTCTACACCGCCTTGCAAACGCATGTCGTGGACGGTCAGGAGAACCCGCTGCCGATTATCGAGGCAGCAAAGCTTTATGAAGTCCAGAGTTATATCAGTCTGACCAATCATATCTGGGACGGTTATCTGTTTGTGGCCAATCGGGATGCCTGGTTGCGATTGCCTAAGGACATTCGCGAGATCGCGGAGAAGATCCTCAACCAGTGCTGCGTGGCTGAGCGGGCCGACGTGGCGCATCTCAATGCATCGGTGCGGACCCAGCTTGCCGGGCGCCATATGGCGTTCGCGACGCCAGATCCTGCGCCATTCAAAAAAATGTTGATAGAGCGCGGGTTTTACCGCCAATGGAAGGAGAGGTTCGGTGCAGCCGCCTGGAGCCATCTCGAACGATATGTCGGCCGCCTCGGCTGATGCTGCTGCCGCTTCCGGCGCGCTTGCCGTCTGGGCTGCTCGCGCGGAGCGGTTTGTTGCCCTGTTGGCCGAGATTCCCGGCGCTTTTCTGATCGTCGCCGAAGTCTCCATCCTGTTTGCCGGCGTGGTGTTCCGCTATGTGCTGCGTCAGCCTTTGCTGTGGTCGGACGAACTGGCGGGGATTCTTTTTCTTTGGATGTCGATGTTGGGAACGGCTGTGGCACAGCATCGTGGCGGCCATATGCGGCTGACCGTCCTCATCGGTTTGGCCCCCGAACGCTGGCGCCACCGTATCGATACCTTCTCATCTCTGGCCGTGATCCTTTTTTTGGCTTTGTTGCTACATCCTGCCTGGGAACATGCGGTTGCCGAGACCAGGATTGTCACACCCGCCCTCGGAGTCGCGGATGTCTATAAAGCGGCAGCGATCTTCACTGGCTGTCTGTTGACCTTGCTGATTGCGCTGCTGCAGTTCATCCGCCATTCGCGGCCGTTGGAGATGCTGACGGGCGCGCTCGTTCTGGCTTTCGCCGGATTGGCGCTCTGGCATTTTGCTCCGCAATTGCTGGCCATGGGGAATTGGAACCTCCTCATCTTCTTTGGTGCCGGTGTGGCCGTGCTGACGTTTGCGGGAACACCTATCGCGGTGTCGTTTGGGCTTTGCGCACTCGTTTATGTGCAGTTTGCGACCACGGTGCCGCTCTCCATTGCCCCGATCACAATGGATGAAGGGATGAGCGGATTTCTGCTGCTCTCCATTCCCCTATTTGTCTTGCTTGGCTTGTTGATTGAGGCGACAGGGTTGGCAGCGGCGCTGGCGGAGTTCCTCTCTTCTCTGGTGGCGCATTTCAAAGGCGGCATGTCCTATGTGCTGATCGCTGCGATGTATCTGGTCTCGGGGATATCGGGCTCGAAGGCGGCCAATATGGCGGCGATTGCACCGGTGCTGTTGCCGGAGATGCAACGGCGCGGCAAACAGCCCGGCGAATTGATTGGCCTGTTATCGGCCTCCGCCGCCATGGGCGAGACCATTCCACCCTCCATTGTCTTGATTGCCGTAGGTTCGGTCACGGGCGTCTCCATCGCGGCGTTGTTCAGCGGCGGCATGCTGCCGGCAGCGGTCGGAGCGCTTGGTTTGATCATCGTGGCATGGCTGCGCTCGCGCTCGGAAACGATAGAAGGCGTGCGGCGGGCCTCTGGGCGTCAGATCTTCAAGACGGCGCTGGCGGCTGTGCCGCCGTTCCTGCTGCTGGTGCTGATCCGCGCTGCGGTGGTGACTGGTGTGACCACGGCGACAGAAGTCTCCACCATTGGCGTGATCTATACGTTATTGGTCTCCATCCTGTTTTATCGCAGCTTCCGCATCGATCGCATCTGGCCGCTGTTGTGCGATACCCTGTCCTTGTCGGGTGCGATTATGATCATCCTCGGCACCGCCACCACGATGGCTTGGGCCCTGACGCAATCGGAGTTCTCGCATCAGCTTGCTGCCTCCATGCAGATGATGCCGGGCGGCAAAGCCGGATTCCTGGCGCTTTCCATAGTGGTGTTTGCGGTGCTGGGCAGTATTCTCGAAGGCATACCGGCCATCGTGGTTTTTGCGCCGCTGCTTTTTCCCATCGCGAAATCTCTCGGGATAGCACCGGTGCACTACGGCATCGTCATGGTGCTGGCCATGAGTCTTGGCCTTTTCACGCCGCCCTTGGGGATCGGTTTTTATCAAGCTTGCGCCATCGGCCGGGTGCGGCCGGAAGCGGCTGTGCGCGCAATCTGGGTTTATATGCTGGCGATCTTCGCGGCGGTTGTCGTCGTAGCTTATGTGCCTTGGCTAACGGACCCGCGATTCTAGTTCGCCTCAGCAATCATTTTCGCTCAGCTACCTTCGTCACAACCTCGTTTGGAGGGCTGCTGAAGCTTTTCGCCTGCAGCGATATAGGCATGGTAACGCTCGCATTGTGATGTTTGTGCTTTTGTTTTTGTTCGCCAATTTCAAGAAATCATTAAATATCAATTACTTATATCTATTTCTGATATATATCTGCTATCATATCTCAGTATCTATGGTATTTCAGACACGACATAACACAAAAGATGTTTTAAACTGCTTGTCATAGTGAGAAATGTCTTGTCAGACATGACCTAAAGGTGACTTACTATGAGAAATGCTGGCCGATCTTGATCGAAACAAAAAGCTGGCAATGGGAGGAAAGGATGAAGTTGAGAGTCGAATTGTTGGCTGGGGCTGCGATTTTGGTTGGGGCATCGGCATCGCTTCCGGCATGGGCGCAAGATGACCAGACACTGGAGACCGTTGTCGTGTCCGGTGTGCGTGCCAGCCTCGAATCTGCGATGAATATCAAGAAGAATGCGACGACGATCGTGGATTCGATCGTGGCGGAAGACATCGGCAAATTTCCTGATCTCAATGTTGCCGATTCTTTGCAGCACATCACCGGTGTGCAGATCACTCGCGATTTCGGTGAGGGCAACGGCGTTGCCATTCGCGGTCTGACGCAGATCGAGACGACGCTGAACGGTCAGGAAATCATGACCGCTTCCGGCAGCCGTACCTTGAATTTCGAAGATCTGCCGGCTGAACTGGTTTCGGGTGTGGACGTTTACAAGACGCCGACCTCGAATCTGCTGGAAGGCGGCTTGGGCGGTCTGGTTGATGTGCGCACGGCGCGGCCTTTTGACTTCAGCGGCCTTGAGGTGCGTGCCAATGCTCGCGTTGCCTATGGCGATTTGATCAAGGCGGCCAAACCGCAGCTTTCTGCGCTGATCAGCGATCGCTGGACGACGTCGATTGGTGAGATCGGGGTGTTGTTTGACGCCTCCTTCCAGCAGCGCGGCTTGCGGGAGGATTACGATTCTGCAGGCGCCACGACAGCCAACACTTATGCCATCTCTGGTTCGACGGTTGCTGCGCCGAACGGCTTCTATAACCCGATGTACACGGCACATCGCGATCGCTTGGGCCTTAACGGCTCGCTGCAATGGCGGCCGACCTCGGAACTGGACTTCTATGTCGACGCCAATTTCATGCGTTTCTCGACTTATATGAACCAGTACATCTATTCGACTTATCCTTCCTTCTCCACCTCTGTCGCGGGCAGCTTCTCGACATTCCCGGGCACGACCGATCTGGCGAAAGGGACTTATGCCGGCAGCATCGGCATCACCACATCCGGCGTCTCGCGCGACAGCACCGATCAGGTACAGAACTACGTCGTCGGCGGCACCTGGAATCACGACAAGCTGACGATCAGCGGCAACATTCAGTATGTGAAGGGCAGCAGCAATCTGTTCTACACCGATGTCGATCTGGCGACGACGGCGTCTTCTGTGACCTTCGATCTAACCACGGAAGTTCCGTCTTACCGCTATACCGGGGTCGATCTCACCAATCTGTCCAATTACAAGACCGGCGCTCTGTCCTACAGCGTGAACTACTACAACTCGGACCAGGTGGCTTCGAAGCTCGATGCGGCGTGGCAAACCAAGTTCGGCCCGATCACGGAATTGGACGCCGGCTTCCGCTATGCCGTTCACGACAACACCTTTGCTCCCATCCGGCTTTCGACCAGCACGGGCTCGCAAGCGGCCACGGCCGTCTCCTCGCTTCTGACTCTGAAAACGGATCTCGGCTGGCAGGGACTGGTCAGCGGTGTGACACTGCCGAGCACCATGTGGATGGCTGATCCGAATGTGCTGCGGGCGAATATCAGTACGGTTCGTAGCGTGCTTGGCGTCACCACGGTCCCGTCGGTCAACCCCATCAGCGTCTACACCCAATCGGAGCGTGTCACCTCCGGATATATGCAGGCCAAGTTTGAGACTGAGCTGCTGGTTCCGATTTCGGGCACCTTCGGCGTGCGCCTGATCAACACCAATCTCGCGGTGCTTGGCAACAAGACGAACGTTGTGAATGGCGTCGCCAGCGGCACGACGGCGATCAACAGCCATACAAGTCAAATCGATGTTCTGCCTGCTCTCAATGTCACCGCTCATCTCTCCGACGATTTCAAGTTCCGCTTCTCGGCGTCGAAGACGATGAACCGGCCGTCCTTCTCCAACTTGACTCCGGGTCTGACGCTGGTGCCTTACAACGGCAGCGGCAGCGCAGGAAATCCGGACCTCAAGGCGATGTATGCCACGTCCTACGACACCTCGCTGGAATACTATTTCAACAAAAGTGACTCAGTTTATGTCGCCGCTTTCTGGAAGGATGTGAAGAACTTCGTCTTCTCGAAATCTATCTCGGAGACGATCGATGGCGTGTCCTACAACATCACCGAGCCGGTTAATTCGGGCGATGGCACGGTCAAGGGCTTCGAGGTTGGTTATACGCAGTTCTACGACTTCCTGCCGGGCTTCCTCAGCGGTCTAGGCATGCAGGCCAACTTCACCTATGTCGACAGCCAATCGCCTTCTTCCGTGTCGGGCTATACCGTGCCGCTCTCGGGGCTGTCGCGCTACAGCTACAACCTGATCGGTATCTATGAAAAAGGCCCGGTCACGATGCGCTTGGCTTACAACTGGCGTTCGAAGTATTTCAGCTCCTTGTATGCGGCGTCCGGCGTGTTCGCAGGCTATGCGCCAGTTTATCAGGATGCCTTCGGCTGGCTCGATGCTTCCGTTTCCTACGATCTGAACGACCAGCTGTCGTTGTCCTTGGAAGGCAACAACCTGCTGCATACCCAGCTCTTGCAGTACTACACCGTGAGAGACCGTCCCGCGAATGTGATGGTCAATGACCGGCAGTTCATCGTCGGTCTCCGCTACAAGATGTAATGCTTTTCTCGTAGACCCTCCCTTGATGCCGGCGGCTTCCCTTCCAAGAACCGCCGGCTCCTTTTTTAGAGGACTGTGTGATGCTGACGCGTCGCAACTTGGTAATCGGAGTGGGGTGTTGCGCGGGCAGTTTGACCATGCCCTCTTTCGCACGCGAGAGAAAACAGAGCGGACTGGCGCTATTCCGCACGCCCTATAAATACGGCCAGCTCGTGCTTGGTCCGTCCCGTGTGGCCGGCAGTTTCGACGAGCGCTCCGTCGATTGTCCGTTTGTTTTTTCCGTGGACGGACGTTTTTACATGACCTATGTCGGTTTCGACGGCACCGGCTATCAGACCGGTCTCGCTGAATCCGATGATCTCGTCCATTGGCGCCGCGTCGGTTTGATTTTCCCGCGCGATCCGTCGTCATCCGTTACCCGTTTCAATGCGGCACTGATGTGCATTTTGCGCGACGATGATCTGCATTCCTCGGCGCCGCTCAAGAAGATCGGCGGCCGCTATCTCGGCACTTGGCACGCTTACCCCAGCCCCGGTTATGAGGAAGGGCCGGCTGTGATCGGCTTGGCCTGGAGCGATGATCTGCAGCATTGGGAACGGACGGCGCCGATTCTTGAACCCGATCCGGATGCGGCCTGGGAGGCCGGCGGGCTGTATAAGCCTTATCTGGTGAAGGACGGCGACACCTTCTATTTGTTCTATAACGCCAAGAACAAAGAGAAGCGCTGGCATGAGCAGACAGGTTTTGCCACCTCGAAGGATTTGAAGACCTGGATACGCTATCCGGGCAATCCCATTATTCCGAACGGGCCGGAGCAGAGCTGGGATGCGCGCTTTGCCAGCGATCCCGCCGTGTTGCGCGTGGGCAAACGCTGGGCGCTCTATTATTTCGGCTTGGCCTCGGATGGAAAGGCGCGGGAATTGCTGGCGCTCGGCAAGGATCCGGCGCATTTCTCGAAAGTGCCGGAGATCATGGTCGATGTGGGCCCGCCCGGTTCCGTCGACGAGGTCTATGCCCACAAGCCGGCTCTGATCTCACAAGGCGGCGATCTCTATCATTTTTATTGTGCCGTTTCGGGCAAATGGCCCAATGATTTGCGTGGCATCTCCGTCGCCCGTTCCCGGTCCTGGGCTTGAGGTCACGTCCACTGCTTTTGCCGGGGGGCATGATCACGATCCGGAAAGGAGCGGATTGCATGCGGATGATGCACCCGAAGGAACGGGCGAGAATGATCCTGCACCATCTCACCACGGAAGGATTTGTCTCGCTCGATCAGTTGTCCGACAAGCTGGCGATTTCGTCCTCCACGGTGCGGCGCGATCTGGAGCGGCTGCGGGAGGCAGGCAAGCTCTCCCGAGTGCGCGGAGGGGCCCGGCTGGCCGAGAAAAAGCAGGAATGTGAGCCCCTCCTGCGAGGGATTCCATTCCACGAGAACATCGATCGCCACCGCCGGGAAAAAGAGGCAATCGGAAAGGCGGCGGCCGCGCTTTGCCGCGCCGGGGATGCGGTGATTATCGATGGCGGCAGCACGACGCTGCAGATGTGTCCGTATATCGAGCCTCTTGGCCTGCAGGTCTTGACCAATTCGCTGCATATCGTCAGTGCCTTGCTGCAGCAGCCGAACACGGGTGTCTCCATTTTCGGGGGTGTCGTGTTCCGGGAACAGAACATCGTTTTGAATCCGTTCGAAGACGACATGCCGCGCAGCTTCCGTGCCTCGCGGCTTTTCATGGGCTGTGCGGCCATCACTCATTTCGGCTTGGTGCAGGGCGACATCATTCTGGCGCAGGCCGAACGCAAACTTCTAGCCATGGCTGATGAGCTTGTGGTGCTCGCCGATTCAAGCAAATTCGCTAATCTGGGTGGCCACGCAGTGTGCAGCCTGTCGAAGGTGTCGACCCTGATCACCGACAGCAATATCTCTGATGCCTCTGAAAAGATGATCCGCGGCGCGGGGATTTCGCTGATCAAAGTCGGCACCTGCCGCCAGGTTCTGGGCGATTGATCCGTTCCGTCTTTTTCTTCCGAATCATTAACACCACACGCCTCTTAGCCCCTTTAAAACGGCAGCGCTTGCACCAGATCACCCATTGCACGGGACGCTTCCCCTGGCTTTTGCCAGATGAGGAAATCAGTAAGCGTTAGCGCCTTCTGGGCGGCGGAATCCTGATTGGCGGCGGGGTGCAAGAGGGCGCCCTGCGCCTGCGCTTTCAGGAAATTTTCGCGCTCGCCGCCGGCATCAAGCGGTGCTGCCAGCCCTTTTTCTTCCCATTGCCAAGCGGACTGTGGTGATCTTCCGCTTAAGCCAGCGAGCAACGGTGCCAGGAAAAGCCGCGCTGTCACCAGGGCCGAGGTGGGATTGCCGGGTAACCCCATGATCAGCGTCTGGCTGGCCGCCGCGCCGAACCACACTGGTTTTCCGGGCCGGATGGCGACTTTGTTGAAATGAAATTCGAGACCCAGCGGTGCGAACATGGTTTTGGCGAAGTCCTTTTCGCCCACCGAGGCCCCGCCCGTCACCACCACCACCACATCGGCGTCAGTCACCGCGTCGGCAGCGATCTTCTGTAAATTCGCCAAATCATCGGAGGACAGCCAGCGCGCGATCACCACGCCATTCCAGCGCCGCACCAAGGCCGTGATCGCAGGAGACAAGCTATCGGCGATTTTGTCGGCGCGGCCATTTTTCTCGCCTGCCGGCACCAGTTCGTCGCCGCATGCAATCAGTGCTACGCGCGGGCGTCGTACGACCTCGACAAAGGCGCGGTCCGCCGCGGCCACCGCAACCAAGCGCTGAGGATTGAGCACGACGCCGGCCGGTAAAAGCTCTTCATCCGCTTTGAAATCACAACCGGTCTCGCGGATATGGCGGCGTGGCGACAGCGGCAGCGTGAACTGCGCCTTGCCGTCTTCTGAGGTTACTTCCTCTTGCACCACCACGCGATCCGCACCAGGAGGCAAAGGCGCGCCAGTAAAGATCCGGGCGCAAATCCCTGGCCGCAGCGTCTCTTCAAATCCGGTCCCGGCATAAGAGGCGCCAATCACCTCCAGCGTCACCGGCAACTCTGCAATATCGCTTTCCCGCACCGCATAGCCGTCCATGGCCGAAGTGGGCGCAGGCGGCGAAGCGAACTCGGCCACCACCGCACGCGCCAGCACACGGCCATCGGCTTCATCTAAAGATTCCTGTTCCGGTGGCAGCGGCTTCGCAACGCGCGCAATGATCGCCGCGGCTTCGTCGAAACAGATCATGCGGGCGCCTTCCGCGTTCCTTCCGCGAAAGCCGAAAGCCGTTCGAGCGAACGGATCTCCACCATGCCGCCTTCGGTGGCGACGCCGAAATTGCGCAGCTTGCGCAAGGCTCGCGACAGAGTCTCCGGAGTCATGCCGAGCAGGGTGGCAAGTTCGCGTTTGGAGCCGGGCAGGGTAAAGCGGGCCACGCCTTTGGTCTTCGGGGCTTGATCCAGGAAATAGCGGGCAACCCGGGAATCGGCATCTTCCGTTTTCAGCCGTTTCAACTGTTGCATCAACAGGCGCCAATGCTGGGAAAGCAGCCGCGCTTGCGAAGCGGCAAAAGCAGCGTCTTCCGCCACCAGATCGCGATAGTCCTTGGCTGGGATCAGCAGCGCCAGCACATCGGCGGTCACTCGCCCGGTCACCATATAAGGCAGATCGAGCAGCGCGGGCGGCACCAGAACGATTTCGCCCGGTCCCATGAAGTCGGCGATGGTAGCGTCATCACCTTCACCGCTGTTGAGCGCCACATGGCCTTCAACCAGCGCATATACGTAGTGTGCCTTATCGCCTTCGCGGAACAGTTCCGATCCCTGTTGCACGCGCTGGAAACCGGCAAGCTCGGCGAGGCGCCGCTTCAAAGCCTGCGGCAGTTCGGCAAAAGCCGGGATCGCTTCGATCCCTTTGAGAACATCGTGAGTCGTCATGGCGGCACTCTAGCCTGCGACAACAGGCATAATACGTACTTCTTTTGTGGCTTGATATACATCAAGACTAAGCTTGCGAAAAGTCACGGGAGTGCGGCATGGGGTCTGTCAGCGTCGGCACCGTGGTGCCAGGGGGAGAGAAAGCGGAGCGCGGGCAATATCAAGCGCTTGTGCTCTCGGCAGCTGCGTTTGCGACTTGTTTCGCTGTTTGGACGTTGTTCTCCATCATCGGCGTGAAGATCAAACAAGAGTTGTCGCTGAATGATTCCGAATTCGGTCTTCTGATAGCCACCCCGGTTCTGACCGGCGCCTTGAGCCGCATGCTGCTCGGCCTGCTCAGCGATCGCTTCGGCGGCCGCCGCGTTTTTGCGGTTTTGATGATCCTGACCTCCGCCGCCGTTTATGTGGTCTCGCTGGTCTCCACCTATCCGCTGTTTCTGCTCGCCGCCTTGGGGCTCGGTTTCTCCGGCGGTTCTTTTGCGGTCGGCGTCGCTTATGTCTCGCGCTGGTTCGGCGCCTCGCGCCAGGGTACGGCATTGGGCATCTTCGGCGTCGGCAATATCGGCACCGCGGTCACCACCTTCGGCGCGCCTTTGCTGGTCAATGCCTTCGGCTGGCGCAGCACGGTGCAGATTTATGCCGCGGCGCTGCTTGCCATGGGCGTGATCTATTATCTCCTCACGCGCGAAGATCCCGCCCGCAGCGCCGGTATTGTCACCCAGCGCAAGCTTGCCGATCAATTGGCGCCGCTCGCCAAGCTGCAGGTCTGGCGTTTCTCGCTTTATTATTTCTTCGTCTTCGGCGCCTTCGTCGCTTTGGCGAGCTGGCTGCCGCGTTATTACATGGGCATGTATGGCCTCTCGCTGGCGCAGGCCGGTCTTCTCACCACCTGTTTCGCGCTGCCGGCCGCCGCGTTCCGTGCTTTGGGCGGCATAATTTCGGACCGCATCGGCGCTCGTGCCGTGATGTATCTCACCTTCTCGGTTGCGGCCCTGATCTGTTTCATCCTCTCTTATCCTGAGACCAGCTATGTCGTGCATGGCATCCGCGGGCCGATCGCCTTTTCCTTCGGCATCAGTTTGCCTGCCTTTGTGATGCTGACGATTGTGTTGGGCTTCTTCATGGCCCTCGGCATGGCGGCCGTCTACAAGCACATCCCGGTCTATTATCCCAAACATGTCGGCGCGGTCGGCGGCCTGGTCGGCACCATTGGCGGCCTTGGCGGCTTCGTTCTGCCCATCGCCTTTGGCGTGATGAATGACCTCATCGGCGTGCGCACAAGCTGCTTCATGCTGCTCTTCCTTCTGGTCGCTGTCGCGCTCGCCTGGATGCACGGCGCCATCCGCCTGATGGAACGCCAGCGCATCGCCGCCCTCAAAACCATGCCGCAACTGCCCGAGATGGCCGAACTCCACGATTGGAACATCTGATGAGCCACTTCTTCGACCGTTTGACCTTCTTCAAAAAGTACGACGGCAATTTCTCGGACGGCCATGGCGTCACCACGGTGGAAGACCGTTCCTGGGAGAACGCCTATCGTGGCCGCTGGTCGCATGACAAGATCGTGCGCTCGACCCATGGCGTGAACTGCACCGGCTCTTGCAGCTGGAAGATCTATGTCAAAGGTGGCATCGTCACCTGGGAAACCCAGCAGACCGATTACCCGCGCACGCGCCCGGGTTTGCCCAACCACGAGCCGCGCGGCTGTGCCCGTGGCGCCAGCTATTCCTGGTATCTTTATAGCGCCAATCGCCTGAAATACCCGATGGTCCGCGCGCCGCTGGTGCGGTTGTGGCGCGAAGCCCGCAAGGCCATGACTCCGGTCGCCGCTTGGGCCTCCATTGTCGAAGATGCGGCGAAGCGCAAATCCTACACCTCGCAGCGCGGCCTCGGCGGTTTTGTGCGCCTGGAATGGGACGAGGCGCAGGAGATCATCGCGGCCGCCAACGCTTACACCATCAAGAAGCACGGACCGGATCGCATCGCCGGCTTTTCGCCCATCCCGGCCATGTCCATGGTCTCTTATGCTTCGGGTACGCGCTACCTCTCGCTGATTGGCGGCGTCTGCCTGTCGTTCTATGATTGGTATTGCGATCTGCCGCCGTCCTCGCCGCAGACTTGGGGCGAGCAGACCGACGTGCCGGAAAGCGCCGATTGGTACAATGCTGGCTTCCTCTTGCTCTGGGGCTCGAATGTGCCGCAGACGCGTACGCCGGATGCCCATTTCTACACCGAAGCCCGTTATCGCGGCGCCAAGAGCGTGGTGATCTCGCCCGACTACAGCGAAGCGGCGAAGTTCGGCGATCTCTGGCTGCACCCCAAGCAAGGCACCGATTCCGCGCTCGCCATGGCCTTCGGACATGTCATCCTGAAGGAATTCCATATCGACCAGCAGACGCCGTATTTCCAAGACTACTGCCGCCGCTATTCCGATATGCCGTTCTTGGTCCGCCTGATCGAGCGTGACGGGCGGCTGGTCCCGGAACGGCTCTTGCGCGCCAGCGATTTCGAAGGCGGTCTCGGCGAGGCCAACAATCCGGACTGGAAGACGGTTGCCTTTGATGAAAACGGCGCCGTCACTGTGCCGCAAGGCTCCATCGGTTTCCGCTGGGGCGAAGAGGGCAAGTGGAATCTGGAAGAGAAGGTGAAGCTGGCGCTTTCCACGCTCGACAAGCGCGATGACGTCGTCTCCGTCGCTTTCCCGTATTTCGGCGGCCAGCATCACGACTATTTCACCGGCACTGCGCATGACGAAGTGCTCTTCCGTAATGTTCCGGCCCGCAAGGTCAAGCTCAAGGACGGCGAGGCGTATGTCGCGACCGTCTTCGATCTTCTTTGCGCCCATTATGGTGTCGAGCGCGGGTTAGGCGGCGGTGCCACCAGCTTCGACGACAACGTGCCGTATACGCCGGCTTGGCAGGAAGCCATCACCGGTGTGCCGCGGGCCCAGGTGATTGCCACCGCGCGCGCCTTTGCCAAGAATGCCGAGAAGACCAAAGGCAAGTCGATGGTCATCCTCGGGGCCGGTATCAATCACTGGTACCACATGGACATGACCTATCGCGGCATCATCAACATGCTGGTGATGTGCGGTTGCGTCGGTCAGGAAGGCGGCGGCTGGTCGCATTATGTCGGTCAGGAAAAGCTGCGGCCGCAAACCGGTTGGACGCCGCTGGCTTTTGCGCTGGATTGGAACCGTCCGCCGCGCCACATGAACGCGACTTCGTATTGGTACGCCCATAGCGACCAGTGGCGCTATGAGACGCTCGGCGTCAACGAGATCCTTTCGCCGCTGGCCGACAAGGCCAAATGGCAAGGCAGTCTGATCGACTTCAACGTCCGCGCCGAACGCATGGGCTGGCTCCCTTCGGCGCCGCAATTGCAAGCCAATCCGCTGGATATAGCGCGCGCCGCTGAAGCCAGCGGCAAGGATGCCAAAGATTATGTCAAAGATGCGCTGGCATCCGGCGAGCTGAAGCTGGCCTGTCTCGATCCCGACAATCCGGTCAACTGGCCGCGCAATCTCTTTGTCTGGCGTTCTAACATCCTGGGCTCCAGCGGCAAGGGCCACGAATACTTCTTGAAGCACCTCTTGGGCTCCACTCATGGCGTGCAAGGCAAGGATCTCGGCGAGACCGGCGAACAGAAGCCGGAAGAGGTTGTCTGGCACGACGAAGCGCCGGAAGGAAAACTCGATCTGCTGGTGACGCTCGATTTCCGCATGTCCACCACTTGCGTCTATTCCGACATCGTCCTGCCGACCGCGAGCTGGTACGAAAAGAACGATCTCAACACCTCCGACATGCATCCCTTCATCCATCCGCTCTCCGCGGCTGTGGATCCGGTTTGGGAAAGCCGCAGCGATTGGGAGATCTACAAAGGCATCGCCAAGAAGTTTTCCGAAGTGTCGCCGGAAGTACTGGGCAAGGAAAAGGACATTGTCCTGGTGCCGTTGCAGCACGACACGCCCGGTGAACTCGGTCAGGCTGTGGATGTGAAGGATTGGGGCCATGGCGATACCGTGCCGCTGCCCGGCAAGACCATGGCGTCGGTCACGGTTGTCGAACGCGATTATCCCAACACCTATGCCCGTTTCACGGCGCTTGGTCCCTTGATGTCTTCGCTCGGCAATGGCGGCAAAGGCATCTCTTGGAAAACCGATCACGAAATCGAGCTGCTCGCCAAGTTGAACGGCGTGGTGGCGGAAGGCCCGGCCAAAGGTCTGCCGCGCATCGACAGCGATATTGATGCCACGGAAGTCATCCTCTCGCTGGCGCCGGAGACCAATGGCGAAGTGGCGGTGCGCTCCTGGAAGGAACTCGGCAAGGCCACAGGCCGCAATCACTTCCATCTCGCCGAAGCCAAGGAAGACGAGAAGATCCGCTATCGCGATATCCAGGCCCAGCCGCGCAAGATCATCTCCTCGCCGACCTGGTCCGGCATCGAATCCGAAACGGTTTGCTACAACGCCGGCTATACCAATGTGCATGAGCTGATCCCGTGGCGCACGCTAACCGGCCGCCAGCAGCTTTTCCAGGATCATCCCTGGATGACGGCTTTCGGTGAGCAGTTCACCACTTATCGTCCGCCGATCGACACCAAGACCATCAAGCCGATCATCGATGCCAAGGACAACGGCAACAAGCAGGTCGTGCTCAACTTCATCACCCCGCACCAGAAATGGGGTATCCATTCGACCTATACAGACAACCTTCTGATGCTGACTCTGTCGCGTGGCGGACCGATTGTCTGGATCAGCGAGATCGATGCCAAGAAGGCGGGCCTTGTCGATAACGATTGGATCGAAGCCTACAACATCAATGGCGCATTGACGGCGCGGGCGGTGGTGTCGCAACGCGTGCCGGAAGGCATGGCGCTGATGTATCACGCCCAGGAGAAGATCGTGAATGTGCCCGGTTCGGAAATCACCGGAACCCGCGGCGGCATCCACAATTCCGTCACCCGTACGGTGCTCAAGCCGACCCACATGATCGGCGGCTATGCCCAGCAAAGCTACGGCTTCAATTATTACGGCACCGTCGGTTCCAACCGGGACGAGTTCATCATTTTGCGCAAACTGAATCGCGTCGATTGGCTGGAGAGCCCCGCGGAGGAGAAATAGACATGAAAATCCGCGCTCAGATCGCGATGGTCTTGAACCTCGACAAGTGCATCGGCTGCCACACCTGTTCCGTCACCTGCAAGAACGTCTGGACCTCGCGCCAGGGCGTGGAATACGCCTGGTTCAACAATGTCGAGACCAAGCCCGGTGTCGGCTTTCCTCACGAGTGGGAGAACCAGGAGAAGTGGAACGGCGGCTGGGAGCTGAAGAACGGCAAGCTGCAGCCCAAGCTCGGCAGCAAGCTTGGCGTGTTGTCGAAGATCTTCGCCAATCCGGACCTGCCGGAAATCGACGATTACTATGAGCCGTTCACCTTCGATTACCAGCATCTGCACAACGCCCCGGCCTCCAAGGCGATGCCGACGGCGCGGCCGGTCTCGCTGATCACCGGCCAGAAGATGGAGAAGATCGAAGGCGGTCCGAACTGGGAAGAAATCCTCGGCGGCGAATTCGAAAAGCGCTCCAAGGACGCCAATTTTGAAGGCATCGAAAAAGCCATCCAGGGCGAATTCGAAAATACCTTCATGATGTATCTGCCGCGGCTTTGCGAGCATTGCCTCAATCCGGCTTGCGTCGCGGTCTGCCCGTCTGGCGCCATCTATAAGCGCGAAGAGGACGGCGTCGTCCTCATCGACCAGGACAAGTGCCGCGGCTGGCGCATGTGCGTCTCCGGCTGCCCTTATAAGAAGATCTATTACAACTGGGATTCCGGAAAATCCGAAAAATGCACGCTGTGCTATCCGCGCTTGGAAGCGGGGCTCCCGACGGTCTGCTCGGAAACCTGCGTCGGCCGCATCCGCTATCTCGGCGTGGTGCTTTATGACGCCGACCGCATTTCCGAAGCCGCATCCGCGCCGGACGAGGGCGATCTCTACGAAGCCCAGCTTTCCGTCTTCCTAGATCCCAACGATCCGGAGGTGCAGCGCCAGGCCGCCACCGACGGCATCGCCCATGCCTGGATTGAAGCTGCCAAGAAATCGCCGGTGTGGAAGATGGCGATGGACTGGAAAGTGGCGTTCCCGCTGCATCCCGAATACCGCACGCTGCCGATGGTTTGGTATGTGCCGCCGCTGTCGCCAATCCAATCGGCGGCCACCCGTGGCGATATCGACATCGAGAACGACATTCCCGATGTCCGCTCCTTGCGCATTCCGGTGAAGTATCTCGCCAACATGCTGACCGCGGGCAAGGAAGAGCCGGTGACGCTGGCGCTCGAACGCATGCTTGCCATGCGCGCCTATATGCGTGGCAAGACCGTGGACGGCGCCCCCAACATCGCCGTGGCGGAAAAGGTCGGTCTGAAGCCGGAACAGATCGAAGAAATGTACCGCTATATGGCGCTGGCCAATTACGAAGACCGCTTCGTCATTCCGACCAGCCATCGCGAGGCTGGCGAAGATGCCTTCGGTTTGCGCGGCAGTTGCGGCTTCACCTTCGGCAATGGCTGTTCCGGCGGCGACAAGAAACCCGCCACGGTCTTCACCACCTCCCGCAAGACCGGTGTGGAGAGCTGAGCATGGTGATCTTTAAAGTCCTCAGTGCCTTGCTGAGTTATCCCACGGAAGCCTTGCAGGCCGTAGCGCCGGAGATTGGCGCCGTGATCCTCAACGATACCGCGCTGCCGGATGATACCGGCAAGGCTTTGGCACTGCTGGTGGTGAAAATCGGCAGCGGTGATCTTCTCGATACGCAGGCGGCTTATGTCGAGCTCTTCGACCGCTCGCGCAGCCTGTCGCTGCATCTCTTCGAACACGTCCATGGCGAATCCCGCGATCGCGGCCAGGCCATGGTGGATCTGCGCGAGCGCTATCGTGCCGCCGGCCTCGATCTCGATTGCAACGAGCTGCCGGATTATCTGCCGCTGTTCCTGGAATATCTTTCCGTACTCCCGGCCAACGAAGCCCGCGAGAATCTGGCGGAAGCCGCCCATGTCTTGCGCGCTCTATCCGAGCGTCTGCAAAAACGCGACACGCCTTATGCCGCCGTCTTCGCTGCGCTGGAAGCTCTCTCCCAGACCCAGCCGGATGAAACGCTGCTCGCCGAGCTGCGCGCCGCGAAAAGTGATGATCCCAATGATCTCGCGGCTTTGGACCAAGCCTGGGAAGAGGCAGAGGTGCGCTTCGGTCCAGATGCTTCTGCCGGCTGCCCGGCGGCCGCGGATGCCGGGCGGAAATTTCACAAGCCCGAGGTAATCGCATCATGATGCATTGGATCAACACGGCCTTATTCGGGCTTTATCCTTATGTCTGCCTCTCGGTGTTCCTGATCGGCAGCCTGATGCGTTTCGAGCGCGGCCAATACACTTGGCGAAGCCAGTCGAGCCAGCTTCTGCGGCGCAAAGAGCTCATCTGGGGCTCGAACCTGTTCCACATCGGCATCCTGGTGATCTTTGCTGGCCATACTGCCGGGCTGCTGACGCCGGTGGTGGTGTTCGAATGGCTCGGCATCTCGCACAGCTTCAAGCAGGTGCTGGCCATGACGGTCGGCGGCATTGCGGGCGTGCTCTGTTTCATCGGTTTGGTGATGCTGCTGCATCGCCGCCTCAGCGATCCGCGCATCCGCAAGACGTCGTCCTTCAGCGACATCGCCATTCTGTTTCTGCTGCTCGCCCAGCTCTCGCTCGGCCTTTCCAGCATCTTCGTCTCGCTGCATCACCTCGACGGCGGCGAGATGGTCAAGCTGATGAACTGGGCCCAGCACATCGTCACCTTCCGTCCGGGCGCCGCCGATTACATCGCTGACGTCTCCGTGATCTTCAAATGCCATCTGGTGCTTGGCATGACGCTGTTCCTGGTGTTTCCTTTCACCCGTCTGGTGCATATCTGGAGCGCACCGATCTGGTATCTGGGACGGCAAGGCTATCAAATCGTTCGTACCAAGAAGCTGAGGGCCTGATGGCAACGCTAGGCGAAATCGTGGCGCAGCTCGACGGCGGCGCGCATCTGGAAGGCTTGCTGGCTTCGCTGGAAAGTCCGGCGCTGCTCGAACAACTCGAGGCACGCGCTGCGGCAGCCGGTCTTCCGGCCAGCCAATGTGCGGCCGATGCCGTGCGGGCGTTTTCCAACCGCGCCGATGACGACGCCTGGCTGAAGCTGCTCGGTCGTTTGCAGGATGCGCCGTCTCCGGCCGCCGCTTGCCTCAAGGAAATGCTGATATGGGCGCTGAAACCCTCGGGCTGATCCTCGCGGGCGGGGCTTCGCGTCGTTTCGGGGCCGACAAGCGCCTCGCCGAGCTGAATGGCCAGTCCTTGCTGGCCTTGGTTGCTGCGCGCGCGGCGCCGCAAGTGGACCGCTTGGCGCTCAATGCCGCCAGTGATCCCTCGGACCTCCACCTGCCGCTGATCCCGGATCTCGCGCCGGGTGAGGGGCCTCTGGCCGGTCTCTTGGCTGGGCTCGCCTGGGCCCAAGCACAGGACTTCGCGTATGTCGCCATCTTTCCTTGCGACACGCCGTTCTTTCCGTCCGATGTGGTGGCGCGCTTGCGTCAGGCGCTTTCAGGCGGCGCCGATTTCGCCATGGCGCGCTGTTGTGACGAGATCCAATCCACTTTTGCGCTGGTGCGGGTTTCTCGTCGCGACCGCATCGAAGAAGCCTTTCAAGGCGGCTTGCGCAGTCTCAAGGGGCTTGGGACGGTCTTGCGCTGCGCCTTCGCCGATTTTTCGGAGCGCGAAGGTCCAAACGGCGATTGCTTCTTCAACATCAACCAGCCCTCCGATTTGGATGTGGCCGAAGCTTGGCTGAAATCATGAGCTTCGAGAACGTCGTCGGCATCGTTGGCTGGAAGAACAGCGGCAAGACCACCCTGGTGGAAAAGCTGGTGCACGAGCTGACGGGCAGGGGCCTGAAGGTCTCGACCGTCAAACATGCCCATCACGATTTCGACATCGATCACCAAGGCAAAGACAGCTACCGCCATCGCGCTGCCGGCGCCCAAGAGGTGCTGGTGGCTTCCGGCCAGCGTTGGGCGCTGTTGCATGAATTGCGCGGCGCGCCGGAGCCGACGCTATCGGACCTTCTGGCCCATCTGCAGCCTTGCGATCTCATTTTGGTGGAAGGCTTCAAGCAAGGCCCGCATCGCAAGATCGAAGTCCGCCGCACGGGCGCGAAGGAACACCGCTTGGCCGATCAGGACCCCACCATTCTGGCTGTGGCCACAGATGATCCCGAACTCCCCGGCCCGCACCGCTATCTGCCGCTCAACGATGCCGCCGCCATCGCGGATTTCATCTGCGGGGAGATGCTGGGGCGTATCTAGATGTCTGCAAGAGCGGGGCTATCGCACACGCCTCTGTTCCTCTTTGTCATAGCCCGCGACTGCGAGGGCTTTGTGGAAGTATGGGGATGTGCTTCCATTTAGCGGGCAGAAACGCTGGGTGGAACGATGTCGGAGCGCAAGATTGGGCAATTGAGCTTTGCCGATGAAGCGGT
>Ga0207853_1000020_pt1 | contig 72256 bp, 46 predicted proteins | sample LuqExpMetagenom6_FD_187764 | JGI IMG/M metagenome (GOLD analysis project Ga0207853, IMG submission 187764) | Tropical forest soil microbial communities from Luquillo Experimental Forest, Puerto Rico - Sample 6 (SPAdes) | ecosystem: Environmental > Terrestrial > Soil > Tropical forest ...
TTGCCCAATCTTGCGCTCCGACATCGTTCCACCCAGCGTTTCTGCCCGCTAAATGGAAGCACATCCCCATACTTCCGCAAAGCCCTCGCAGTCGCGGGCCATCCAGGTTTCGCGGCTCCGCTGTTTTAAGAAACCTCGCGCACAACTTGCGAGTGGAACAGCCCCACCTGGGCCGCACACAGCACGAGGGCGATGACGCACTTTAAAACAGCAGCCCTCCCCGAGACCGCGCAAAACAATCCCCCAACAAAAAACCTCCCCCCGCGAGGTGCGGAGGGAGGCCTTTCAAACACAGCAATGCGTCAGACTCAGACCTTCTGGCACTGAGAGACGATGCTTTCGATCAGTTCCTGCTTGCCAGAGACCGGCTTGGGATCAAGACCCTTCTTGATCGCGATGTCGGCCAGATCGGCGAGGCTGTACTTGCCTTCGGCGATTTCCTTGCCGAACGGCGTCGACCAGCCGGCATAGCGGGCGGCCTTGGCGTCAGCGAGGCGCTTATCGTTGATGATCGCTTCGGCCGACAACACGGCGCGGGCCAGGGTGTCGATGCCGGCGACATGCGCAACATAGAGATCATTGATGTCGATCGACTGACGGCGCAGCTTGGCGTCGAAGTTGCAGCCGCCGGTGCCCAGACCGCCATGTTCGAGGATCGGCAGGAAGGCAACCGAGAGATCCTGCGCATTGTTCGGGAACTGGTCGGTATCCCAGCCCGAACGCGGATCGCCGCGGTTGATGTCGAGCGAACCCATGATGCCGAGCGCATAAGCGGTCGAGACTTCGTGTTCGAAGTCCAGATTGGCCAGCGTGGCGTGGTTCACTTCGATATTGACCTTCACTTCCTTCTCCAGGCCGTTCTTCTGCAGGAAGCCGAAGACGGTGGCGGTGTCGCGGTCATACTGATGCTTGGTCGGCTCGAAGGGCTTCGGCTCGATCAGGATGGTGCCCTTGAAGCCGATCTTGTGCTTGTGCTCGACGACCATGTTGAGGAAGCGGCCGAAATGGTCCAGCTCCGCCTTGAGGTCGGTGTTGAGCAGCGTGTCATAGCCTTCGCGGCCGCCCCACAGAACGTAGTTCTCGCCGCCGAGACGGTTGGTGGTCTCCATGATCGCACGCACCTGGGCGGCGGCATAGGCGAACACTTCCGGGTTCGGGTTGGTGGCAGCGCCGGCCGCGAAACGCGGATGGCTGAAGAGGTTCGCCGTGCCCCAGAGCAGCTTCACGCCGGTCTGCGCCATCTTCTTGGCGAAAACGTCTTCGATGTGCTTGAGGTTGTCGAGGTGCTCGCCGAGGGTATGGGCTTCGGCGATGGCATCGGCGTCATGGAAGGCGAAATAGGGCGTGCCGAGGCGGGCGAAGAAATCGAACGCGGCATCGGCCTTCTGTTCGGCCTGCGCGCGCGTGACGGTGCCGCCCCAGGGACGGTCCCAGGTGCCGCCGCCGAACATGTCGGCGCCGAACGAGGCAAACGAATGCCAATAGGCAACCGTCAGACGCAGCCACTCGCCCAGCTTCTTGCCGAGAACGACGCGGTCCTTGTCATAGACCTTGTAGGCCAGCGGATTGGTGCTTTGCGGACCTTCGTACTTGATCGGCCCGATTTCCGAAAAAATGCTCATCTGCCAAACTCCCTGAAAGATGGTTTGAGGCTCTTGTAGAGGTCCACGAACAGAGCCCGCCGGGGCGCCATCTGGTCCTTCAACGCTTGTACTGGTTCAACGACGCGCGACACCTTCGGTGCCGTGCAAACTTTGACCGGATCTTCTCCGGTCGCGGCCAAAAGGCCAAGGCGGGCCGCACCGAAAGCACCGCCAACTTCACCGCCTTCGCGATAGGTCAGTGGAATATCGAGCGCCGATGCGAGCATCGGGCCCCAGAAGGGAAGACGCGCTGCGCCGCCAACGACAGTGGTGTCATTGATCGCCGAGCCGGCTTCACGCAACACATCGATGCCATCGGCGAAGGCAAAGGCCACACCTTCGAGCACCGCATAGGCGAGATCGGCCTGAGTGGTGTCGGCGCCCATGCCAAAGAACACGCCGCGCGCATAAGGATCGTTATGCGGGGTGCGCTCGCCGGAGAGATAAGGCAGGAAGATCGGGGTCTGCGGACGCAAGCCCCGGCGCTCAGCACCGGCCACCGTCTCCACCACATCATTGATGCCGGTCAGATTGGCGACCCAATCAATGGCAGATGCCGCCGTCAGGATCACCGCCATCTGGTGCCAGACGCCCGGGATGGCATGGCAGAAGGCATGCGCCGCCTTCTCCGGATTGGGCCGGAACTTATCCGTGACGACAAAAAGCACGCCCGAGGTGCCGAGCGAAAGGAAGGCTTGGCCCGGCGCCACAACGCCGACACCCACCGCCGAAGCAGCATTGTCACCGCCGCCGCCCGCCACCACAACCAGCGGCAGACCGAGTTCCTCGGCGGCTTCCGCCGTCAACTTGCCGGTCGGCGCAGAGCCTTCGACGGCTTTGGGCATATTTTCACGCGAAAGGCCGGTGGCCTTCAGCATGTCGTCCGACCAATCGCGCTTGGCGACATCGAGCCATAGCGTGCCGGCGTTGTCGCTCATGTCACCGGCCTTTTCGCCGGTGAGCTTCAGGCGGACGTAATCCTTGGGCAGCAGAACCGTCTTCACCTTGGCGAAGATTTCCGGCTCATGATGCTTGACCCAGAGCAGCTTGGGCGCGGTGAAGCCCGGCATGGCAATATTGCCGGTGATGCTGCGCGATTTGGGTTCGAGCTTTTCGAGTTCGGCGCACTCGGCTTCGCAGCGCCCGTCATTCCACAAAATCGCGGGACGCAGCGGCTTATCGGCCGCATCGAGCAGCGTGGCGCCGTGCATCTGGCCGGAAAGGCCAATGCCCTTCACCGCCTGACGCTCTCTTTCGGGCAGCGCGCGCACGGCTGCTACGGTAGCCCGCCACCATGCATCGGGATTCTGTTCCGACCACAACGGGTGTGGCCGCTCCACGGTCAACGGCGCAGAACCTTGCGCCACCAGGTGACCATTGCCGTCCATCAAGACGGCTTTGACACTCGACGTGCCAATATCGATGCCGAGATACATCCTTCCTGCCGCTCCCCGATCCGGCCTTTTTCGGCCGGTCTGTTATATCAGACTACACTTGTCGGATTACATTTGGTAGCGTTATCATACACCGGATCGCGCCACCGCCAATGGACAAATTAGCGCTACACACAAGTCCATGTAACATCAATGTGTAAGCCGCGACGCTCAGTCGAGCAAGGCCTCGAAATTCTCATAAGCCGTTGTCAAAGCAGCCCTAAATTCCGGATTGGCAGAGAGCTCCGCGGGAAAAACTTCGCGCAGCGCAAGAAACTTGGACACGTCCGCCGCGGCTGACCCCGTGCAGGCCTTGCCGATCTCCGCCAGCTTTTCTGCAATCGGATCTGCCAGGGTGATCCCGGCTTTGGCTTGACGCTCGACAAAGCGCATCCAGGCCCCGAGAGAAATGGTGAAGCGGCGGATGCTGCGCCCGGCCTTCATGGCATCTTCCAGCGGCCCCAGGATACGAATGGGCAGCTTCAAGGAGCCATCCGAAGCGATCTGGATCAGCTTGTGCGTGAGGGCCGGATTGCGGAAGCGATTCAACAGGTCGGTTATATAAGTGCTGAAATCCAGCCCCGGCGCCGGATGCAAGGTCGGCACGATGTCTTCGCGCATCATGCGCTCGACCGCTTGGGCGAGCTTCAAATCCGCCATCGCCTCGCCCACCGATTCGCGGCCGCGCATGAAGCCGGCATAAGCCAGCGTCGAATGGGCGCCGTTCAGCAAGCGCAGCTTGGCGAATTCATAAGCAGCCACATCCTTGACCATCAGGACGCCGACGCTGGCCAGATCCGGCGCGTCTTCGCCCAGCATGTCTTCAACCACCCATTGCAGGAAGGCTTCGCGCTGCACCGGCGCTTCATCGCGCAGGCCGGTTTCGGCTTCGACGCGGGCCTTGAGCTCATCCGTCGCCGCCGGGGTGATGGAATCCACCATGGTCGACGGGAAGCGGACGTTATCGCGGATCCAGTTCAGCAAATCCTTGTCGCCGCGCGCTTCGGCATATTTCAGCACCGCGCCATGCAGCTTATGGCCGTTCATCACCATGTTATCGCAAGAGACCGGAATGAACGGCACCATCTTCGCCGCCTTACGGCGCGCCAAACCTTCGGTGATCCAGCCGATCAGGCTTTTGGGCGCGGTCGGGTTTTCGAGATCGGCCTTGATGGCGGGATTATCGAGATCCAGCGTACCGTCGCCGCCGAGGTAATAGCCCTTCTCGGTCACCGTCATGGTGACGAGCTTCACCTTCGGGTCGAGCAGACGGGCGAAAATCTTCTCCGCTTCGCCATAGGCTTTCAGATATTCCTTGTGCGAGCCCACGATGCGATAGCGGATCTGGGCATCGAGCTGTGCCACAACATAGAGGTGATCCTGAGGCACGGCTTCGGCGGCAAGCCCGTTCGGCAGCAGCTCAGCGCCGCAGATCGCCCAGCGCGGATCCTTCTCCAACAGCGAATCGAAATAGCAGGCCTGATGACCGCGATGAAAAGCGCCCGGACCGAAATGCACGATGCCGGTGCTGGTCTTGCTGCGATCGTAGTGCGGCACCACCACACCCGGCTTGGCGAGCGACAGCGTCTTGGAGCTTAAACGGGGGGCGGATTTGGCTTGCATGTTCATGGTACCGGTAACTTAGCGCAATTGGCCCCGACAGGCCACGAAAAAGGCAAGCGGCGTGGTGCCGCTAACGAATATTAAGACGGCTCCACAGGGAAAATCCCTCCGGCCAGCGGCCTCTGGACGTAAAAAAACGGCGCATCTTGCGATGCGCCGCCAATTGGCCTGTTAGGGAGGAACCGTCGGCCCCAACAGTGGAGCCGGCAGGTAAGGACGATCAGTAATTGCCGCGAATACCGAGCATGAACAGCGAGCCCGGGACGTAGCAGTCGTTGATCAAATTCGGCCACTGCTTATAGGAGCAGCCGACCTTGGCATGGGTCAGGTTCTGGATATCGAAGGTCAATTCCGGATCCGTCGGCAGCTCGCCGAAGAGTTTCTGGAGCTTGACGCCCGTTGACAGGTCCACCGTGCCATAATCTTTCGAGTATTCCGCGGTGATATCCTGACGGTTGGAGATCACACCGTAGACATTCGAGTTGGTGATCGTGCCGCGCTGATACGAATAGGACAGCTTCAGCGTGACGCCGTCGTTATCGTAATAGGCCGTCGTGTTGTACTGGGTCGGCGACACGCCGAGCACGACGGCCGGAGCGGCACCTGACGACTTCGTCTTCACAAAGGTCGCGTTGGCCGTGAAGCCGAAGCCCTTCAAGCCGTATGTTTCAAGCCAGAAGTCGAGCGGCTGCACCCAGTTGAGCTCGGTACCGCTGATCGTTTCCAGACCAGTGGCATTGCGCGCCTGGACGATGGTGACGGTCGCGACATTCGGGCCGCCAGCGGCGGTGATGGCCGCCTGCTGGGTCGCACCCAAGGTGTCGTAAGTGATGCCGAACTGCGACAGATAGCTGAACGGCTGGGTGGTCGAAATATTGTTCTGGAAACCGGTAAGCATTTTCCGGAACAGGCCGATCCCGACATAGCCTTCGCCGCCGGTGTAGAGTTCGGCACCGAAGTCGATGTTGGTCGAGTAGTACGGCCGCAGCTGCGGGTTGCCGAGGTTCCAGGTCTGCGCATCCGAACCGCCGCCGGAAAGCTGCGGCAGCATGCTGGCCGGATTGGCGCGGGTGAGCGTGCGGGAGACGGCCGCACGGACCTGGAAGTCTTCAAACATTTCCCAAACCAGGTTCGCAGACGGCAGGAACGCCGAATACGAGCCCTTCATCGTCGCGGGGACGATGTAGTTCGGATACTTGCCGCCATCCGCCAGGCTCTGCGCGGCATTGCGCGGATCGGTGATGGAGGTGTAGCCAGTGAGAGACTGCAGCGTTCGCAGCCAGCGGGCGCCGAAATTGTACTTGATCTTCTGGTCACCGCGCTTAAGCGTGCCGGAGAACTCGGCATAGAAGCCCATCGTCTTCTCGTCGATGATGCCCGAACTGATGTTGGTGTTCGTGCCCGTCGAGAAGTTGGTACGGCCCGGATCCTGAAGGTTGGCGGCCGCGCCCAGCGAAGGATGGGTGGCGAAGTAGTTGTAATTGGTGACCGCGTTCAGGCCGGCATAATCGACTTTTGCGAAGCCGTTCGGGCCGGGGCTGAGATATTTCGCGATCATGGCATTGGTGAGCGCAGGCCCCGCGGCGGTTTCAGCCGCAAAGCCGGTCGTATAGCCTGTGCCATATCCAGCATAGGCCGGCGCGGTGTAGTTGCCGCAACCATTGTTGGTGTTCGGCGTCGGCAGGAAGGTCGACAAACCGGCACCGCAAACATAGTTCTCGAAGGCGGCGGTGTTGTTGTAGCCGCGGATCAGGCGATAAGCCTCATCCCAAGCCGCACCGACCTGCACTTTGAAGAAGTCACCGCCATAGGACGCATTGGCATGCGCACCTTCGGTGTACTCATAGCGGCGCTCCTGCTGGATGCGCACGTCAGAGCCCGTGTACCAGCCATAGTTGGTCGGGTCCTGGATACCATTGGCACCCGGCAAACCGGACATGGAGAAGGTCGGAAGCGAGCCAGTGTTATCGAAAGTAACGATGGCGCTCGGAGTAGAGAACAGATAGGTCGGGGAATCGCGGAAGAAGTGCGCCCGGCTGTAGTTGACCTGCGCATCGACGTGCAGCTTGTCGGAGACCTGCCAGTCCATGCCCGGGTTGAAGCTGAGATAATCAGACTTCTCTTTATAAGGCCGGGCCTCCAGCGACATGGCTGCGTTGGCGAACTGGCCATAGGTCACGACGTTGTTCTTGTCGACCTGCATGTTCATTGGGATGCTCTGACCGTTACGGGCAACCCAGAACAGGTCTTCACGGTCGAGATTGTTCTCGATCACGCCGAGGATGCTGTCGAAGTAGAAGTGCAGATCGTCGGACGGACGATATTCGAGCGACACGATACCATTATAGCGCTTACGCGTGCCACGCTCGAACATCGGGCGGCCCGTGCGTGGAACCGTCGCGTTGGTGATTTGGTTGATCGTCAAGCCGGGATTCAAAGCCAGCAAAGAGTCGGCCGTGATCGTCTTGCCGACATAGGAAGCCGGCACGCCGGTGTTCGGGAATGTGGTCGGCAGACTCCAGTCGGTGTTGCCGCCCAGCGAGTTGCAGGTGTTGACATTGTAGGAGCCCGTCGTACCGCAAGTCGGGGCCGGCGTCGCCGCCATTTGTGCCGTCGTGTAGTACTGGGTGGCGTTCAGGTTCGGCGTGGTGACGCTGTTGGAAGCACCTTCATAACCGGTGACCATGATGCGGTTGTTCTGACCGGAGATGCCGACCAGGACGCCGAACTTGTCATTGGTCCAGCTGCCGATCAGGGTGCCGCGCTCGCCGATATTGCCGTTCTTGGCGAAATCCGTGCCTTGCAGGTTATAGGAGAAATGCGTGCCCGGATTGTCGAAGGGACGGGCGCTGCGCATCTCGATGACGCCGGAAGCGCCGCCTTCGATCATGTCGGCCGTCGAGGTCTTGTTCACCGACAGCTGGGTGAACAGTTCGATCGGGAAGATGTTGAGATCGACTTCGCGGTTGGAGCCGCCAGCGCCCGTCGGGCCGGTCGAAGCGGTCTGCACCACGGCGCCGTTGAGCGTGATCTTGACGAAGTCGGTACCCAGACCGCGCACCTGGATGCGCATGCCGGTGCCGTCGTTTTCACGCTGAATGGTGATGCCCGGAATGCGGTTGAAGGCTTCGGCGATGTTGGTGTCCGGGAACTTGCCGATGTCCTGCGCAAAAACGGTATCGGAGAAATTGACCGAAGCGCGCTTGGCATTGGTCGATTCCGTTAAGCTGGCGCGATAGCCGGTCACTGTGACCGTTTCCATCGTCTCTGACGATTGCGCCAGAACCGGCGCAGCCGAAAGCATTAAGCCCACACCTGCGAGCACGGTCGTGCTCAGCAGACGCGTGCGCGTCGTTGTGTTTGATCTCATTCAGTTCCTCCCCTTTGTGGCGTGGCTTTGTTCGGGTTCGGTGACCCATTCGCCGGAGTGGCTGACCTTTCATCAGTCAGACCATTTGCGTCAGCTCGGTGTAATTGCCCTCTCGATTTCGCATCCGGCGCATCGTCACCTTATGTTGGTGAGAGATGTTAGCGGTAACAGTACGGGATAGAATTATGCCGGCTGGTACACAGCGTCAAGAACACAAATGCACGAACGATTACAAAGGGCTGAGGTGTTGCTGCAAAGGCACCAGCTATATTGATGTTAGAAATACTCTTTTTGATGCTTCAGGCATCACATATCTGCACACCTGGAATATGTATACGTCACAAATATTAGCAAGCCTTTGAAATCACATGGTTAAATGTTACCGCTCGCACTCCCGCGCAAGCACGTCTCAGTCACATTTGTCTGTGACACATACAATAGGAATCAGTCGTCCCGAAATGGGGCAGCCGTCTTCCCTGGGGCTCCAGGAGCGAAGGGCAGCCGCATCTGCTGGTAGAAGGAAAGAGGGTGATTCGGGGGAAGCACCCCCGCCGGAAGCGGCAACCCCGATACGGATTGGAAATAAGCGATCGACGCATCGCGCCAAAGTTCCGCGTTCTCTTTCTGCATCGCCAGGAAGTCGGCGGTGATCTGGAAACGCTCGTCATCGACATAAGGTTTGAGCCCGGCCCAGGCCGCTTGCATCTGCGCCACCGCATCAACGCCATGATCGTAATGCCGGATGAACCCATCCCATAGCGTGGCGCCTGACGCCAAGCGATAGCTCCACGGCAGATGATGGAACCACAACAGCAGAGTCTCCGGCGTTTGTGCCGGATCGGAGAAGCGCGCGGCCAAGGGAGCGGCATATTGCTCTACGGCGTTGCTGCCGGAAACGGTGCGATCGACGCCAATGCCATCATGATCGGCGCGATTGTAATAGACCGGATTCCAATCCGGACGCCCGGCATCATTGATCCAAGGCCCAGGCCCATAGTGATGGCCGGTTGCCATCTGATGTGCGAGCCCCATCGGCGTCATGTAATCCACCGCCGCCTCGCGCGATCCCATCATCATCTTCACCACCGGCGCGACAAAAGCCGGATTGGGCGTGAAAGTCTGCTCAGCCCATTCTTCAGCGATCATCTTGCTGTCGAGATCGGGATCCCACGCCAGACGCCCATAAGCGTACCAGTTGGCCTGATCGAAAATCGAGCCGCACCAATTGCGCGCCGTACCGATATTCGAAGCACCGGCCATGGAGGTGAGCCCGCGATGGAAGAGCGAGCCATCGATCACGCGCGCCACCTCTGAGCCCTGCCCTTTGGCAAAGGTATCGCTGCGCAGCACCTCCTGCCACAGCGGTCCCAAATAGACGAGATGGATTTCGAAGCCGAGATATTCCTTGGTGATCTGGAATTCCATGCCGGTGCTGGTTTTCGGCAAACCGCCGAACAGCGGGCTGAAAGGCTCGCGCGGCTGGAAATCCAAGGGACCGTTTTTCACCTGCACAATGACATTGTCGCGGAACGTGCCGTCCAGCGGCTTGAATTCGCTATAGGCCTGCTTCACCCGGTCTTCCGGCTTGGGCGAATAGACGAAGGCACGCCACAGCACCACGCCGCCATGCGGGGCCAAAGCGTCGGCCATCATATTGGCGCCGTCGGCGTGGCTGCGGCCGTAATCCTGCGGCCCCGGCATGCCTTCCGAATTGGCCTTCACCAGAAAGCCGCCGAAATCGGGAATGATGCGATAGATCTCGTCCGCTTTGTCTTTCCACCATTGGCGCACGGCCGGATCAAGCGGATCGGAGGTCTTGAGCCCGCCGACTTCCACCGGCGAGGAAAACATCACCGAGAGATAGACCTTGATGCCATAAGGCCGCAGCAGCTTGGCCATCGCCGCCATCTTTTCCAGCCAAGGCTTGGTCAAGACGACCGCATTGGAAACGCCGCTGGGATTGTTCAACACCGTCGCATTAAGCCCGAGCGAAGCGTTGGCGCGGGCATAATCGGTGTATTGCGGGCTGAGATGGCCCGGCAGTTCCCACCAATTGAAAATCGAAAAACCGGAATAACCACGCTCGATGGTGCGATCGACATTGTCCCAATGATCCATCATGCGCAGCTTGATCTTGGGCGCGGATACGACATCGAGATGCGCCAGCGGCGTACGGGTTTGCATCAGACGCAAAAAGGCAAAGGCGCCATGCAGCGTGCCTGCATCGCTATTGGCTGCGATGACGGTGAGCCTCTTGCCCTTCAGCGTCACGCTGCGGATGACAAAGCCTTCGTCTCCGGCTTTATCGAGCGGCAGCCCCAGCTTCGCGATCTCGGGAGAACTGGCGGGCGTACCGATCAGAATGTCGCCGTTGCCATGAACCGCAGCGCTGACGGTTTCCCGCCGCGCCAGCATGCCGGACAAGCCGCGCACCAGTTCGTCGCGCGCCAGCAAAGCGGTCGGCGAAGTCCCAGGCGAAACAATCGCGCTCGCCAGCGGCCGCGTATGGAGCAAAGCCTGCTTGTCCAGCGGGCGGTAACGCAGCCACAGATCATAGCCGTCTTCGGCTTGCGCAAACGCACCCAGGAGGCCGGCGCAAACCCCGGCCAATAAAAGCCCACGCTTCATCGGCTTCTCTCCTTCAGTGCATCTCTTCGACCGGCGGCGGCTTGATCTTGCGCCCTGGCGCGCCTTGTCCCGGCGCATAAGGCCATTCCTGCGCCTCGTAATAGGAAAGGCTGTGCGCCGGACGTTCCGCGCCTGACGGCAAAGGCAAACCCGATACCGATTGGAAATACGCCACCGATGCATCGCGCCACAGCTTGGCATCGCGTTCCTGGATGCGCAGATAATCGGCGGTCAGGCCAAAGCGCTCGGCATCGACGAAAGGCTTCAGCTTGGCCCAATCGGCGGCCATGGTTTTCACACCCGCGACACCCGCATCGTAATGCCCGACCAGTTCGTCCCACAGCGGATGGCCGGACTTCAGCTTGAAATCCCAAGGCACATGATGGAACCACAAGAGGAACTTCTCCGGCGTGGTGGCGACAGCGGCGAATTCCTCGCGCAGCGGCGGGAAGTATTGCGCCACGGCATTGGAGCCTGAGGGGCTGCGATCGAAGCCGATGCCGGTCTTGTCGGCACGATGATAATAGACCGGATTCCAGTCGGCGCGTCCGGCATTGTCGACCCAAGGTCCGGGGCCATAATGACCGGAGGTACCCATCAAATGCGCCAGGCCGAGCGGCGTCATGTAATTCACCGCAGTCTCACGCGAACCCATCATCAGGGCGACGGCGGGATTCACGAAAGCCGGATTGGGCGTGAACGTCATCTTCACCCAATCCTTGGCGATATCCTCGGCGCGCGCTTCGGGATCCCAAGCCAGCCGTCCGAAGGCATACCAATTGGCCTGATCGAAGATCGAGCCGCACCAGTTGCGGTCGGAACCGATATTGGCAACCCCCGCCACAAGCGTGTTCTTGGAGCCGGACAGCGAGCCGTCGATCACCTTGGCCACGGTCGAGCCTTGGCCTTTGGCATAAGTGTCGGACTGGAACACCTCCTGCCACAGGCTGCCGAGATAGACGAGATGGGTGTTGAAGCCGAGATATTCCTTGGTGACCTGCACTTCCATGCCGGTGTTGGTCGCCGGTGTGGCACCGAACAGCGGGCTGAAGGGTTCGCGCGGCTGGAAATCCAGCGGTCCGTTCTTGACCTGCAGGATGACGTTGTCGCGGAACTTGCCGTCAAGCGGCTTGAATTCGCTATAGGCCTGCTTGATGCGATCGTCCGGCACTTCGTGGCTGTAGACGAAGGCGCGCCACATCACGACGCCGCCATGCGGCGCCAGCGCTTCGGCCATCATATTGGCGCCATCGACATGGCTGCGGCCGTAATCCTGCGGGCCCGGCTGGCCTTCCGAATTGGCTTTCACCAGGAAACCGCCGAAATCCGGGATGTAATGATAGATCTCGTCCGCCTTGTTCTTCCACCAGGCGCGCACCGCCGGATCGAGCGGATCGGCCGTCTTCAAGCGGCCGATTTCCATCGGTGCACTGAAGCGCGCCACCAGATAGACCTTGATGCCATAAGGGCGGAAAGCATCGGCCAGCGCCGCCACCTTCTGCAGGTATTCCGGCGTCAGGATCAGCGAGGAGGCATTCACATTGATCAGCACCGTGCCGTTGATGCCGATGGAGGCATTGGCGCGGGCATAGTCGATCATGCGCTGGGAGACGTGATCGGGCAGCTCCCACCAGTTGAAGATAGAGGAACCGGCATAGCCGCGCTCGATCGTGGCATCGAGATTGTCCCAATGGTTGAGCAGGCGCAGCTTCACCTTCGGCGCCGAAGTGACATCGAGATGGCCGATCGGCGCGCGGGTCTGGATCAGCTTGAGAAAGCGGAAGGCCCCATAAAGCACGCCGACATCGCTGTTGCCGGCAATCACCGTCACCTTCTTGCCGTTCACCACCGTCGAACGAATGAGAAAGCCCTCGCTGCCCAGCTTTTCGAGCGGCAGATGCAGCCCGGCAATGGTGCGCGAATTTTCCGGCGTGCCGAACAGCACCGCACCGTTGGAGAGCGTCTCGCTCGCTGCCACCTTCTTCGCCAGCAAGCCGGAGAGGCCGCGCAGCAGCTCATCACGGGTGACGTTGGCCGTCGCGGAATGGCTGGCGCTCACCACGCTGGTCGCTTCGGCCTGATAGGAAGAAGCGGCGGATTTCCCCAGCGGGCGATAGCGTAACCACAGATCATAGCCGTCCTCAGCCTGGGCGGCAGCGGCAAAGCCCAGCGCGGCCAGCGCCAGGAAGGGCAGGAACTTCATGCTATGTCCTTACAGTCTCATTGTTTGGGCGCCAGCGCAGCCGGGTCGATGCCTTCATAGACCGCATCGCGAAAGGCTTTTTGAGCAGGAACTTTTCCGAAAGGCATGAGCTGGGTGAAGAACACGGCGGTGAGCTTGTTCTTGGGATCGACCCAGAACAGCGTGTAAGCCGCACCATCCCAGAAGAATTCGCCAACCTCGCCCGCCGCGCCGTCTTTGGCTTTCGGCGGATCGGTGCGCACCGCGAAATCGATGCCGAAACCGACCTCGCCTTTGCTCACCAGCCACAACACGTCGGTCACGGCGGGATCGAGCACACTGGTCGACATCAGCCGCACCGTAGAGGGCTTCAGAATACGCACGCCATCGAGCTCGCCGCCATGGAGCAGCATGCGGGCAAAGCGCGAATAGTCATCCAGTGTCGAGGTCAAGCCATAGCCGCCCGGTGTCAGCGGCCAATGACCGGTGTTGAAGCGGAAGGCTTTCTCGTCGGGCTGGCGGATCGGCGCGCCGTCAGGATTCCAATCATACAGCGCCGCCAGCCGCGCGCGCTTTTCCGGCGGCACATAATAGGCGGTGTCCTTCATATGCAGCGGTTCCAGAATGGTCTCGCGCACATATTGATCGAAAGGCTTGCCGGATAGCCGCTGCACCAGCAGCGCCTGGACATCGACGCCAAAGCTGTAGCGCCATTTCTCGCCCGGCTGATATTCCAGCGGCAAGGTGCCGAGCTTGCGGGCGAATTCGTCCAGCGTGTTCTCGATCGCCAGCGGCTTGACGGTGTCGCATTGGGCTTGCACCGCCGGCAGATTGTCTTTGCTGCAATAGGTCAGACCGGCGGTGTGGCGCGCCACATCGCGGATGGTCATCTGCCGGTTCGGCGCCACCAGGATCGGCTTTCCCGCCGCGTCCACGCCGTCATAGACTTTCACATTCGCCAGTTCGGGAATGTATTTGGCGACAGGATCGTCGAGCTTGAACTTGCCTTGCTCCCACAGCGTCATCAAGGCGACGCCGGTGATCGGCTTGGTCATGGAATAGATCTGCACGATGGTATTGCGCGCCATCGCCTTTTTGGCTTCGCGGTCGGCATAGCCGAAAGCGCCGGAATAGATTTCCTTGCCGTCTTGGGTGACCAGAGCGGACACGCCGACCAGCTTGCCGCTGTCGGTGAAACTCTTCAGCGCCGCATCGACGCGCGCCGTATCGATCGCCCCAGCCGTGGGCGCCTGCATAGAAGCACAGCCGCTCAATGCGACCGCTACCATCACCAGACAAGTTTTGCGCAACATCCTCACCCTCCCCTTTAGCCCAATGCCGGATGCACCCAAGGGGCGCGATAGGACCGCAACAGACGCTTGTTGGCCGCCTCATCGCCGATCACCTGACCGGCCTTGGCATCCCAATGCAGCGGCCGTCCCAGATCCATCGACAGATTGGCAAGAATGGCGGTGGAGGTGGAGATATAGCCCTCTTCCACATCGGCCACCGGGCGCCGGTTCTGTTCGATGGCGGCAATGAAATCGCGCATGTTCGGCCGCGTCAGCGGCACCAGTTCGCGATCGGTGCGCAGCAGTTTCGCGTCGTTGGGAAACTTTTTCATTTCGGCGTCGAGATTACCCGTCAGCTTCTGGCCGCCGCCGACCGGGACGAATTCATAGGTCAGCGAGCCCAGCGTCAGCGTGCCTTTCTCGCCATACAGCTTGGCCCCCCAGGCCCCCGCAGGACCTTCCGGCAGCTCACCCCATTCGCGATTGCGCCAGACGAACAGCACGTCGCCGTAATCCCATTGCACGCTCTGGGTATCGGGCACGGTCGCCGGGCTTGCCTTGTCGACAAACACCCCGCCCATGGACATCACCCGCTTCGGCCAGGACAGTCCCAGCATCCAGCGCACGCAATCGATGAAATGCACGCCGAGATCGGCGACATAGCCGTTGCCGAATTCGCGGAAGGCGCGCCAGTTGATGGGATGGATGTCCGAGCGATAGGGCACCAGCGGCGCCGGACCGCAATAGAAATTCCAATCGATGTTTTTGGGCGGGGTGGAAATGGGCGCAAATGCCGGCTTGCGCTGATGATAGAAGCCATAGAGCTCGACCAAGCCTACCTTGCCCAAGCGGCCTTCGCGCACCAGACGGCAGGCTTCGGCATGCGGCGGCGAAGCCCGGCGCTGGGTTCCCACCTGCACCACCCGCTTATAGTGGCGCGCCGCAGCGACCACGGCTTTGCCTTCAGCGACATCCACGGTGATGGGCTTTTCGAGATAGACATGGGCGCCCGCTTTCATCGCGGCGATGGCCGGCAAGGCGTGCCAATGATCCGGCGTGGCGACAATGACGATGTCGAAATGGTTCTGCGCCAGCATGGTGCGGTAATCGCTGTAGAAGGCAGGCGCCTTGGCCTGTTTCACCACGCCATCGGGAAACGCCATCAACCGTGCCGAAAAATCCTTCAGCATGAGCTGATCGACATCGCACAGCGCCACCACATTCACCGGCGCCACCTGCATCAAGGCAAAGAGATCGCAGCGCCCCATCCAGGCCGACCCGATCACACCCACCCGATAAGGGCGCGGCGCCGCATGAGCGCGCCAGGAGGAGGTTAGAATAGCTGCAGTGGCACCGCTTAAAACCTGTCTCCGGCTCGTCATGCAATCATCTCCTTATGCGGGTTTCATGGGCAAAAGAGGACGTGCGGGAGCCGCCGCAAAGGCTTGGGCGATCGCGTCTCGCAAGGGCTTGGGCTGGAATTTGTCGTCATAAGGCAGCACGCGCTTGGGCAGGCCATCGGGCCGCGGCGATGTGCGTTGAAGCCAGGAATATTTGTCGGAGAGCCCCCAGGCCATGACATAGCGGGTCTGAGGATAGCTCAGCACGATGTCGAGATAGGCCTTGGCATAATCGGCCACGCCTTTGTCGCGTTCGGCCGCCGTGCCGGTGAGGAAGCGGTCATTGACATCGAATTCGGTGATCACGAGATCGAGCCCCATGGCGACGGCGGCATCGAGGAATTTGCGCCATTCCATGAGATCGGCATCGCCCAGCGCACCGGTGGCCGTGCCCATGCCGCTGGAGCCGATATGCGCCTGCAGCCCGAGGGCATCGACCGGCACATTGTTCTTCTTCAGCCGCTCCAAGAGCTTCAACACGCCGGCGCGATGGGTGGCGTCCTTCGGACTCCAGCTCATGTAATCGTTATAGACGAGCTGAGCTTTGGGCGCGGCTTCGCGCGCGGCATGAAAGCAGAGATCAATCACCTCTGGCCCCAGCACCTTGGTGAAGGGAGAGTCCTCCATCTCACCGGTCGCCGGCGCGATGGACTCGTTGACCACGTCGTAAGAGAAGATGCGGTCGCCATAGCGCTTGCACACCGTCTTGATGTGGTCTTTCAGCAGGCGCTCGGCTTCGGCCGCGGGATTGGTGCCGAAATCGTAATTGACCAGCCATTGGGGCATCCAGCGCGAGCGGTTCCACAGCAAGGTATGGCCGCGCACCGCCAGCTTGTATTGATCGGCATAAGCCATCAAGAGATCGGCGCGGGTGAAGTCGTAGCGCTTCGGGCTTTGCCGCAGGACGTACCACTTGAGCTCGTTCTCCGGCACCAGGATGCCGCATTGCGCCGCAAACAAGGCCCGCATCTGCGGATCGTCAAAGCCGGAAGCATAAGGCACAGGTTTGACCGGAGCACCGGGCTTTGCTGGCTTTTGCACCACCGGCTTCAGCGGGTTTGCCGCCGTGCCCAGGCAGGCGCCGAAGGCGAGGCCCTTTTCCATGGCCAAGCCGTTCAGCGAATCCGGGGCCGTTCCCGCCGCGTCGTAATGGGTATGGTGATGGACATGTCCCCGGCCATGTTTCTTCTCGCGCTTGGGGGCGGTCCCCGCCAAAGCGTCATGCGACAACCCAGCAAAAGAAGCAGCTCCCCAAAGCATGCAGTCGCGGCGGGACAAGGGGCTCATGGCGTACTCCAGGCGATCAAAGCGGCAATCGCGAAAGGTACTGCCGCTTGGGTCCTTGAGCAAAGGCGAACAGGCCTATCCTCATGAAGGTTTGATGGCGGTACGCTGCGGCGCCGCGGCAAAAGCGGCCGCCATGGCCTCACGCAGCGCTTTGGGCTGGCAGGCGTCGTCATAAGGGGCGCAGCGTTGCGGCAGACCGTCCGCGCGCGGAATGAACTCCTGCAGCCACGAGTATTTGTCCACCATGCCCCACACCATCACATAGCGCAGCGCCGGATAGGCCAGCATGATATCGAGCCAGTCGCGCCCGAGCTCCGCCACGGCCTTGTCACGGGCGGCGATGTCGCTGGGGGCAGCTTTGTCGTTGATGTCGAATTCGGTGATCAAAAGGCCATAGCCGTTACTGGTCACGTCATCGAGGAATTTACGCCAGGCGGCCTCGTCGCGCTGCTTGCCGGCATTGTCGCCGGTATTGGGGAAACCGATATGAGCCTGCACGCCGAGCGCATCGATCGGCAGGTTCTTCTTCTTGGCATATTCAAGCAGCTTCACGATACCGGCGCGATGCGTGCCGTCCGGGCCCCAGCTCGGATAATCGTTGTAGACCAGCTCGGCATGCGGGGCGAATTCCTTCGCGGTATGAAAGGCGATGTCCATCACGTTCCAGCCCAGAAGCTTGGAGAAGGGCGTATCTTCCAGCTCTCCGGTCTTGGGATTGATGGTCTCGTTGACCACGTCATAGCTGAAGATCGCTTTGCCGTAGCGTTTGCAGACCTTGATGATGTGATCGCGCAGCATCTTCTCGGCCGCGGAAGCGGGCCTTGTGCCGAAATCGTGATTCATCACCCATTTCGGGGTCCAATGATTGTTGTTCCAGACCAGGTTATGCCCGCGCACGGCCAAGCCGTTCTTCTTGGCGAAATTCACGATGGTGTCGGCGCCGCGGAAATCATAGGTCTTGGCATCGGGGCGCACGGCATACCATTTGAGCTCGTTCTCGGGCACCACGATGCCGCATTGCTCCACCGTCAAGGCGCGCACCTTGGCATCACCGAAAGACGGCTGGCGGCGCGGCCGGGCCAAAATCTCCGGCGCCAACAGCGCGATCTCGCCTTTGGTGGCGGCCTCGCCGATCGAGGTGCCGAACATCAGGCCGCGGGATTTGGCGATGGCATTCAGCGTGCCCGGCGCAGTACCGGCTTTCTTAGCGGAAGCCGCAAAGGCTTCCGGAACAGCTAGGCTCCCTGCTGCGGCCAAGCCGGTGGTGAGACAGTGGCGGCGCGAAATCGTGGTCATCGCGAGATCCTTTCCGTTTCGGCCAAGCGCTGTCCGCGCATGGCGTTCCCTGATGCGGCCGCTTATGCTGCTGTCTTTGTGATGCGGCGCTGGATGATAGCGGTACCACCGAACCGGCCAGGGCTCAACATGGGGAACAGGCATGGGACGATCTGCATGTGGTGCTCTCGCCTTTTTGATCGCCGCCACAACCGCGGCGGTTGCAGCAGAACCCTCTGACTATCGGAAAATGCTGGATGTGCTGCAAATCACGTCTGTGCGCCCTGGCGCCGACGGCATGAATCCCAAAGCGCCGAATGCGGTCAATTACGACGAAAGTCGGGTGGGCACCTTGCCCTTGCCTGATCCCTTGAAAGCCAATGACGGCACACCCATCACAACCAAAGCGGCGTGGTGGGGAAAACGCCGCGCCGAAATCGTGGAACTGTTCGACCGCGAGGTGTACGGGCGTGTTCCCGCTTCTCTTCCCGCCATCCGTTGGGAGCGCAAACCAGCGGAGCCGCGCAACGCCAGCAGCGGCAGCGAACATCTCATCGGCCATGCGGACAACAGCGCTTATCCGCAAGTCACGGTCGATATCGCCATGGATGTGACCTTGCCGCGCGACGCCAAAGGCCCGGTCCCCGTCGTTATCGTGCTGTCCTGGACGGGCAAATGGGCCAATCTGCCGGTGCCGGAAGGACAAGGACCGGATTGGCGCGATCAGCTCTTGGCGGCGGGCTGGGGTTATGCCGAACTCATCCCCGCCACCATCCAGCCGGATGATCCCAAGAGATTGCGCGAAGGCATTATCGGCCTCGCCAGCAAAGGCGCGCTGCGCCAGCCTGATCAATGGGGCGCTTTGCGCGCTTGGGCTTGGGGCACCAGCCGCGCCATCGATGTTCTCCTCACCGACCATCGCATCGACGGCAAACGCATCGCCGTGGCCGGGCATTCGCGCTATGGCAAAGCCGCGCTGGTGGCGATGGCTTATGATCCGCGCATCGCGATTGGCTATATCAGTTCCTCAGGTGCCGGCGGGGCCAAGCTCTTGCGCCGCGACTTTGGCGAGAAGCTCGAAAATCTCGCAGGCGAAGGCGAACATCATTGGATGGCAGGCAATTTCATCCGCTATGCCGGGCCGGAAACCGTGGCCGATCTGCCGGTCGATACCCATGAGCTGATCGCGCTCTGTGCCCCGCGCCCGGTCTTCATCGGCAGCGGCACCAAAGAGGCCGGTGACGGCTGGGTCGATCCGCGCGGCATGTTCCTCGCCGCGGCCGCCGCCGGACCGGTCTATCGCTTGCTCGGGGAAAAGGATTTGGGAGCGACGGATTTTCCGCCGGTGGGAACCGCTTTGACCGAAGGGCGCATCGGCTTCCACCAGCATCCCTTCGGCCATACGATTCAGCCCAATTGGGCTACTTTTATAAGCTTCGCCGAGGCGAAATTCAGGGCTTCGCCGCCTTGATGATGGCATCCACCGCCGGTTTGGGATTACCGGCGCGGTCGAACAGCAGCGAATAAGCCGTGCGGTTCGGGATCGGCCAGCCATTGTGCCAGGTATCGGCATCGGTGACGCCCCACAGCGTGATGCGGTTCACCACGTCTTTGTGCTTCAAGGCGATGGCAAAAACCTCCGCATAGCGCGCCGTCAGCTTGGCCTGCACCTCCTCCGGCAAGCCCTTCACATAAGGATTGTATTTGGGATCTTCGGCGAGACGCAGCGAAACATCGGCGGTGGCGCCTGCTCCCGGCCGCGGCAGCACATCGATATCGAGTTCGGTCAAAGCGACCTTCACCCCCAGCTTGGCAAACTCCGTGATGGCTTCGTCCAAGAACTTCAGATCGGGCTCAGCCAGCGTGTAATGCGCCTGGATGCCGACCGTTGTGATCGGCGCACCCGCCGCCTTCAGACGCTTGACCAGCGCCAAGGCTTCGGCGCGCTTGTTCGGGTATTCGATGTTGTAGTCGTTATAGGTGAGTTCGGCCGCCGGATCGGCTTCATGCGCCCATTGGAAGGCTTTCACGAACAATTCTTCGCCGCCGATCTTGTACCAGGGTGACTGGCGCATCTTGCCGTCATCGCCGACCACTTCGTTGATCACGTCCCAAGCCTTGATCTTGCCTTTGTAGCGCCCGGCCACGGTGAAGATATGCTCTTTCAGCCGCGCCAGAAGATCGTCTTTGCTGATCGGCGCGCCGTCCTTGTTCTCGAACACCCATTTCGGGGTCTGGGAATGCCACACCAGCACATGGCCGACCGTGTAAAGCCCATGCTTCTGGCCGAACGCCACATACTGATCCGGCACCGCAAAATCATAACGCTCGGGCGTCGGGTGGACGCGCTCCCATTTCAGGTCATTCTCCGGCGAGATCGAGCTGAACTGGCTCAGGACAATGGCATCAGATTTGGTATCGCGGCCGGTAATCTCAGCCGCATTCATCGCCGCCCCGATGGCAAAGGCGTCTTTGTATGCGTCCTTCAGGGTCGTCTCTGCATTTGCCGGAACAAACAAAACGGCCGCCGTGGCCATTGCCATCAGAGCGATTTTCAGATTGCGCATATTCTCCCTCCCATATGCGAAACGGCCGGATTTTCGCCCGGCCGTTCCACTTCTTGTTTCTCTAACGCTTAGCTCAGCCAGAGCGCACTGGTGATGATGCGCGGATAATAGCGGCTGGCCTTGCCTTCGCCCGACACGATCTGGTCGGAGCAAGCCCAATAGGCGCTGCCCACCGCCTGCCAGGTGACATGCGCGGCGTCGGCCTTCTTGATCACTTCGGCAACCGCCGGATCGGCACCAAGCCCGAACACCTTGCGCGTCACATGCAGGAAGATCGAGATCTTGCTCATCCAGGAATTGTTCGAGGTCGACGACAGCTTGATACCGCCATCGGCGAACACCGAACGCTTCTGCGGATCTGTGAGCAGCTTCTGGGTATGAAGCTTGAGAGCGTCATACATGCGCTTTTCGGCGGCGCTGGTGTAGACCTCTTCCGGCTTGATCCCCGCATAACCGGTCTCGGCGAAGTACAGCGGATAGACGCAGCCTTCCACCGCCGGCAGGATGCGGGAATTGTAGCCCGGATTGTCCTTCTCGAAGATCGCCGGCAAGACGCCGTCGACCGCCTGATCGGCGACCACGCCCGCCACTTTCTCAGCCAGCTCCTGGCAGCGCGCCGCGGCTTTCTTGTCGCCGAGATCGCGGAACATCAGGTTCAGCGCTCGATAGCTCGCCCAGCACTTCACCGCCATGTAGACGTTGTTGCGCGTCTGGGCCAGCGAATGGTCGAGGCTGTCATAGGTGGTGATTTCCTGGCCGCCCGCGGTCTTGTCGGAGTCGTATTGGGCAAAGCCCACTTCGCCGCCGCGGTTGATCATGCTTTCCAGGCACTGCTCCACCACCTTCTTGCTCTTCTTCAGCCAGGAAGTGTCGCGCGTCTTGGCGAGATAACACGCCGCGGTCAGCGTCCAGTTGCAGAGCTGTTCGACCGTCATATAGCTGAAGGTCGAGGTCAGGTTGGCGAGCTCGTAAGACGAACGGCCCTTGGGTGCGAAGTTGTTGTGCGCGCCCATGTCGTGACAGAACGACAGACCACCTGGCTTTTTGTCATAGGGACGATTGAGCTGCGCGGCATCCGGCGGCGGCGGCGGCTGACTCGGATCGTGGTCGAAGCTGTGCACCGGCCCGCCCGCGTCCTTATAGATCTTCACCTCGTCGGTATAGCTGTAATGGGAGACAAAATTGTCGAGCAGGTTCTTGACCACCCAGGGATTGTGATCGAGTTCCCAGAACACATGATCGACCGAAAGGTCGAGCGTGTTCATCATGCAATATTCGCCTTCGTTCACCACCCAGAATGGCTGCTTGTCGATATCGAGGAGCTGGGTCGAGCCGTAATAGCTGTGCGTGGCATGGGCGATCAGGAATTTCTGATCGTCGGAAAGCGGCGCCGCTTCCAGCTTGGCATCGAGTTCGTCGGCCTTTTCGATCAGCTTGCCCGCCGCATCCAGGGTGGCGCGCAGCACATCGGTGAGATCGGTGTAATAGCGGGTATAGAGATACTTGCCCGAAAGGCCCGTGGTCACCGGCGCTTCCAGATAGGAACCGATCGCCAGGGTCATGGCATAGCGCTTGCCCGCCGGCACTTCGAAGCCGAGCCCCGGGCAGGAACCGAGCAGATGCACAGGGTTGTGCTTCTCGCGGATGCCGTCGGTGGCCGACCAGCGCATGAAACCAAACGCATGGGGCTTGTCGGCTTTGGCGCCGCCCGTGATGTCCACCACTTCACCGGCCACACCGGCTTCACGGCGGAAGGCGAAGCCGACGCGCGCGGAACCGCCGAGATCATCGGTGATCATGCGCGGGCCGGGACGGGCATGGTTGAGAGCGAAGATGCCGGTCTTCGGCTTGGTGCCTTTGGTGTTGTCGATGATGAGCTGTGCCACCACCGCCGGGCGCAAGGCATCGCGCATCTCGCGGTCGGAGGCTTTCGACGGATCGGGGATGGCACCGAAGGGCGTGAACACCGAGAAGGTCAAATCACCGGCGGTCCAGCTATCGCTGGCCCAGCCATAGGTGCGCTTGATGTCCTTGTCGGCGAAAGGCTCGGCATCGGGGCGCACATTGGCTTCCGAAGGACCGGCTTGTTCCACCATGAAGGCTTCATGGGCGCTGGAGGCGGCACCGACATAGAAGGGCAGGCATTTCAGCGGCGCATCGGCATAGCGGTCGCCATCGATCACGCCAATGAAGACTTCCTGGTCCCCGGGCTGGCCGATCTGCAGACCGATGCCGCCCCGTGTGCCGGGATTGCCGCAAGTAAAGCTCATGAAGGCGCCCATCGGCGAATGCTGAGCGTTGAAACCGATCGGGCCGGAAAGCGGGCGACGGATACTCATGGTTTCCTCTTGTCTTTGTCTGTTTGGGGAAAGACCGGCGGAGACCGTCGCCTCCGCCGGCTGCAATCAGGCTTGGCGGGCCTTGCGGCGCGCGATCAGCTCGTCGGCGATCTGCTTTGTCCGGTCGCGATCGAGCGGATAAACCAGCAAGAGCACGGCCGCGATCAGGAAGCAGGCGCCGGCATAAAGGCCGCCGGTCAGCACCACGCCATGAATGGCTTCCGGCGTCTGGGTCGTCGCCTTGGCGACATAGCCATACATCGAGAACAGCCCGCCGACGGCGGCTTGGCCGAGGGTAAGACCGATCCACAGCGCGAACACCACCGCCGAGGTGATGATGCCCGAGGCGCGGCGGTTGTTCTTCCATTCGCCGAAGTCGGCGACGTCGCCCATCATCGACCACAATACCGGGCCGGAGATGCCGAAGGAGAACTGACGCAGCACTTCGGTGCCGATGACCAGCGGGTTGTTGCCCACCGGCAGGATGATCAGCGCCAGGGTGAGCACGCCGGTCAGCAGCATGGAGATGAAGAACAGCATCTTTTTGCCGATGCGCACCGAAATCGCGTTCGAGCAGGCCACGCCAATAATCAGCGAAACCAGACCGAAGCCGTTCAGCCAGGAGAACAGGTTCTCATCGCCTTGGAACAGCTTGCAGTAAGGCAGCATGGCGTTGCCGCGGATGCAGAGCGCGGCGAAGTAGAACAGCGTCACCAGGAACAGGATCGCCCAAGGCTTGTTGGAGAACAGATCGGCCATGTCCTGCTTCAGCGAACTCTTCTGCTGCGGATCGGGCAGGATGCGTTCCTTGGTGGTCAGGAAGCAGATCACGAACAGCACCATCGCGACCAGCATCAGGATGCCCATAGTGTATTGATAACCGCGGGCCAGATCCGCCGGGTTCTTCGAACCGTGGGCAAAGAAGGCGATCAGCGGAACCACCAGGCTTTGCACGATAAAGCCCGCCGAGTTGGCGGCGATCTGACGGTATTGCGCCGCGCTGTTGCGCTCATCCGGATCGTCGGTCATCACCGCATTGATCGAGGCATAAGGCACGTTGTTGACGGTGTAGATCGTCCGCAGCAGGGCGTAGGTCACCCAGGCATAGATCAGCTTGGCGGCGGGAGAGATGTCGGGAGTGGTGAAGGTCAGAACGCCGATGATGCCGAAAGGCAGCGCGGTCCAGATCAGCCAGGGACGGAACTTGCCCCATTTGGTGACCGTGCGGTCGGCGATCACACCCATGATCGGATTGATAAAGGCCACGGCGATGCCGATGACCAGGAACATCATGGCGGCTTGGTCCGGCGGCAGGCCGAAGACATCCACATAGAATGTCACCTGCAGCGAGATCATGAACTGGAATACGAAATTCGCAGCCAGATCGCCGAACGCATAGCCCACCTTTTCGGTGAACTTCAATTTCTGCATGTCTTCCCTCCCTGTGCCGGCTTTTGCCGGGCTATTTCGCCGTGAACGGCCAGTTTTTCCCGAGACGCGCAGGTCGGGAAGCCTGTTATGGTTGCGCTAACATAGCAGCGTCTCCGCATCTCCGCCACGATCTTGCCTGCGACCGCGGAGCGGCCGTCTTTGGCCGTCCGGCGCATGAACGTCGTTGTGGAATTCGGCAAGCTGCGCTATCGATTGGTGACTGTACTGGTAGCGGTAACACAAAGCAATCGGTCGGAAGGGATGAAAAGACTGCTGCCTCTTGATGGGGCGTGCAAGATAAATTCATTCCAATAACATCTCCCGGGAGAGAACCATGCTCAAGATTGAATCAGCCAGGGTCATCGTCTCGAGCCCGGGCCGCAACTTCGTCACCCTGAAAATCGAAACCAACCAAGGCGTTTACGGCATCGGCGATGCGACCTTGAACGGCCGCGAGCTGGCGGTGGCCAGCTACCTCGAAGATCATATCATTCCTTGCCTGATCGGCCGGGATGCCCATCGTATTGAAGATACGTGGCAATTCTTCTATCGTGGGGCCTATTGGCGGCGCGGACCGGTGACCATGTCGGCGATCGCCGCGGTGGACATGGCGCTCTGGGATATCAAGGCCAAAGTGGCGGGCCTGCCGCTGTACCAGCTTCTCGGCGGGGCGGCGCGCGACAACGTGCTGGTTTACTGCCATGCCAACGGCAAAACCCTGGAAGACACCATCGAAGATGCTCTGAAGCATAAGGAGATGGGCTACAAGGCGATCCGCCTGCAATCGGGCGTGCCGGGGCTCAAATCGACCTATGGCGTCCCCAAAGGCAAGGAAGCCTATGAACCGGCCGATGCCGACCTGCCCACCGAAAATCTGTGGTCCACGGAAAAATACCTGCGCTACTGCCCCAAACTGTTCGAAGCGGGCCGTCAGGCTTTGGGCGAGGATGTCCATCTCTTACATGACGTCCACCACCGCCTTACCCCCATTGAGGCAGCGCGTCTCGGTAAGGACCTGGAGCCCTATCGCCTGTTCTGGCTGGAAGATTCGGTCGACGACGACAATCAGGAGAATTTCCGTCTCATCCGCCAGCACACCACGACACCGCTGGCCATCGGCGAGATCTTCAATTCGGTGTGGGACTGCAAAACCCTGATCCAGGAGCAATTGATCGACTACATCCGTGCGACGATCGTGCACACCGGCGGCATCACCCATCTGCGCCAGATCGCCCATTTCGCTGATCTCTTCAATGTGAAGACCGGCTTCCACGGCGCCACCGACCTCTCGCCCATCACCATGGCCTGCGCCCTGCACTTCGACATGGCGATCCACAATTTCGGTATTCAGGAGCACATGCCCCATTCCGAAAAGATGGAGAGCATCTTCAAGATTCCCTACAAGTTCGAAGACGGTTACATGCACCCTGGCGAAACGCCCGGCCATGGCGTCGATATCGACGAGAAGGAAGCCGCCAAGCATCCCTATAAGCGCGCCTATCTGCCGGTGAACCGGCTGGAGCAAGGCGGCGCCATGACGAACTGGTAGAAATATTTTTGGGAGAGTGCGAGGCGCTATCACGGGCTCACGAAGAAAGTTCAACGGATTCAACGCTGAAAATTTTTTCGAATTCCCCTTGAACTCTGCGCCTCGAATTCCCATCTTTACTACATCCCCATCAAAGTAAGAGGGCCGCTCCCCAGCGGCCCTTTTCTTTTGGGGCGTGCCTTGATTGTCATGGCCCGCAGTCGCGGGCGATGACACAGCACACACCAACAAAAAAGGCCGCTGAATCAGCGGCCTTTTCTTTAAGAATGCACCCCAACTTACATCGGCGGGGTTTCGTCGCTCTTATGCTGCTGTGCGATCAAGAGGTAGATCGACGGCACCACAAAGAGCGTGAACAGCGTACCGATGGCCAGCCCGGAGGCGATCACCAGACCAAGATTGAAGCGTGCCGCCGCACCGGCGCCACTCGCCGTGATCAACGGCATGACACCGAGCACCATGGCAGCCGTGGTCATCAGGATCGGGCGCAAGCGGATGGCGGCCGCCTCTTCCACGGCTTGACGCTTGGAATAGCCTTGCATCTGAAGGTCGTTGGCGAAACGCACGATCAGAATGCCGTGCTTGGAGATCAGGCCGATCAGGGTCACCAGACCCACTTCGGTATAGATATTGATGCTGGCTCCCCCGACACCGAGCGCCACGAAGACCAAGGCGCCGCAAATCGACATCGGCACCGAGATCAGGATGGTGAGCGGATCGCGGAAACTTTCGAACAGAGCCGACAACGCCAGGAAGATGATGATGAGTGCAAAGAAGAAGGTTTGGATCAGAGCACTCGATTCCTGCATGTATTGGCGGGTCGAACCGGCATAGTCGACCTTGTAGCCCGGCGGCAGCACATCCGCGGAGATCTTGTTGAGCACGGTCAACGCATCGCCTGTGGTCATGCCGGTACGCGGAATCAAGGTCAGGGTTGCTGCGTTCTGCTGCTGGAAGTGATCCAGCGATTCCGGTGTCACCGTGCTCCGCAAGGTGGCGACGGTCGCCAAGGGAACGCTCGTTCCGCTTGAGGACTTGATGTAATAGCTCGCCAGATCGCTCGGGTTGAGGCGGAAGTTCTGCTGCACCTGCGGGATCACTTGGTAAGCACGTCCCGACAGATCGAAGTAGTTCACATAGCCGCCGCCGAGCATATAGCTGAGCGCATTGCCGACATCGCTCATGGTCAGCCCCATGCCCGCCACCTTGTCGCGGTCGATCACGACCTCGGTCTGCGGATTGTCGTATTTGAGGCTGGAGTCGATGTAGAAGAAGGAGCCGGACTGATTGGCCGCATCCACGATCTTCTGCACCACCTCATTGAGCTGGCTGAAATCCTGGGTGGTCTGGATGACGTATTGCACGCCGAGACCGCCAGGACCGGGAAGCGGCGGGATCTGGAAGGCCGCGGCGCGCACACCGGCGAGCTTGGAGAGTTCCGACTGCAGGGTCTTCGTATTCTTGTCCTGCGATTGCTGGAGCTGATCGGCCGAGCGGTGGCGCTCGTTCCACGGCTTCAGCACGATACCCATGATGTTCTGGCTGGTCGAAGCGACCTGGAAGACATGGTCCGTCTCCGGGAAGGACTGGGCGATTTTCAGACCCTGTTCCTGCCAGATGACAGATTGCTCCAGCGTCGCCGTCGGAGAAGGCGTGATCATCGCCAGCATGAAGCCCTGGTCTTCGTTGGGCGCCAGCTCCGATTTGGACGAGGTGAAGAGGAAGCCGATCATCCCGAAGATGATGACGGCAAAGACCACCACCACCGGCAGCTCGTTCAGCACGCTATGCAGCACCCGCTGATAGGCGCTGTGCAGCTTGTCGAATTTTTCGTCGATGAAGGAGACAATGCGGTGTTCGAGCTGCGAACGCCCGGCCCCGTGCGGCAAGAGCAGGCGGCTGGACATCATGGGCGACAGCGTCAGCGCCACGATGGTCGAGATCACCACCGCCCCTACCAGAGTGAAGGCGAATTCGGTGAAGAGGGCACCGGTCAAACCGCCAATGAAGCCGATCGGGACGTACACCGCCACCAGCACGATGGCCATGGCGATGATCGGCCCGCCCAGTTCGCGCGCCGCCATGATCGAGGCTTCATAGGGCGACTTGCCCTCCTCGATGTGACGGCTGACGTTCTCCACCACGATGATGGCGTCGTCCACCACCAGACCGATGGCGAGCACGAAGGCCAAAAGGGTCAGAAGATTAAGGGTGAAGTTGAACATCAGCATGATCATCGCCGCGCCGATCAAGGACAGCGGAATGGTCACGATGGGAATGATCACCGCACGCGGAGATCCCAGGAAGATAAAGATCACCAGGATGACGATGATGATCGCCTCGCCCAGCGTCCACTCCACCTCGGTAATGGCGCTGGAGATGAACTTGGTCGAGTCATAAGCAATGAAGGAGGTCAGGCCGCTAGGCAGTTGCGAATTGATCCCCGGCAGAACCGCGCGCACGCCCTTGATCACATCGAGAACGTTGGCAGTCGGGGTGACGTTGATGGCGATGAAAACGCCGGGATTGCCGTCGAAGGTGACCTTGGAATCATAGTCGGTCGAGCCCAGCGTCACTTGGGCTACGTCCCGCAGGCGCACATAAGCGCCATTGGAGGACTTGATGACCAGATCCTCGAATTCGTCGACCGAATGCAGATTGGTCGAAGCGGTCAGGTTGATCTGGACCATCTGGCCGCGGGTGCGCCCTGGCGCAGACAAGTAGTTGTTGTTGGCCAGAACGGTATAGACGTCCGAAGCCGTCAGGCTGTAGGCGGCAAGCTTGTTGGGATCGAGCCAGACGCGGACGGCGAAGGTCTTGGCGCCGAGGATCTGGGCTTGCTGCACGCCGGACACGGCCTGAAGCTGCGGCTGCACCACGCGGGTAAGATAATCGGTGATCTTGTTGGTCGGCAGCACCTTGGAATTGAAGGTGATGTACATGGCCGCTGTCGACTGGCCGACGGCGATCGAGATCACCGAAGCCTGCGCTTGCGACGGCATCTGGTTCTTGACCGAATTCACCTGCGTGATGATCTGCGCCAGTGCTTTGGAGGCGTCCTGGTTGAGCCGCAAATTGACCGTAATGGTCGAGCTGCCCAGAACCGATTTGGACGACATGAAATCGATGCCGTCCGCCTGGGCGACCGCGTTTTCCAGCGGCGTGGTGATGAAGCCGGCCACCGTTTCGGCGCTGGCTCCGTAATACGCGGTGGAGATCGTCACCACCGCGTTTTGCATCACCGGGTATTGGCGTACCGGCAGATCGACGAGTGCGCGCAGGCCGATCACAAGGATGGCCAAGCTCACCACGATCGCGAGGACCGGGCGCTTGATGAAGATATCGGTAAAATTCATGGCCGGGCGCCTACTGCTGGATCGGGTTGGGCGCGGGATTGTTGGGCATGCGCACGCTGTTATTGACGAAGACAACCGCGCCGTTCTTCAGCTTCAGCTGACCGGCGGTGACCACGAGATCCTTATCGGTGATGCCGGAGAGGATCGCGACTTGGTCGCCACGGGTCTCGCCCAAGGTGACAAAACGCTGGTTGGCGACAAGGATATCCTTGCCCTTTTCGTTCTTGCTCGGCGTGACCACGTAAACGACATCGCCATAGGGATTATAAGTGACGGCCGTCTGCGGCAGCGTCAGCGCCTGACGCGCAGAGCCGATATCGGTCACCACCGTCGCGAACATGCCGGGGATGAGGGTCTTTTCAGGATTGGCCACTTCGGCGCGCACCCGCACCGTCCGTGTGGTCGAATCCACTTTCGGATCGAGAGCGAGGACGCGTCCCTTGAAGGTCTTGCCCGGCACTGCGTCGCTGCTGACCAGAACCGCATCGCCCGGCTTCAGAATGCTGGCTTGCTGCTGCGACACGGAGAAATCGACATCGATGGGATCGAGCTGCTGCAAGGTGACCATCGTCGTGCCGGCGCCGACATATTGACCGACATCGACCTGACGGATGCCGACCCGGCCGGCGAACGGCGCCCGGATGGCTTTCTTTTCCACCAAGGCAGCCTGGGCATCGGCCTCGGCCACGGCGGATTTCCAGTTGGCGACGGCCTGATCATAGGCCTGCTTGGAAATGGCATTGGCCTGAGCCAGCAAGGCATTGCGCTTATAGGTCACCGTATATTGTTCGGCAGTGGCGCGCAGCGCGGCCAAGGTGGCGCGGTCCGTGTCATCCCGAAGCTGGATCAGGATTTTTCCGGCAGGAACGTCATCGCCCGGCTTGAAATCGATCTTGGTCACGATGCCCGCGACTTCCGAGGCAAGGTCGGCGCCCTGGACCGCGTGCAGCGTGCCAACCGACTTGATCTGTCCCTGCCACAGCGACTTCACTGGGCTGGCGGCCGATACGGCCTGAGCTTGGACGAAGTCGCTCTTGGACATGAATACGTTCATGAAGAGCCAGGGCAGAACTTTGAGGTAGGCGAACAGCAATACGAAGGCTATTGCTGAAGCAATGATCACCCACCACATCCTGCGGCTCATATACCGCCCCAGGCCGGTGGCCCCATTCTGTGAAGCCGCGCTGCCGCGCAACATTCCATCGCGTCCTGAAGCCATCGTAATTCCCACAAATAAAAGAGCGGGCAGGTGTGACATCCCCCCGCCGAAATTCCAGTCACATTTAAGGGAATAGCTAGTGAAGAATAACTGACTTGCAAGCCCGCGCGACAGTTTTACAGGCTTAAAGCGTCCTTATAGGCTGCTAAAGCGTTAGGAAATGGCGACAAAGCCCGCTCTAACACGCCTTGAAGCACCGATATGGCGAGACCGTAATTGGTAATGGCAGTTGAGACTTGGTCTGCTTCTCCCATGCGCGACAGCATTTCCTGGCGGGTCATCACGCAGCCGCCACAATGAATAACAAGCCGGTAATCCTTAAGATTTGCGGGGAAATCATGACCGGCACAGCTGTCGATGCCGAGTTCGCACCCTGCGAACTGGCGCAGCCAGCGCGGAATCTTCACCCGGCCGATGTCGTCTTCGAGCGGGTGGTGCGAACAGCCTTCGGCAATCAAGATGCGATCGCCGGGCTTCAACCGGTTTAACACACCAGCCCCTTGGGCAAGTGTGGTGAGTTCCCCTTTGAAGCGCGCGAAAAGAATAGAAAAAGTGGTGAGAGGAATGTCGCGAGACGTATCGGCGACCACCCGCGCCACCACCTGCGAGTCGCAAACGACCAGATCCGGCGGCTGTTTCAGCCGGGAAAGGGTGGCTGCATATTCACGGTCTTTGACCACCAAAGCACTGGCATCGTTATCCAAAAGATCACGCAAGGATTGGACTTGCGGCACGATCAAACGGCCCGCCGGCGCGCCAAGATCGATGGGCACTACCATGACGGCCATGCCGCCCGCGGGCAGAAGATCGCCAAGCAGGCTGGGCGGTGCAGTGAACAGTGTTGGAAGTAAACCGCGAACAGTGTCCTTAAACGCTTGCCGGAAACTTTCCCGGCTTGCGCCATCACCAAGCGAACAGCCTTGGATGGAGGCCAGACGCTTTATATCGATCAGCGACAGGAAATCGGCCGAAGGCTCTTGCACATCGGTTTTGTTGATGACGGCCAGAACCGGCACTTTGGCGGCATGCGCTTCATTCACAAGCGCGTCTTCATAAGCGCTCCAAGCATCGGGCGTCACCACAATGGCCAGGATATCGGCACGGCGCAGCGCCTTCTTGGTCATTTCGATGCGAGCGCTGCCGAGTTCGGAGGCATCATCGATGCCCGCGGTGTCAATGAGAGTGACCGGACCAAGCGGCAAGAGCTCCATGGTCTTTTCGACCACATCGGTCGTCGTGCCCGGAACAGCGGAGGTAATCGCCACATCCTGCCCGGCCAGCATATTGAGGAAAGACGATTTGCCGACATTCACCCGCCCGGCAATGCCGATGTGCAGACGGCTGGCTTTGGGGGTGACTGGCAATTCCGACATGATCAACTTTCCGTATGCCCGAGCTTGATGAGATTGGGTGCTGCCAAGACTTCGTCCACCACACCCTGCCCCAGCCGTGAAACCAGGAAAGTCCGCAAAGTGAGGTCAGGCTTGGCGGCTTTGGCGGCCGCAAATTCCTTGGCGAGAAGCTCGGCGCGCTCATAGCCGATCTTGGGCAGAAAGGCGGTGATAAGGGTCGGGCTGTCCGCGAGATAAGTGGCGCAGCGCACGGCATTGGATTCGATGCCCGCCACATGTTTGGTCAGCGCACGCGCGGTGGCGTTCAACATCTCCAGCGTATCGAGCAAGGCCCAGGCGAGCAGCGGCAGGAATTCGTTGATCTGCAAGGTGCCATGAGCGGCGCATTCGGTGATGACAGCATCATTGGCGCGGGCAGCCATTGCCGCCTGCATCACCGCTTCGGTCATCACCGGATTGATCTTGCCCGGCATGATGGAGGAGCCCGCTTGCAACGGCGGCAAGGCGATCTCGCCGAGGAAATGCAGCAGCCGCAGATCGGCTGCAATTTTGGAAAGATTGGCCGCGGAGGCTTTCAGAATGCCGGAGACTTCGACAAAAGTATCGGCATTGGCTGTGCCATCGATCACATTCTCATTGCGCGACAAGCCCATACCGGTGAGCGCGCGCAAGACTTCGATGACCCGGAAGATGAACGCGCGCGGCGCTGTCAGCCCCGTGCCGATCGCGGTGCCGCCGAGATTGACCAGCCGCAGCCGCTCTTCGCATTTGAAGGTGCGCCAGCGATCGCGCGCAATGGCTTCGGCAAAGGCGGAAAATTCCTGGCCCAACGTCATCGGCACGGCGGGCTGCAATTCGGTGCGGCCCATCTTGGCGACGCCTTGGAAGGCGGTTTCCTTTTCCTGGAAAGCACCTTGCAGCTTGGCAAAAGAGTCGGCCAGACGCCGCACACCAGCAATCGCGGCAATGCGCAGCGCGGTCGGATAGACGTCGTTGGTCGATTGATGAAGGTTGACATGATGCAGTGGATGCACAGAAGCGTAATCACCAGGCGCCTTGCCGAGTTTCAGCAAAGCCAGATTGGCAATCACCTCGTTGATGTTCATGTTGGTGGAGGTACCAGCCCCGCCCTGCAGAGCATCGAGCGGAAACTGGCGTTCCATCTCCGGCCCGCCTTCGCAGATCTGGCCGCAAGCGGAGATGACCGCATCGGCAATATCGCGCTTGAGATAGCCGAGTTCGGCATTGGTCGCGGCAGCGGCATGTTTGACCACCGCAATGGAGGCGATCAGCACATAGGGCACGCGCCGTCCGGTAGAAGGAAAATTGGCAAGTGCCCGCTGGGTGTGAATACCCCACAACGCCCCGGCCGGGATTTCAATTTCGCCGAGACCGTCATGCTCGCTGCGAACCTCTTCAGACATGATCACCTTGGCGCTTCTTGGCGTGAATGGAATCGCCCCAAGCGTAAAGTCCGATTTTCCGTCCGGCAAACTCGATGCGCATGTTCAGGCAGGACTGGCAATCCTTGGCGTTCTCATCGAGACAAGGCTTGCCGGGATAAAGCTGGTAATCCGCCCGCACATCGGTCGGCGACATCTGAGGCATGATGACATTGGCGCCGAATCTCAAGCCTTTTTCGCGCCCGACCGGATCGAGCGCCTGCAAGGCGGTGGTGGCGGCGATGTTCACATCTTTCAGCTTGAGACGCGTGACCGCGATCATCAAAAGCGCCAGCCGCACCCGCTCAGGCACATCCGGACAAGGCAGATCGCCCAAAGGCGTACCGGGATGGGGAATGAATGGTCCCATGCCGATCATATCGATATCAAGCGTGGAGAAGAACAGAATGTCGTCAGCCAGGTCTTCGAGCGTCTGGCCCGGCAAACCGATCATCACGCCGGTGCCGACCTGGTAGCCGATCTCGCCCAGCATCTTCAGGCAGGTGACCCGGCTCTCGAAGCTCTGCTCCGCGGGATGCATTTGGGCGAAGAGTTTGGGATTGGTGCTTTCGATGCGCAAGAGATAACGATGGGCACCGGCATCGTAGAGCCGCTTATAGGTCTCGTAAGTCTGCTGGCCGATGCACAGCGTGATGCCCAAACCTTCGGGCTGCTTGTCGGTGGCGGTTTCGGCCTTGATGCGCTTCACCGCTTCTTCGATGGTATCGAGGAATTTCTTGTCGGCCCGCTCGCCGGACTGGATCACCATCGAGCCATAGCCCATTTCGGCGCATTGCCGGGCGCAAGCCAGGATGTCTTCTAACGACAGCGTATAGCGATTCACATCGCGGTTGGATTTGCGGATGCCGCAATAAAGGCAATCGCAGGCACAAGCGTTGGAGGCTTCCACCAGCCCGCGCAGGTAAACACCATTGCCGCAATGGGCCAGGAGCACACGCTCGGCTTCGGCCTGAACGGCTTCGATCTCTTCGGGCTCTTTTGCCCCGAGGAGCTTGATCAGATCGGCGCGATCAAGCTCCGCCTTCGCCGCCAGCCGGGCGAAGTCTTCTGAAACAGGCCTAGACCCTTTCTTTGTAGTGGGTGTGCAAAAGTTCATGGCTCTTGCGGCTTAGCGGCCCTTCCGTGAAGAACTCCCGATAGATGCGCAGGACATCCTCGTTTTCGTGCGACTTGCGTACCACGTCGCTGGCATCCTCGCCATAGATCGCCTTGGCGCGGGCACTACGTATGTCCCGGTCGGTCGGGATGGGCTGGCCGCCGCCGCCCAGACAACCACCCGGGCAGGCCATGAATTCGATGAAATGGCAGGTCGAAAGCGGTCCGCCTTCCTGGATGTCCTTCAGCACCCGGACGGCGTTGATGGTCCCATGTGCCAAACCGACGCGGAGGGTTACGCCCTTCAGCCATTCGAAATCGGGCACCAGATGCGACAGCAGTGCCGGAACCGGCCCCACTTTGCCGATGGTGACTTCTGCCATCCGCACCCCATCAAAACCGCGCACCGGTTTGATGTCGGCTTTGTCGAACAGGTTTTCGACCTTGTCGCCGGTGACGAGCTCGATGACGGTGCGAAGCGCCGCCTCCATCACGCCGCCCGTGGCGCCGAAGATCACACCGGAGCCCGAAGAAACACCGAAAGGATCATCGAAAGGCGTCTTGTCCAGCTTGGGCAATTCGATGCCGGCCTGTTTCAGCATACGCGCCACTTCGCGCGTGGTCAGGGCGTAATCGACATCGCGAAAACCGGAGGAATCCATTTCCGGCCGGGCGGCTTCGAACTTCTTGGCCGTGCACGGCATCAGGGACACCGAGACGATGCGGGACGGGTCCCAGCCATTCTGCTCGGCGAAATAGGTCTTGATCACCGCGCCCATCATCTGTTGCGGGCTCTTGGCCGAACTCAGGTTCGGCAGATAGTCGGGATAGAAATGCTCGATGAATTTGATCCAGCCCGGCGAGCAGGAGGTGAATTGCGGCAGGCGCGCGCCGTTGTCTTTGAGCACAAGATTCTTGTAGAGGCGATGGATCAGCTCGGCGCCTTCCTCGATGATGGTGAGGTCCGCCGAGAAGGTGGTATCGAACACCTTGTTGAAGCCCGCCCGCTTCAGCGCAGTATTGAGCTCATAGGTGAGCGCCGTCCCGGGTTCGCAGCCGAACGCCTCGCCGATGGCCGCACGCGGCGCTGGGGCAGTCTGGATAACGACGATCTTGTCCGGATCTTCGATCGCCCGCCACACGGCCTCGGTATCGTCGCGCTCGGACAAGGCGCCGGTGGGGCAGCGGTTGATGCATTGGCCGCAATTGATACAGGCGGCATCCTTCATCTCGCGGCCCATAAAGGTGGAAATGCGGCTGTGATCACCCCGCCCTTCGGTGGTAAGCGCGTAGACACCTTGATAGAGCGCGCACATCCGCACGCAACGGCGGCAGAGAATGCATTTGTTCATGTCGCGCACGATGATGTTGCCGGACGCAGCCATGGGAAATTGCGGTTCGCGCGGGCGGCCGAAACGTTCCGAGGTCACGCCATAATCGGCGCAAAGCTGCTGCAATTCGCAGGTGCCATTGCGCGAGCAGGCGAAACAGTCGCCGTAATGCTCGCTCATCATCAGCTCGAGAATATCGCGGCGGGCATGGCGGATCGCCGAAGAGGTGGTGCGGACACTCATAGCATTGTGGATCGGCAAAGCGCAGGAAGCATGCAGTTTCGGCAAACCTTCGACTTCGACCAGGCAGAGGCGGCAGCTGGAAGGGGTCGGCAGCATACCGCTTTCCTCATGCTTGGGCCGGTCGCTTTCGCTGGTCTGCGAGTAAAGCGCCTCGGAGCAGAGGTCGTCGTGATGACACAGGGTGGGGATATGGATACCGGCCGTCCGTGCGGCCTCCAACACAGTGGTACCGGGACTGACCTTCACCGCTTTCCCATCAATGGTGACGGTGATCGTTTCACTGTCCATGGGATAAAACCCCTTCTTGTTCCTGTTGCTCCCTGCGTGTTCAGGCGTGGCCGGGCAGTTCACCGGCGAAATTGTTGAGAATGGAAAGGAAAGCCCGCGGGCTCATCTGGCCGAGGCCGCATTTGGAAGCCACCTGCATGGTCTGAGCGAGCTGACGCACATTGCGTTCGGTATCGGCGTTAAGGCCCTCCGTGCGCATGCGCGCGATAGCTTCTAACAGCCGCTGATTGCCGACGCGGCAGGGAATGCATTGGCCGCAGGATTCATCGGCAAAAAAGTGCTGGAAGTTCTCGGCCACAGCGAACATGTCTTGCCCGGGACCGAAGACGATAATGGAGCCGCCGGTCGCCAGATCACCCGGCGATAAGGTGCGGTCGAATTCCAAAGGCGGCACACAAGTGCCGCTGGCCCCGCCGACCTGCACCGCTTTGGCATTTTCGGCGCCGACATCGGCCAGGATCTGCCGCAGCGAAGTACCGAAAGGATATTCATAGATGCCAGGACGTTTGCAGTCGCCGGAAACGCTGAAAAGCCATGCACCCGGTGCTTTGCGGGTACCCATGGAAGCGAACCAGGAGGGCCCTTTGACCATGATGCAAGGCACCCAGGCCAGCGTCTCGACATTGTTCACCACCGTAGGCTTGCCGAGATATCCAGCTTGCACCGGGAAGGGGATGCGGTTGCGGGCATCGCCGCGGCGGCCTTCAAGCGACTCTAGCAGAGCCGTCTCTTCACCGCAGATATAAGCGCCGGACCCCATGCGGATGGAGATGTCGAAGGAATAATCCGCCGTGCCGCCAATGGCTTTGCCGAGCAGCCCGGTCTCGCGGCAGCGCGCAATGGCGTTTTCCAGATGCTCGCGCAGCCAGCCATATTCGGCCCGCAGATAAATGATACCGAACTCGGCCCCGATGGCGCGACCGGCAATTGCCATGCCGGCAAAGATCAGTTCGGGATAGTCGGTCAGGATCAGCCGGTCCTTGAAAGTGCCTGGCTCGCCCTCATCGGCATTGCCAATGATGTATTTGGGATAGCCTTCTTGCAGCCGGGCGAAATCCCATTTCTTGCCGGTTGGAAAACCGGCGCCGCCGCGCCCCCGCAACCCCGAAGCGGAGATGATGGCCAAGACATCTTCGGCATCCATGCCGGACGCCATCTTCACGCCGTCGGCGGCGGAGACATCCGAGAAGGAGAGCTTGTTGCCGACAAAGCCGCGTACCGACTTCACGTCCATTTCTGCCTCCCTAATTGGCCGATTTCAGGCCTTGCGCCTTGCGGCGGTAATCGTTGAGGATCGAACGGACCGAGGCCTCGGTCAGCCCGACATGCACCTCCTCATTGATGACCATGGACGGTCCCTGGTCGCACATGCCGGCACAGTTGGTTTGTTCGAGCGTAAAGATGCCGTCCGGCGTGGTCTCGCCGAAGCCGATGCCAAGTTCGCTGAACAAGGTGGCAATCGCCGGATGATAATTCGTCTGTTTGGCGCAACTGATGGTGCGGCAGACCCGGACCACATAGGTGCCCCGCGGCTTGACGCTGAAATAGCTGTAGAAGCTGGCAACGCCATAGACTTCCGCCCGCGGCACGCCAAGTGCGGTCGCCACGGCAAGCATGGCGCCTTCCGGGATGTAGCTATGGGTCTGATTGAGATCCTGCAGGATGGGCATAAGGGCCGTGCGGCTGCGGCCATGAACGCGGACGAGCTGTTCGACTTCCGTCCGCCACTGCTGCTGAGCATCCATTCCGATCTCCTCCTCAAAAGGGGGACGGTCGGGCGTTTGCCCAATAGAACGCTACTCGGGCACACGCTCGAAAGAACAGGTCCCGGTTTTGTCTGCGGCGGAGCACCCCTCAGCGCACCGCCAAGGGTCATAAGACCAGGGCGGAAATTTTGTGTCCTTGTGAAAGATCAAGAATCAAAAAACGAAGAGAGGGCCTTTCGGCCCTCTCAAGTTAGGTGTCGTATCAAAGGCTTACGACTTCTGTTCTGCGCCGTACCGCCCCCGGCGCGGCGCTTTGCTATCAATAGACCATGGTGCTCATGGTGATGTCTTCCCAGATCTCCTTCACCGTCCGCGTCAGGTGCAGCTTGCGGTCGTTATACATGGTGTGCAGGAGGTGATGGGCCTTGTCGGAATACGGCTTCTCCAGGAAGTCGCGATAGAGCGCCTTGATCTGCTCGTTGTTGTGCGACTGGCGAACGTGCTGCTGCCGGTCGACATTATAGATCGTGGCGCGGCGTTTGAGGGCGTTCGGCATATAGGCCTTCTTCGAACGAAGATTACCGCCGCCGTCGACGCAACCGCCCGGGCAGGCCATGATTTCGATGAAGTCGAAATCGGCTTTGCCGGCCAGAACCTGTTCGACCAGCTCGCGCGCCGGCTTCAGACCATGGGCCATCGCCACTTTCACGATGCCGATCGAGCCGCCCATATCGACCGTCGCCGAACGGACGCCATCGAAGCCGCGCAGCTGCTCGAATTCGATGAGGTCGTACTCCTTGCCGTTGGCGACGTAGTACATGGTGCGCACGGCCGCTTCCATCACGCCGCCTGTGGTGCCGAAGATGGCGCCCGCACCCGAGAACTCGCTCATATACGGGTTATCGAAGTCGGAGGGCTCGCACTTGGCGATGTTGACGCCTTCGCGCCGCAACATGCGGGCGAATTCGCGGGTGGTCAGCACCGCATCGATTTCGGCCATATCGCCTTCCATCTGCAACTGCTGACGGGAGGCTTCGTCCTTCTTGGCCGTGCACGGCATGATCGCGATGGTACGGACCTTCTTCGGATCGAGATTCATCTTCTCCGGCAGATAGGTCTTGCAGATCACGCCCATGCACTGCATCGGCGACTTGGTCGAGCTGAGATACGGCAGGATCTCCGGATAATGCCGCTCGGCGAAGTTGATCCAGGCCGGGCAGCAGGACGTGAAGGTCGGGCGCTTGCCGGCCGACAGCCGCTTCAGGAGCTCGGCGCTTTCCTCCATGATGACGAGGTCGGCGGCGAAGTTGGTGTCGAGCACGATGTCGGCACCGATGCGCTTCAAGGCCGTGATGATCTGGCCCTGGACGTTGGCACCCGCGGGCAGGCCGAACTCTTCGCCGAAGGCGACGCGCACGGCCGGAGCGAATTGGAAGACCGTGACGATCTCGGGATCATAGATCCAATCGAGCACTTTGTCGGTTTCGTCACGCTCGCCCAGAGCACCGGTCGGGCAGACCAGCACGCATTGGCCGCAAGTGACGCAAGTCGATTCCTTCTGGGACAGGCCATAACGCAGGCCCACCGCCTTTTCCTGACCGATGCCGATCTGGATCAGCGCGTCGACACCCTGGCCTTCACGGCAGATAGCAACGCAGCGCTGGCAGCGGATGCATTTGCTCATGTCGCGGATCATCGCCGGCGAGGAATCGTCGATCGGACGCTTTTCCACGAATTCCGGCTTGTAGAAGCGGTTTTCGTGCAGGCCGACGAACTGGGCCACGTCCTGCAATTCGCAATTGCCGTGACGCACACAGGTGGCACAGTCCTGATCATGGTCGGCAAGCAGAAGCTCGACCTGCAGGCGCTGGGCACCGCGGGCGCGGGGCGAGCGGGTTTGTACCACCATGCCTTCCACCACCGGCGTGTTGCAGGAGGTGGCAAGCTTTTCGCCCGAACCGTTCGGGACTTCAAATTCGACCAAGCAGACGCGGCAGGTTCCGGGGGTGTGGTCGATGTCATCGAGCTCGCAGAGCGTCGGGATATAAACCCCGTAGCGGCGGGCGCAGTGCAGGATAGTTTCGTTTTCTTCGGCTTCAACGGCCAGACCGTTGATCGTGGCATGCACGATCTTTTTTTCGCCGCCGATGTTGATTTCTTTTTCCATGTTCGCGGCGCTCCTTAATTGTGGGACTCAGGCACGGGCTGGGCCGTGACCACCGAATAGACGCGGTAACAACGCATGCAGCGCTTGGCCTCGTGATAGGCCTCTTCGCGGCTGATCGGCCGTTCCACCTCCTCGAACATTTGCTTGCGGATGTTGGGATCAAGCTCGGGATGGTGCACGCGGTATTCCGACTTGACCGGAATTTCCTCGACACCATGGGCGAGCACATTGTTGTCACGCAGGATCTGGCGCATGCGCGAGCGCGGGAAGAAGCGCACCTCGCCGCGGCGGACCCAATCGTCGATGGCGCGGGCGGCCTTGAGGCCGGCGGCCATGGCATGGATGAGGGTGGCAGGACCGGTCTCGCAGTCGCCGCCCGCAAAGACGCCTTCACGGGAGGTGGCAAGACTCGCCTTGTCGACCTCGACAGTCTTCCACTTGTTGAGCTTGACACCGTCCTGATCGGTAAGCGCGCCGGATTGCACCTGCTGGCCGATGGCGGCAATCACCATGGAACAGTTGAGGACGCGCTCCGAACCTGGGATCGGCTCAACATTGCGGCGGCCTCTGGCATCTTTTTCGGTCTGGCGCATATGCACCAGCTTGACGCCGGTGACCTTGCCATCGGCGGAGATGATCTCAGTTGGATTGGTGAGGAAGTGCATGACGATGCCTTCGGCTTCCGCCGCCGTGATTTCTTCCTTATCGGCCGGCATGTCATCGCGGGTGCGGCGATAGACCAGGTGCACCGTGCGGGCCCCCATGCGGATGGCAGAGCGTACGCAGTCCATGGCGACGTTGCCGCCGCCGACCACCACGACATCGCCTTCCAGCTTGACAGGCTTCACGCCAGCGACGTGATCATGGACCCGCAGCAGGAAGCCGATACCGGATTCGTAACCGCCAAGGCTGGTGTCTTCGTTGGCGACACCCATCTTGGTGCCTTCCTGGCAGCCAAGGCCAAGGAACACCGAGCGATAGCCTTTTGCGAAGAGACCATCGACCGAGTAGTCACGCCCGAGTTTCTGATTGAAGAGGAAGCGGCCGCCGAGCTGGGTTATGATATCCATCTCGGAACGGAGCACGTCCTTCGGCAAACGATAAGACGGGATGCCGATCGCGGCCATGCCACCGGCCTGTTCCATCGCTTCATAGATATCGACGTGATACCCGTGCAGGAGCAGGTGATAGGCACAGGAGACGCCAGCCGGGCCGGCGCCCACCACGGCCACCTTCATCGAAGGCGGCAGCGGATCGGCGATCATGTTCTTGGAGAAGGTCAGCGCGCCGGTTTCTTTCTGGTAATCGGCGACGTAGCGCTTCAAGGTCTTGATGCCGACGGCTTCGTCAACGAGGTTGCGTCGGCAGGCCATTTCGCAGAAGCGAACGCAGACGCGGCCGCAGGTGGCCGCCATCGGGTACTTCTGCAGGATGACGCCGAGCGAATGGGACGGTTTGCCGTCGCGGATATAATCGATGTACTGCGGAACGTTGATCTTCGAAGGGCAGGCTTCGATGCAAGGCGCGGTGACGTACACCATGCCTTCTTGGTCGGGCTGCTTGCCTTCCTCGATCTCGGCTTCGAACTCATCGCGGAAATTCTCAAGAGCATCAAGCAAGGCCCGGCCGCAGGTCATGCCGAGGCCGCACAGCGAGGTGTCGGTCATCTGGCGTGCCAGGGCGGTGATATCGTCGAGGGTCAGGGCGGAGAGCTCACCCTTGCGCAGGGAAGCCAAGGCATCGCGGACTAGCACCGTACCCATTCGGCATGGCGTGCATTTTCCGCAAGACTGTTCGGCAGCCTTGTCCATGTAGCGCCAGAAGGTGTCGATGAGGCTGACACCCTTCTCGAAAACGAAAAAGCCCCGGTCGCCAACAAAGGCCCGGATCAGATTGCCCTCATTGAAGACGTCGATGTCTTTCAAGGCGACGGGATTTTCCGGTATCGGCTTACTTGAATCGCGGTAGTCGTGAACGGCTCCGTTCCAGACGCCGTAGACGATATGTGACATTTCCAGGTTCCCTGCTCATTTTTGTTTTGCAGAGACCTCGCCCGGCCGCGAACCTATGAGGCGCGCAAATCCGTGTGAGCCTCTTGCTCTGTGATTAACCGCAGAGCGCGTCCGGATATATAGGGAAAAGAGCAAATTTCGGCTATCGCGACAAACAGCCCCGCTTTTGCGGAATATCAAATACGACGCATGCACAATTGTCTTAATGGACAACGCTTCTAATGAAAGTCGCGTGATTTCGGTACCACGCGAACATTGCGCGGATGACGGTGCGTTGTAGAGCCTTGCGTATGAGCCCCAGCGCCATCCTCGGATAAGCGTTCCAATTCATCTGTGCGATCGACGATCCGCTCCGCGACCAAATGCACCACGCCTTCAGGGCTGCGTTGCACCTTGCCGTGAACCAGTAACAATCGCGCGCCCATGATCTCTCGCCGGAAGGTTTGAACAAGGCGAGGCCATATAACGACATTGCTGACACCGGTGTCGTCACTCAATGTTACAAAAACCACACCGGCATCGCCTGGCATTTGGCGCACCAGCACAATTCCTGCGCAGGCAGCAAGCTGACCGTCCGGGGCCTGATTAATTTCGGCACAGCTCATAGTGCCTTCAGCCTGAAACACGTCCCGCAGGAATTCCATCAGATGGGCCCGGAGGGAAAGGCGCAGCATCTGGTAATCGGCGAGTACATGCTCCGAAAGCGGCATCACAGGCAGAGGAGCAATTTCCTCCGGCTCTTGAGCTTCCACGAATTGAGAATCAAACAAAGGCAGCCCGGCGGTATCCGTGATGCGACGAACTGCCCAAAGAATTTCGCGGCGGTCGGTCGCAATCGACCGAAAGGAATCCGCCTCGGCCAGAATGATGAGAGCCCGTCGCGGCAAACCTGTGCGCTTGGCGAGAGAATCAACACTTTGATAACCATTGCCGCGTGCTTGCACGAGGATGCCGGCCCAATCCTCCCGGAAACCGTCGACCTGCCGGAAACCCAGGCGCACAACCGGACCGTTTCTCCCCGTTTCGAGCATGTTGTCCCATTCGCTGTGGTTCACGTCGACATGCCGCACATCAACGCCATGCTCCCTGGCATCACGCACGATCTCGGCAGGAGCATAAAACCCCATGGGCTGGGAATTGAGCAATGCGCAGCAGAAAGCGGCGGGGTGATGTTTCTTGATCCAGGCAGAAACATAAACGAGATGTGCAAAACTGGCGGCATGGCTTTCCGGAAAACCGTAGGAACCGAAGCCTTCAATCTGGCGGAAACAGCGATCAGCATAATCCCGCTCATAACCGCGCTCTACCATGCGGCTGACGAATTTTTCCCGGAAATTGTCGATAGTGCCGACATTGCGGAATGTCGCCATGGCCCGGCGCAAGCCATTGGCTTCTTCGGAGGTGAACTTCGCCGCGACAATGGCGAGCTTCATCGCCTGTTCCTGAAACAAGGGGACACCTAATGTCTTATTCAAAACATCATGAAGCTCATCCGGCTCGCCATGTTGCGGAGACGGCGAAGGATACGTGACCTTTTCCTTTCCCGACCGCCGCCGCAAATAGGGGTGCACCATGTCACCCTGGATAGGGCCAGGCCGGACGATCGCCACCTCAATAACGAGATCATAAAATTTTTCCGGCCTGAGCCGCGGAAGCATGTTCATCTGGGCCCGGCTCTCAACCTGAAACACACCGATGGCATCACCGTCCTGCAGCATTTCATAGACAGCTTTGTCTTCGCGCGGAACGGTGGCGAGCGTCAGGGCTTTGCGTTCATGTTTGCCGATAAGTGTGAAGGCCTTGCGGATGCAGGTGAGCATGCCGAGCGCCAGGACATCAACCTTCATCATGCGCAAGATGTCGATGTCATCCTTGTCCCATTCGATGAACCAGCGCTCCTTCATGGTAGCGGGACCGACTGGGACAATCTCATCCAGACGATCATGGGTAAGCACGAAACCACCCACATGCTGCGAAAGATGGCGCGGAAAACCGATCAGCTCATTGGCCAATCGTACGGCTTGCGCAACAACCTGATTTTGCGGGTCCAGCAGAGCCTGGCGCACCTCGCTATCTTTGAGACGACCACCCCAACTCCCCCACACACCTGAAGCAAGAGCCGCGGTGACATCTTCGGTCAGACCAAAAACCTTTCCTACTTCGCGGATGGCACTGCGTGGGCGGTAGCGGATGACCGTGGCCGTGAGTGCCGCATGATGACGGCCGTAACGCTTATAAACGTCCTGAATTACTTCTTCGCGGCGCTCGTGCTCAAAATCGACATCGATGTCTGGAGGCTCTTGCCGCTCCTCAGAGACGAAGCGCTCAAACAGCAAGTCGATTTCCGCAGGATCGACGGCCGTGATGCCAAGCATATAGCAGACAGCCGAATTGGCCGACGATCCGCGTCCCTGGCAGAGAATTGCCGCGCGTTTGGCATAGGAAACAATGTCATGCACCGTCAAAAAATAGGGCGCGATCTGCATTTTCGCGATCAGCTGCAACTCCTTCTCCAGCGTTTCGCGCACCTTGTCCGGAACAAAACCATCGTAGCGCTTAGTAGCCCCCGCCCAAGTCAGATCCTCGAGGTGCTGTTGCGCGCTCTTGCCGGGAGGCACAGGCTCGCTGGGATAGTTGTATTTTATCTGATCGAGACTGAAGGTGATCCGCTCGGCAAAGCGAACGGTCTCGGCTAGAGTCTCAGGCGCCGGCGAAAAAAGAGCAGCCATTTGTTCTGGCGATTTCAGATACCGCTCTGCATTGACTTCCAGCAGATGGCCTGCGGTCTCAAGAGTGGCATGTTCGCGGATACAGGTGATCACATCCTGCAGCGGCCGCCGCTCGGGAATATGATAAAGAGGTTCGTTGGTGGCCAGAAGCGGGACACCGGAAGCCCCTGCTACCGCCTGCCAATAGCGCAGGCGGCGGAGATCATCACCAGCCAGCGGCATGGAAACACCGAGCCAGACACGACCGGGAATCCGGCTGGCCAGAAACGGCAAAATCTCGGCAACTTCTCGCGCCTGCCACGCGGGCACCTCGGCATCAAGCGCATTCCAGGCGGATCTGAGAACAGGTTCCTGTGGAGCACAGCTGTTGCGAGGCGTCATAACCACTAAAAGCAGGCCTTCTTCCCATTCCAGCAGATCGTCGAGGGACAAAACACATTCGCCTTTGGCGGCCCTAAGCTTCCCCTGGCTCAACAAGCGGCACAAACGGCCGTAAGCCGCGCGATCCGTGGGATAGGCCAGGATGTCGGGTGTGCCATCGGCAAACACCAGACGTGCCCCGATCAGCAGCTTCGGCCGCGGCTTCTGGAAATGCTGCAGCATGTCATGAGCTCGGACCACGCCGGCGAGGCTGTTGCGGTCGGCAATGCCAATGGCGGCATAGCCAAGATAAGCTGCCGTTGCGACCATATCTCCGGGATGAGAGGCGCCCCGCAGAAAGGAGAAATTGGTGGTGGCGGCAATTTCCGCGTAGACGTTCATGCAAACACCCCATGCAGGAACCAGTGTGAACCGGCCTCCCGGTAGAGCCAGTAGCGCCTCCCTTCTTCGTCTTCCATGCGGAAATAATCACGGTCAGGACCAGGAACACGCCACCATTCCATGGCAATACGTTCTGGCCCTTCAAGCTTTCGCACCACACGCACCGCACTGCGCCAACGAAAGCGAAGCGTCTCACCCTGGAGAAGGTGGACAGGCTCCGGCGAGAACAGGCGCAAGGGCCGGCGTGGCGCTTCCGTCCCGCTGCACTTTCGTTTCCATGGAAGATGAGGCTTTTCCGCATACTGCGCCGGCACCGCAGAGTAAGCCCGCTCTGGGATATGCGTATCGTTCGGCCGGAAGCGCAGCACGCGATGGCTGCCAAAGCGAGCTGAAAGCCGATCAATCAAATAGCGGATTTCCTTTTCTTCATCAGCCTTGCTGTCGAGATCGCCATCCTCACTGCGATAGGGCTCGGAACGGATCACCTGCAGCCGGATGAGATCGAAGCCGAAGCCAGGATCGAGGGGGTCGGCCAGGGCATCGAGCCTTTCGCGAAACAGCCGCGCGAGAATATCCGGATCGCGTGTCGGCCCACCGGTCTCCACCACGATGCGACGGATATTCCCATCGGCCCGGAAGAATACCGCCTCTAGGCCGCGCGCACCTTCGCCGCGCACCTCCAGCATTTGGGAAATTTCTCCGGCAAGCTGCTCAAGGGTCGTGAGCAGAACGCCTTCCACCGTGACCGGTTCGGCAAAACGGTGATCGACCCGGTAGGAGGGCAGAGGCATCCGCGGAGAAATCGGTGTTTCGGCCATTCCCAAGGCCGCATCGAGGCGGGACACCATGGCAGCGCCAAAACGCGCGGTGAGTTCGACTCGCGTACGGGACGCCACCTTGCCGACCGTCTTCAATCCGGCGCGGCGGAAGGCATGGGTGGTCGCCACATCCAGAGCCAAGGCTTCCACAGGCAATCCCGCCATGGCATCGCCGTCATCACCGGGCGGCACAATCAGCCCGGCGCGATAGCGAGCCAGAGCCCGCGCGGCCATGGCACTGCCCGCCATGGCAGTCCGGGCCGTAAAACCTTGTTTTTTCAAAGCTGCGCGCAGGTGCTCCAGCATCGCGGCTTCACCACCAAAGAGATGGCTAGTGCCGGTCACGTCCAGGAATAATCCTTGCGGAGGATCGAACGCCACAAAGGGAGAGAAGTCGACGCACCAATCGGCAAGACGAACAAGAAGCTTGGTATCCGCCGGCTCGTTGGCTGGCATCACTTTAAGCGCCGGCACCATAGCTCGTGCACTGGCCAAAGCCATGCCGGCTTCAAGCCCCAAATCCGCAGCCCTGCGGTCCACAGCCGTGAGCCGCATGGCATTCTCGGTTTTCGCCACCAGGACCAATGGCAGCTTCACATCAGGCGGCGGAGACTTCCGCCAACACCGATACAATCGGTCCGTCGACAGACGCGGAAACCACAGAGCGATAATCCGCCGGGCGGAAGGCACCATCGTCACCACTCCATTCCAGGACCCAACAGCCGCAGCGGCCGCTCCGGTTGCGCTGCAAATCGGCAAGAAAAACAGGGCGTCCCCAAGGATTATCCAGTGCAGAAGGGGCGGCCCGTATTTGCCAACGCGTTTCGACCACGCCGATGCTCGGGGAGGCGGAAAAGCGCAGCAGCAGCGGTGTCACACCACTTTCGCCTGCAGCCAGGACCAGTTTACGGTAAGCTACGGGGCCAAGCAGCTTGTGCTCCCCCACCACTTCGATCACCACCACACGAAGGGCTGTGCAAGACAAAGCGTCCATGGCTGCACGCAAAGCACTCGCCATATCTGGAACCCGCAGGAGGACCAGATGCTCAGGATTCAGCCCCAACTCCAACAGGCCTGTGGCAGCCAAATCACCGTATTCAAGCAGGCTGTAATCCTGGGCAATCCACAAAACCGGCCCGCCCAAACGCGCAACAAGTCCAGCCACAAACCCCGCAGCAGCACCTTCATGCGAAGCGACCCCAAAAATCTCGTGCAAAGCGCCGCACTTCAGGCCACCGCTAAGGATTTCATCCAGCCGGGCGAGCCCCAAAGGGATCCGTTTTTGCGGGGCATCAGCCGACGCCAGAACGACGCGAAGCTGGGCAATCTTTTCTTGAGTTCCAGTCACAACACCAGACACACCAAACGACTTTGGGGAGACGAAAGATGCTAGAACAAAAACAGAACAAACATCAAGCCCGAGATGTAATCTCGTGGAAATACGTAGTTACCCGCATGGATGGATTTACCCCGAATTAGCCGAATAGCCTCAGATTTTCCCGACGCGCTGAGCAGGCGCAGTAAAGGGTAGCATGCCTCAGCCAGCCTCACGGCAACCCCCCCCCAGCTTCTGGGTCATCACCGCAATCACCATTCTGCTTGCGGTGATGTGGAGCGGTTATGCCTGGCTCACCGTCACCGAATACAACGAGCGCTTGAAAGAAGAACGTAGCGATCTCCAGGTCGCTGCTCGCGCTTATGTCGATTACGCGGCCATGCTTGCCAGCTTCGATGTCTCCGTACCGCTCGGCGTTGCCGCTGAACCACAACCCCTCGACGTGCAAACTGCCTTTGCCGCAAAAGTTCTCAAGCAATTTCGGGAAGGTTTGTCCTTACCGAAAGGCACCACGCTACGTATCTCGACGGCTCCGGCCAAGAATACCAAACAGCCAGACCCCGATTACCTGTACGGCGAAGCAGAACGTTACGGCTTGGTCGTCACAGCTGTCCGGCCAAGGACACAAGCGCTCGCGCCTTGGCGCAATGGCGCCCAGATGGAAGGGGCCGGCCTCGGCACGCTCTCTTTTCTGATGATCGGACTTGGCACGATCCTCATCATGCAACTGCGTAAGCGTGAAAGCATGGAAGCCGAAGTCCTTGCTGCTAAGGAACAAGCCGAAGCTGGCAACCGGGCCAAATCAGAATTCCTCGCCAATATGAGCCACGAGGTACGGACACCCATGAATGGGGTGCTTGGGATGTCCGAGCTACTGCTCGGGACCTCGCTTAATACCGAGCAACGCCGATTTGCCGAAATCATTCATGAATCTGGCGAGGCCTTGCTCACGGTCGTCAACGACATACTCGATCTTTCGAAGCTCGAAGCAGGAAAGCTCGACATCGATAATAACGAATTCGATCTCCTGTCCACCGTGGAACGTGCCGTCGCCGTCATGTCAGGCAAAGCCCGGGAAAAATACTTAGATCTTATTGTCTTTGTCGAACCGCATGCACGTGGCTGCTACATGGGCGATCCTCTGCGCATTCGCCAAGTCTTGCTCAATCTCATGAGCAACGCCATCAAGTTTACGGACAAAGGTGCCATCTCAGTTCAAGTTCGCAGGATTTCGTCGCTGCCAGGCGAAAACATCCCCCTGCGCTTCGAAGTCACCGATACGGGCATGGGCATATCCGAAAGCGAGCGCCGGCAGCTTTTCCAGAAGTTCTCCCAAATCGATGGTTCGGCTACGCGGCGGTATGGCGGCACAGGCCTGGGCTTGGCTATCTGCAAAGAACTCGTGGAACTGATGGGCGGCACGATCAATCTGAGCAGCATCCCCGGCAAAGGGTCCTCCTTCTGGTTCGAACTGACTCTTCCACGCACCCGTACCATAGCCCCCCGGCGGGATAACCTGCCCGCGCAGACGAAGACCTTGCGGGCCCTGATGGTCGACGACATTCCAACCAATCTTGAGTTACTAGGGCGCCAGCTGCGTATGCTGGGCATGGAAGCTGCTTCCAGTGAAGACGCCTTCGCAGCCATGACCGAGCTGCAACGCGCATGGCATCGCGGCGAACCCTATGATGTGGCCTTCCTGGATCACATGATGCCCGGACAGACCGGTGTCGATCTCGCCCAGCAAATTAGATCCACCCCGCATTTGAGCGAGATGAAGCTTGTTCTGGTGACTTCGGCTGGACGGCAAGCCGTTCAAGACAAGAGCGTCCATCTCGATTATGTGCTGGAAAAGCCATTACGGCAGCAATCCCTGCACGACTGCCTCGTCAACATCCTGACATCACAACCGGCGATGGATGCGGAAGCGCAACCAGATCTGGACGAAAAATTGTCTCCGACCACAGCGCCTTTGCGCATCCTCTTGGCCGAAGACAACCGGATCAATCAGAAATTCGCACTCGCGCTTCTGGAAAAGACTGGACACGTTACAGACATCGTTGATACCGGCCTTAAGGCCGTCCAAGCGGTCATGACAAACTCTTATGACATCGTTCTGATGGACATTCAGATGCCGGAATTGGACGGAGTTGCGGCCACCGCCCGAATCCGGAAACTCAAAGGCGCCAAAGCCGCAGTTCCGATCATCGCGATGACGGCCAATGCCATGATGGGTGCAAAGGAGGAATATCTGAAAGCGGGCATGGACGACTATATCGCCAAACCTATTCAGCCGCGGGCTTTGATGGAAAAACTCGCCGCGATTGCCTTGAAGCGCGACGCACAAGATGCTGGCCCGGCGGTGCTTGACCGGTCGGTGTTGGAAAATCTCGAACAAATGATGGGCCGGATCGAGTGCGAGGCATTCTTGTCTATGTTTCTGCAGAAACTCGAACGGCAGATCGCCGGTATCGGCAAAACCCTGGACCACGGAAACACCGCAGAGGCAGGCGATATCGCAGGTGAGCTGGTCGCTGCGGCAAAAAGCGTTGGCGCCCAGAAACTCGCGATAGCAGCCGAAGCAATGCTTGATGCGTGCCAAAACGGCGGTACCGTCGAAAATGCCCGATCCGCATTAATCGATGCAGCCAAGCTGGCACGCGTGGCGCTTTCAACATGGCTTACGGTTCAGCCGGAAGCACCCAAGTCGACAAAAAGCGCCTAGCGTCTCCCGAACGGCACGATCTTGTTCTGCGCATCATGTCCTATGTCGGCGCGGCCGAGATACGGAATCCCGGATTGTGCGCACCAGCGCTGCACGATTTCTTCTTCGCTTTCGGCAAAAGACGGATCATTGGGAATGATGTCACTGACCCGCCCAAGCTTAATGCCTGCTACTTGGCGCAGGGAGGATGTAGCAGTGAGATGAAACATGGTCCGGTCGATGCGGTATAGGTGTTCGGAGACCTCCTCCAGCATGAGGACGTGACCGGTGAGATCCGGTTCGAGCGAAGTCCCCAAAAGATGACTCAGCACAACCATATTGAAGGCTGCCGCCGGACGGCCATCGAGGGAGGGCTCAAGCGAAGCTGGATCTGCCGTATTGAGCCAGGACAAGGCGCGCATCACCGCCGCCTCACCGTCAGGCCGGACAAGATCCATCGGCATTGGGCCGTGGGCTACCCGGCACCCCTTGCGATAGAGCCCGGCGAGCAGAAATCCGGCATCGCTGTAACCGAGATAAATTTTCTCCCGCGCATATGTGTTGAGCTGATCCAAGATGCGCTCAGCTATCCGGCAAGAGCCGTAGCCGCCGCGGGCAATCCAGACGGCATCGAAGTGCGGATCATTGGCCACATCGAGGAAGGCTCGCTCACGGGCTTCGTCATCACCGGCAAAATGACCGTCTGATAGAAAACATTGCGGGTGAACGAGTATATGCGGGCCGCCCTCCATGACAGCTGCGAGCTGACAGACACGCTCGGAGACGTCCGGATCAAACCGCGCCGCGGGTGCCACAACGCCGACCAGTTTTATGCGCATCCGGCTTTCCCAATCCTCTTAGGACACTTATAAGCACAGGTCATGAGTCTGAACAGGCGCTATTTCTTCTGTGGCATTGGCGGAAGCGGAATGCTACCCCTCGCGCTGATCCTTAAGGGCAAGGGCGCGGAGATCGCCGGGTCTGATCGTTCTTGGGATCAGGGGCGTACGCCGGAAAAATTCGCCTTTCTCAAACAACATGGCGTTGCGCTTTATCCCCAAGACGGTAGCGGCGTAACCGATCCAGCGGCCGCGGTAGTGGTATCAGCCGCTGTCGAGTCGAGCGTGCCCGATGTCGCGGCGGCCCATCGCATCGGCGCCACGATCGAAACACGGGCCCAACTCTTGGCCAAACTGTTCAACGCTTCGCGTTGTGGCATCGCCGTGGCCGGCACCAGCGGAAAGTCGACAACGACTGGAATGCTGGGCTGGATCCTGCATGCCGCCGGACGCGAACCGACCATCATGAATGGCGCCGTCATGAAGAATTTCGCGCGCCCCGACATTCCCTTCGCCAGTGCCGTTGTGGGCAAAGGCGAAATCTTCGTCAGTGAAGTGGACGAAAGCGACGGCTCGATCGCGCTCTACAATCCCCATATCGCCGTTCTGAACAACATTTCCCATGATCACAAATCGATGGCGGAGTTGCGTGTCCTTTTTGGTGAATTCTTGGCTCGGGCTACGACGGCCGTGATCAACGCCGATAATGCCGAGGCTGCAGCCCTGCAAGGGACCAATGCTCTTACGTTTAGCCTGGAAAGCCCGAGTGCTCACCTCTTCGGCCACGACATCGTGCCTGCCCAGGATGGAATTGCCTTCGCCGTGCGTGAAAGCGGCAGCGAAGCATATGTGAAGATGCGGGTGCCGGGGCGGCACAATGTGGCCAACGGACTTGCAGCCCTGGCCGCGGCACGCGCTGCGGGGGTGGCATTGGGTGATGCCGCCGAAGCGCTTTCTTCTTTTGAGGGGGTGAAACGGCGGCTTGAACTGGTCGGTAGCATGAATGGCATCACGGTCATCGATGATTTCGCGCATAACCCGGACAAGATCGCGGCAACGCTGTCGACGCTCCACGATTTTTCAGGCCGGCTTTTGGTGATGTTCCAGCCTCACGGCTTCGGACCTTTGAAGCTGATGCGCGAAGGTTTCGTTGACGTGTTTGCGCACCACCTTAACCCCGAAGACGTGCTGGTGATGCCGGAACCGATTTATTTCGGCGGCACCGTAGATCGCAGCGTATCGAGCGGTGAAATTGTGGCGGGCGTTGTGGCCAAGGGGCGCAAAGCATTTGCGCTTCCGGACCGTGCCAAATGTGGTGAAAAGCTCTTGGCCTTGGCAAAACCTGGTGACCGCATCGTCATCATGGGGGCGCGAGACGATACGCTTTCGCAATTTGCTGCTGGACTGTTGAGCGAGTTGTGCTGAATTCAAAAAAAGAGGGCGGATCCCGGTGAACCCGCCCTACCCCAAGCAGCTTACCCGCAGAAATTACTGGACGATGGCGAGGCGCTTCGAAACCATGTCGCCGACTTGAGCGATCGCCTGCTTGACGGCCTTCTGGCGGCACTCATCGTAATAAGGCGCCTGGATCGTGTCCTTCGTGTCGGCGCAGACTTCATTAGCCGCCGCGATCAAACGGTCGTGAAGCTGAACGATGCCGTCCTTGCTGCCGAGGTTGAGATCAGCGAACGACACGTCCTTATGACGCACGATATCGCCGGCGAAAGCAGCACCCGAGAACATGGCAACGGCCGACAGGGCAAGAACGAAATTCTTCATAACCTTTTTTCTCCGCGTAAGTGTCATCGACGTTTCTGATGGTCATACAGTGCACGGACGATTTGGCCCTTGCATGAAGCTCTGACGGCCATAGCGGGGAAAGATTGCGGTGAAATCGGGGATAAAATTTTGAATTTTAAACAACGCAGACGTGAAACTCCCGGCACAGCCGCGGGATCGCACCAATGACGTGAAGTCTCGAAAACTTTCTGCCGCATTTTCGACCTCTCTGCCGCCTCCCATGGCAGGCAAATTTGGGGCGCAAAAAATCGATTGCGGCAACCCTGGCAATGCAGGACCGAGCCTCCCGGCTTCGAAAAACCCCGCCTTGGGCATGACCATTCCTGCCAGGGAGCATGGTTGCGCTCACATGACAGCCTGCCGCACCGCTCCGAAAGGTTAACAGGCGCGGCCGGTGCGATTGGTCGCTACAAACCAATACCCCTTATGACAGCGCTTTCTTGACAGTCTCAACGCGATACAAGAAGGTCACCCGCCAACCATAAAATAAGGTCTGACAAGGGGGACCGCCGTGAATCTGCACCTCTTAGATATTGCGATCATTCTCGCCTTTCTGGCGACCAGCGTGATCGTCGGTTACTGGGTTTCGCACCGCGCTGCACGCGATACCAAATCCTACTTTCTAGGTGGCAATGTGCTGCCCTGGTGGGTGCTCGGCGTCTCCAACGCCTCGGGCATGTTCGACGTCGCCGGTACCATGCTGCTGGTCTACTGGATGTTCATCTACGGGCTCAAATCCGTTTGGATTCCGTGGATGTGGCCGGTCTTCAACCAGATTTTCCTGATGGTCTACCTGTCGGGCTGGCTGCGGCGCTCGGGCGTTACCACCGGCGCGGAATGGATCAAATTCCGCTTCGGCGAGAACAGGGGGGCTCAGCTCTCTCACATTATCGTGGTCGTTTTTGCGCTCGTCGGCGTTATTTCCTTCTTTACTTATGGCTTCAAGGGAATCGGCAAGTTCGCCACCGAATTCCTGCCCTGGCAGCTCTCCACCGACCCGGTCACCAACGCCAATCTCTATGCCCTCATCCTGATGGGCCTGACAGCGGCCTATGTGGTGAAGGGGGGCATGTTCTCGGTCGTCATCACCGAAGTGCTGCAATTCACGCTTCTATCCATCGCTGCAGTCGCGATCGGCATGATTGCCATGCACGAGGTGGGATCAGACGCCATCCGCGCCGCCATTCCGGCCGGTTGGGACAATATCTTCTTCGGCTGGCAGACTGGACTAGACTGGTCCAAGCTCATCCCGGCCGCCAATCAGAAGATCATCGAAGACGGATCTTCGCTCTTTGGCCTTCTTTTCCTGATGCTGCTTTCCAAGGGCATCCTGGTCTCGGCCGCGGGTCCGGCCCCGAACTACGACATGCAGCGCGTCCTTTCCACGCGCAACGCTCGCGATGCTTGCAAAATGAGCGCGGTGGTCAATGTGGTGCTGAACGTGCCGCGCTACTTCATGGTGGCGGGCCTGACCATCCTGGCACTGGTCTTCTATTCGACCACCATCAATAAAATGGGCGCCGGCATGGATTTTGAGAAAATCCTGCCCGATGCGCTCTTCCGCTTCGTGCCGTCGGGACTTCTCGGTATCACGGTTGCGGGCCTCTTGGCAGCATTCATGTCCAACTTTGCAGCGACTGTGAACGCGGCTCCGCCCTATATCGTCAACGATATCTACCGCCGCTTTATCAATCCCAACGCCTCGGAGAAGACCTGCGTTCGTCTGTCGATCGCTTCGTCTCTCACCATCGTGGTGATCGGCATCTGCATCGGCTGGTTCATTACCTCCATCAACAACGTGGTGGGCTGGATCACGGCGGCGCTGTGGGGCGGCTATGCGGCCTCCAATGTCATCAAGTGGTATTGGTGGCGCTTCAACGGCTATGGCTACTTCTGGGGCATGGTGACCGGCATCTTGTCGGCCCTGGTGCTGCCCTTTATCTTCCCCGCTGATCTGCAAGCGGCGCTCCATACCAATCCGGCGCTGCCAGCCTTCATCCGGGACCTCATGACCCTGCCGACCGCCCTCGTCTGCTTCCCGGTCATTCTGGTCATTTCGGTGATCGGTTGCTTCGCCGGTTCGCTGTTCTCCAAACCGGAAGACGATGAAGTCCTGAAGAACTTCTACAAGAAGACCCGTCCTTGGGGTTTCTGGGGCCCGATCCTCAAAAAGGTCCAGGCCGAGGATCCCTCCTTCAAGCCGAACCCGGACTTTTTCCGCGACATGTTCAATATCGTCGTGGGTATCGTCTGGCAGACCTCACTGGTGGCCATGCCGGTCTATTTCGTGATCCGCGAAAATGACCGGGCCGAAATTGCCCTCGGCATCGTGGTGGTGACCAGCCTGATCCTATTCTTCACTTGGTTCCGCCACCTCGACAAGGCCTACCCCGATCATGAGATCGCGAAGAAGCCCGAAGCGGTGCCGGCCGAATAAGATAAGGCCGCTCCTGAATCGAAAGGGCCGGAGCAATCCGGCCCTTTTTATTTGCCCAAATCAGCAGCAGCTGCACTGTTCTTGGCGCTGTGGCGAAACCGCGCTGAAGTGCGACATCTTAATAAATCGCCAAATTGCTGCCTGTTTTCGGGATGCATTTGAGTGCCTTAAAGTTTTTGCATGCATTCATCTGCGAGTAGTGTCCCATGATACCCGATGAAAATCCGTTCCTCGAAGGTTATGTGGCTGCGATCCGAGGCAAAGCCGATTTGTGCCCTTATGACGAAGGAACAGGAGACGCCGAACGCTGGTACCGCGGCTTTGGGCGCAAACCGGAGCTCTTAGTCACCGCTGCACCTGCCAAGAAGCCGGATTGTTACTTCTCGCTGACGGCTGAAGGCCGCAGACCCTTCGTGGAAGGCTATAAAGCTGCGATCCTTGCCATTCGCTTCGGCAAGAACACGGTCTGTCCTTATGAGGATGGCACACCCGAGCAACAGCGCTGGTGGAAAGGCTTCCGCGAACCGGTGATCAGCACGGCCAAGCCCATGACCAAGCCGGCCAGCAAGAAGCCGATCACCATTCCTGTGCTTGAAGGTCGCCGGCCGTTCGTCGAAGGGTACAAGTCGCAGATTCTCGCTACCCGCTTCGGCAAGAACGACACCTGCCCCTACGAGGAAGGCACATCGGAATACGAACGCTGGACCAAAGGGTTCACCAAGAGCCTGCGGGGGCAGATCGTCGCCAAGACATCGAGAGAGCTGATGACGGCTTGGTAACAAGTAAAAATTCCAAGGAAAAGGGCCGGAACAATCCGGCCCTTTTTTATATCTGCCGCACCCGCGCCACCCCACGGAGGACCAAAGCCGAGATCTCCATCGCAGGTCTATATCGTTTAATGCTCAACCATAAGTGCAATTATATGATGACCAAAAACAAAAGGGCCGGATTTCTCCGGCCCCTTCGCAGCTTCAGGAGGAAGCAATTAGCTGATCACCGCCTCAACCTTCACGGTTTTGGCGCCATTCTTCGGTAGCGGTACTACCGCAACGTCAATGGATTTACCGTCGACTGTCAGGGCGACGCGATTTCCTGTACCGGCCCGCTTGACCGTGATGTCAAACGTCACGCCACGGAAGACACGAGTCGCGGAGAAACCATCCCAAGCCTTCGGAATGACCGGCTGCACGCGCAAGCCATCATACTCGGCGCGAATACCGAGAATGTATGCCGTCGCGGCAAAGAAGGTCCACGCCGCAGTACCAGTGAGCCAGGAATTCTTGGCCTCACCATGGGTCGGAGCATCCTTACCCGCGATCATTTGCGAGAAGACATAGGGTTCGTTCTTATGCAGATCCGAGATCTCTTCACGCGCCGAGGGGCAAATGCGGGTGTAGTAATCATGCGCCTGATCGCCATTACCGAGAATGGTTTCGGCGATGATGACCCAGGGATTGTTGTGGCAGAAGATGCCCGCGTTTTCCTTGTAGCCAGGCGGATAAGACGAGATTTCGCCGAGTTCGATGTAATAGCGGGTGTAGGCCGGTTGCTGCAGCACAATGCCGTGCTTGGTGGCGAGGTGCTTGTTCACTGAATCGAGCGCCTTGCGGGCCAAGCCTTCCTTCACACCGACACCGGCAATGACGCAGAAGCCCTGCGGTTCGATGAAGATTTTGCCTTCTTGGTTTTCGTTAGAGCCGATTTTCTTGCCGAAATTGTCATAAGCGCGCAGGAACCACTCGCCGTCCCAGCCATACGTCTTGACGGTTTCGTCCATCTTGGCGGCGAGGTCGAGATAGAACTCCTCGTCACCCACCTTGCCGACCTGCTTTGAAATGCCTGCAAGCTCCTTGCATGACAGCACCATGAGGCCACCGATGAAGACCGATTCCGCCGTCTTGCCGTCGGTGGCGCCCTTCAAGCACTGAAAAGACTGTCCCGGTTCGTCCGAGAAGCAGTTGAGGTTGAGGCAGTCGTTCCAGTCGGCCTGCCCGATTAGCGGCAGACCATGCGGGCCAATGTTATCGAGCGCATACTGGATCGAACGGCGCAGATGTTCATAGAGCGGCACTTCGGTGCCTGGGGTGGTGTCGAAGGGTACCGGCTCGTTGAGGATCGAGAAATCACCGGTTTCCTTGAGGTACTGAGCCACGCCAATGATCAGCCAATGCGGATCATCGTTGAAGCCGCCACCGATGTCGTTGTTCCCTTTCTTGGTCATCGGCTGATACTGGTGATAGGCCCCCCCGGAGGCGAACTGAGTAGCCGTCAAATCCAGAATGCGCTGACGGGCACGTTCCGGCACCATATGCACGAAACCGAGCAGGTCCTGGTTGGAGTCACGGAAACCGAGACCACGGCCGATACCGGATTCAAAGGTCGAGGCCGAACGCGACATGTTGAAGGTCGCCATGCATTGATAGGCATTCCACACATTGACCATGCGGTCGGTGTGAATGTCCGGCGTTTTGACCTGGATCTTGCCGAGCAGCGTATCCCAATTTTCCTTTAACGCCGCGAAGGCCGCATCAACATTCTTGGGATCGCGGAACTTTGCGATGGTCGGCTTGACGAACGTCTTGTTGATCGTCTGGCTATTCGGCGGATCGAACTTCTGATCTTTCGGGTTCTCGTGATAGCCGAGAACAAAAATAATGCGGCGGGTTTCACCAGGCTTCAGAGCCAGTTTGATGTGGTTCGATGCCACCGGCTGCCAGCCATGAGCGATGGAATCGCCGGACTTGCCTTCGGCGACTGCGCGCGGATCATCCCAGCCGCGCCAGGGCCCCAGGAAGGATTCGCGCTGGGTATCGAAACCTTCAAGTTTTTCCGAGCACGCAAACCACGCAAAATGGTTGCGACGCTCACGGTACTCAGTCTTGTGGTAGATGACTTCATCATCGACCTCGACCTGCCCAGTGGAGAAATTACGCTGGAAATTGGTGGCGTCGTCCTGAGCATCCCACAGGCAGAATTCGGCAACAGAGAAGAGCGACAGATCGGCCACTTCCTTGCGCTCGTTGGTGACGGTGACGTCCCAGATTTCCAGATTCTCGCCCATCGGCACAAAATAGCGCGTCGACGCGGCGATACCGTTTTTCTTGCCCGAGATGATGGAATACCCCATGCCATGACGGCAGGAATAATCGTCGAGCTTGCCACGTACCGGCATCCACGAAGGAGAGAAGAAGCTGCCGTCATTGCTGTCGCGCAGGTAGATGTAGCGCCCGCCAAAATCGAGCGGCACGTTATTATAGCGGCCACGGGTGATACGGCGCAGGCGTGCGTCTTTGTAATAGGAGTAGCCGCCAGCGGTAGCCGACAGGATGCCGAAATAACCCTCGCAACCGATGTAGTTGATCCAGGGCATCGGCGTGTCAGGACGCGTAATGACGTATTCGCGTGCCTTGTCGTCGAAATAGCCGTATTTCATGGCGCTTTGTTTTCACTCCTCCCCAAACGATTGAGCATTTCGTAACAGACGCGCGCATTGTGGTAGGGGCACTTCCAAGGGCCCGCCAGAACGGCGTCGGAATCTTCGGCTTCCGTGAGGACAACACCCTCACGAGAGAGCTTTGCGTGCCATTCCCCATGTACACGGTCGGCGACATTATCTTCGATAAAGGTCCAGGCGTGGAGCGCCGCACTGCGATATGCTTCATCGCCGGTCAGTTGATAAGCGTTATAGAAGCCAACGACGGCCTCTGCCTGCACCCACCAATGTTTTTTGGCATCATGGATATGACCAGAGCCATCCGCTTCGAACAGCATCGAACCATCCGGATCGAGGCCTTGTTCCCAAGCGATATGCGCCATGTGAATCGCGATTTCCTTGGCGCGCGCCATTAGGGCTTTATCACCCAGAACCTCGGCGGCTTCCCAGATCAACCAGCTGCCTTCAATGTCATGTCCGAAGGAAATGTGATCCAGCAGTGAATGCCACTGTTCATCGAAGAACAACTTGAAGTGGCCGGCTTTGGCGTCGACAATGTGATCCATCATCACCGCAAGCAGGGCCTTCTGCTTCGCCTTCAGCCCCTCATCAGGCCAAACCCGCAGAAGATTTGTGTAGCCCTCCAAAACATGGAGGTGGGTATTCATCGACTTCGGGCTATTGAGATCCTTGTCGGACAGGCGCTGGTCTGCCAGCGCTTCCCATGCGCGCCCGCGCGCCTCGATATAACCGCCATCTTTGGGATCGTAGCCGTGCTGTTCAATCAGCAGATAGAGGCGCTTGGCGAGCTCCAGCGCTGCCGGCTCACCGGTAAGGCGGTAATATTCCGAGAGCGCGTAGATCCCGAACGCCTGGGCATAAATCTGCTTGCGTGCCGAGAGCGGCGCACCTTTGCCGTCCAGAGTCCAGAATAGCCCGCCATGCTGCGGATCCCAGAAATGCTTGCGAATGTAGTCAAAGGCCCAATTGGCCACTGGGCGCCATTCCGCGGAAATCTCTCGAGCCGCTGCCGCATAGGTCCACAAAATACGCGTGTTCAACACACAAGCGCGCGGGGAATCCTTACGGACCACCAAATCCTCGCTGACCTCACCGAAAAAACCGCCGTACTCCCGGTCCATGACGTACCGGGGCCAGAAGGGCAGGATGTTGTCCACCAATTCGGCCTTGATGCGTGCTGCCCAAGCTGCGGGCGTGACCGCACGAAAGTCGGCACTTGCCGCTTCCATTGTCGTTTCTTTCCCTGAACTCTTGACAGCGCTTACAGTCTGCGGCCACGCCCTGCAAGTCAAGCCACTAACCCGGGTCAATTTGCGCAGGCTAAATACTCCACCGGACAACTTGCCGCGCCCATCCCAACCGCCCCGACGCGATACCTTCGCAGGGAGGGCAAGGCGCATTCGCACCAGGGCAAGAAGGCTGTCCTATGACATTTATGACATGGCGACCCGAGTACAGTGTACGGGTGGCAATTTTTGATGATGAGCACAAGAAGCTGATTGCCATCATTAATCAGCTTTATGAGGCGACCCAGAAAGGGGCTGCGCCGAACGATTTGGATCAGATTTGCGATCATTTGGTCGAATACACCCTTATGCATTTTCGTCACGAGGAGCTGTATTTCGACGACTGGGCTTATCCCGAAACGGAAGCTCATGTTGCAGCCCACGACCGCTTCCGCTGGCGGGTTTTCGAGTACCGCAAAGAAATTGCCGGGAAAGCCAGCCTGGAATTGGCCGACGAGATGCTGGTTTTTCTGCGCGAATGGCTGGCCTATCACATCATGGTGGATGACAAGGCCTATGGCGAATACCTCTACAATAGGGGTTTTCGTTAGAGCCTGGGTGCCACCAAGAGGGGTCGATCCCATGCACGCCATGATCCTTCAGACGCCGGGACAGCCGCTCGTCCCAACCACCTCAGGCCCGCTTATCGTCGGCCTCGGCCAGGTTCGTATTGCCGTTTCGGCTTGTGGTGTGTGTCGCACGGACCTGCATGTTGTCGACGGCGAGTTGTCCAAGCCCAAGCTGCCGATCATTCCCGGCCACGAGATCGTCGGACGGATAGTGGAATTGGGCGATGGAGCTGAGGGGCATTCCCTGGGAGACCGGGTTGGGGTGCCATGGCTCGGCTGGGCCTGTGGGCAATGTGAGTATTGCCTGCGCGAGGAAGAAAATCTCTGCCCTTATGCGCGCTTTACCGGCTATGACCTCGATGGCGGCTATGCCACAGAAGTCGTGGCCGATGCCCGCTTCGTATTCCCTCTACCGGATAATTACAGCGACGAGGAAGCGGCCCCTTTGATGTGTGCGGGGCTAATCGGCTGGCGCTGCCTCAAACTGGCAGGCCGGACGCCTAGGCTGGGCCTCTATGGCTTTGGAGCGGCAGCCCATATTGTGATCCAAGTGGCCCGAGCTCGCGGCGATCGCGTCTTCGCGTTTGTCAAACCGGGAGATGAGGCCGCCAAAACCTTCGCTGCACGAATGGGCGCAGAATGGGCAGGCGCCTCCGACAAATCTGGCCCCGAGCCACTCGATGCCGCCATCCTATTCGCCCCAGCCGGAGAATTGGTGCCTGCCGCACTGCGCGCTGTGCGGCCGGGCGGGACGGTCGTTTGTGGCGGGATTCACATGAGCGATATCCCGTCATTCCCTTATGACTTGTTGTGGCGTGAACGCAGCATCAAATCGGTGGCGAATCTGACCCGCGCCGATGGCGAAGAATTCCTCGCCTTTTGTGCCCAGCACAAAATCCACACCACAACAGTGCGCTATCCGCTTTCAGCGGCCAATCAAGCTCTCGCAGATTTGCGCGAAGGACGGTTAACTGGAGCAGCAGTACTAATGCCGTAAGCTTGATTCACCCCAGCTTCAATCTACCGAGGCCGGGTGATGCCGGCCTTCTCAAATCAACTGCCTGTCGCGCCCAAGGGCTTAGCGCCAAGCCCATTGTTCTGCATACCACGCACCGAGTTTCTGGTATTATTGTATAATTCCTCCCACTGCCGGTTTGTCATGCAAACGGTCTTGGCACCGAGCCGCGAACCAATCGGCGGAGGCTGCTTCTTACATACAGTCTCGTCGAGGTGCGCATCTGCAGGCGCCTGCGCATTAGATTGAACAGCTGGCTGCTGTGCGGCGGGAGCAGAATCATCACTCCACGCTGGGCAAGTAAGGGCGGCAATAAAACCTAAAACGACCACTGGTTTGCGCATACAAACTCCATTGTAGAGGAACCAGTCTAAAGCGGAGAAATGCTGCCTACAATCAGAAAGAGGTTTACACAGCGTCCTCGCAACAGAGCCTACTTTAATTCGTAAGGTACTTCTTGCGCGAAGGGTGTTCTATCGGCTGCAGGAGGAGAAAGTGGGGCTGTTGGCCCAATGCCGGTTACGTCGAATGTTCTTACGAGAGGTTCCTCAAGGCCGTCTAGCCTAACCCGAGTGAAGTGAGCCCGGCGCACATGGGCTAGATGTATACCTTTGGTGGAGCTGCCAGAAATATCCTCCAACACGAGGCCGTCCAATGGACGATCGGGATGAATTTCCCAAGCTTCGACCAATTGCGGAGTATCCCGCACCCGTAACCGGCGAAAGCGGAAATCCGAAATATGCGGCACACCCTTCAACCCGGGCACCTGATCTTCGTCGTGCTTTCCACTGGAGAGAAAATTGATCCGGACTGCGCCCAGGCCAGCCCCTGCAATATCGCAATCCTCAAAGGAGAGGTCTTCCACATAACCACCGCGACCCACCTGCCCTTTGATGTAAATGGCATGAGTTTTGGCGCGAAGAAATTTACAGTGCTCTACCCGCACATGGCGAATGCCGCCGCTCATCTCGCTGCCGATCCCGATACAAGCCCAATTCCAATCTGCGAAGGTGCAACCAGTGATGAGAACGTCTTCTGTCCGCCGGGCCAGGGTGGCACCTTCCATCCCGCGGCCGGACTTCAGGGAAATGCAATCATCGCCCGTCGCAATATCGCATTTTTCGATACGGACATGTCGGCAGGAATCAATATCGATACCATCGCGTCCTTTTTCGCTGCTGCGGATGATCAAAGCGCGGATCGTGAGATCGTCACATAAGGTCGGATGCAGATTCCACATATGATCGTAAGAGGTCGAGAAACTCTCAAGCAGAACACGACGGCAATTGACCGGCTCGATCAAAGCAGGATGGCGGAAAGGATAGGCGGCTGTGGGCATACCGGCGACAGCGTCATTGCCCGTGATCTTACCAGGCCCTCGCACACCGATATCGTCCGCATCCATAGCATGCATAAGCGAGCAATGCCCTTTCATCCATTTCCCCTCCCAACGCACTTGCGAGAGGGGATAGTCAATAAGGTCGGGACTACCGACGAGTTCAGCACCCTCTGCAAGCAGCAAACAAACCTTGGAGCGGAGGAAACTGTTCCGGTGACAAAGCGGCCCGCAGGAACCTCCACCGTGCCCCCACCCAAGACCGCACAGCGGTCTAAAGCCTGCTGAAACGCTAAGGTGTTCTTGGTGCTGCCATCGCCGACGGCGCCAAAATCCGTAATCGCAAGACGTAACGAGGCAAAACGCGGCAGAGCTGGAGGCACGAACAGGGAAGGCTTGGCAGCAATGGCAGATGATGACAATGCAGCCATGGCGACACTGCCGGCAGCGCCTCGCATCAAAGCGCGACGACTAGCATTCATGGGAGCAGTCCTTCCAATGGTTCTATGGGATACCAGCGTAGATGTTGTGAGGGTGCAAAAATCTTTGCGAAGTCCTTCTGTCGCAAAGAGCGCCAGACTGGATCGAGAGGATTGATCATGACGACATCGCGGGGTGCCAAAACCGTCACCAGATCCGGCATGTCATAGAATTTCAGCACGCCAGGCAGGGCTATTTCCGGCAGATTGCGCGTGACGGGGGCTTCCGATGCGAGTTTGTAGGAGGCAAGCACATCCCTAACAAACACCTTGCGAAAGCGACGATCAAGAACAGCAGCTTGCAGTGCCACCGGCCCGAGCGCACCAACACCGTAGATCGTCAAGGCCGACCCAGCCTTCTGTTGGCGCGCAAACCAATCAGCGGCAGTAATCGCCTGATCAATCCGCAGCCCCGTAACGGTGCGATCCACCAGCATGGCCCGCAGAGCAAATAGCGTGTAATCGCCCAACACCGCAGCTTTGCTTTCCTCACCACTACCGCCTGCGGGTACGGGTGCCAATACCTGCCAACCGGCTTCCATCAATGCCTCAAGCTGCACGGTCGAAAGAGGCTGACGATCTAGATAAAGCAACCGTCCTTTCATCGGACCAGTTGGAGTCACAAGCACGGCTTCAAATACCGGGCCCTCGTTAGGGGTAAACCGCATCCGTTCGAAGCGATAGGTAGGATGGCCCTCGCTCGCCAGAACCTCTACGTCATGTAAGGTATGGCCCGGTACTGCTGAAGCTTTCGTTACTCGTCGGATATCGGCCTGCAACCTGTCTATACTTGGTTTTCCGGATTTTCGCTGTTGCAGTGCAGCCGCTTCTGCCCGCACAAGACTTTGGATTGCTTCACTGCCAAATGCGGTTGAGGCTTGCCCCGTTTCGGTGGCCAAAAGATCTTCAGGCAGGGATGGATGCACAGTCGATTCAAATACCTGCTTTGGTCCGCTCCCTTTTAGATGCTGGACAAAAAAGCCGATAACATCCGAAGCAATGGGAGCCAAAGCACCATGACGGCCAGGGCCTGTGATCCAGGCGAGATTGTCTGAAGCCCCCAATAGCGACCAAAACCTTTTGGCTTCGTCATGAGCGGCACGAGCGCCCGCGAAGGGGAACATGTCTTCGGTGGTCGACACGATTGCAAATGGCCGCGGCGCGGCAAGCTCCACCCAATCGACCAGATCGAGCCCTGCAGCGGTAAAGCCTGGTGTGGATTGCTCACCTTCCTGTGGCCCAATGGTACCGAGCAGGTGGTGCATAGTAGTGACGAAACAGGCCGACGCAGAAACTTTGATGCGGGGATCGAGTGCCGTCGCATAAGCTGTAACCGCGCCACCACCGGAACAACCGAAAGCGCCAATCCGCGAAACGTCAACATCCGGACGACTTGCAAGATAATCAATACCGCGCATGGCATCGTTAATGAAGTAACGTACCACCGGCTTGCCCATTAGGAGCGCCTGATAAGCCGCCATACTATGCTCCGCGGTCGGTCGCTCAAGGCGCGAGACGTTGAGCACCGCATCATAATATTGGAGACGTTCACCTTCACCCATGATGTCATAGGTCAGAACAACAAAACCTGCCCGCGCGAAGGCCGCTGCCATGGGATAATCGCTCGCTTTGCCCTGCGGCGAATGCCCCGGCGAGATCAAGACTGCTGGAAATGGTCCGGTGCCTTCCGGCACGAAGACATTGGCGGTAACGCGAAAATCGGGCAGGCTTTCAAACACCACATTTTCCAGATGGAAGCCAGCTTCGGCGTGGTGCCCAGTCATATGCGCATTCAATGGCACGTTGCGATCAGGCAGCCCACCGATCAGCGACATGATGGTATTGCGTACCTCGTTCTGGCGGCGTTCGGCTGCGGTACGGGTGTCCAGAGCGGCAACAGTTTTTGCCCGCGCAACAAGAAAGACCTCGGCAAGCTGATCGAGATACACAGTCGCCGCTTGACGTGCGGGATCGGGTGCCGGCTCAGCCCCGAATGCAGAAGCGGCCACGAGCATTAAGGCTCCAGCGGCACAACCACGACGCATCGTGATCTCCAAAGCAAAACCCGGATAATGCATAATCGAAAGAAGGCCGGCCGACGATGAGGCCAAGTGCAACCCGTCATGCGCGTGCTTAAACTCGCGCAATCGTGATCAGAAGAATCAGCTCGCCGGCTCTGCAGCTGCATGCGCCCGGGACGGGGCTATAGCCGGAACGCCCGAAACGGCCATCAATGCGATCTGGCGCAACTCTTCGCGTCCCACGCCAGTCACTGCCTGAACACAAAGCCCGCTACCGATCGCAATCACGTAGCGTGCAAGGGCGGCCGGGTCGACCTCCTTGGAAAGATCGCCTTCACGTTTTGCCCGCACGAACCGTTCCCGCAGGGCCAATTCATTCGCCGACTTATGACGCGCAAGTTGTTTAGCAACTTCTCCTTCCGCTGGGGAAAGACCCACTTTCACCAACAGACAGCCCGGTGGATGCTTTTTGTCCGTGGCAAAATCGGCGACGGCGCAAAGATACCGCATGGCAACTTCACGCGCGGTCGCCTCCGACAAGATTTTATCCATCAAGCCTTCCCGTGAAGCGTCATAGTGCTTGAGAACGGCCCGAAAGAGACCTTCCTTGCTGCCAAACGCTGCGTAAAGGCTTGGTGAATTGATGCCCATCGCTTCGGTCAAATCGCTGATCGAAGCTCCTTCATATCCTTTCAGCCAGAAGACATGCATAGCGGCATCGAGAACATCGTTCTCATCGAAACAGCGATGTCGCCCCATTTTTTATCCTCCTGGGCAGTTTTTGTGCCCATCGTTACAGAATTGCTCTTGAAGAACCTTGATGCCGATCTATCTGTAACGTTCACTACAAAATAGTGGAGCGGCACCATGGTTGCAAGATTCCTGCATAAACATCCAAGAATACTTATGGCGGCGGCCTTAGCGGCACTGGTCGCGACACCTTTAGTCCTCAGCTTCATGGATCGCGCCTCGGCCAGCACTGCGCAAAATGCCGCGCAAGCGGTACCGGTCGGCACCGTCACGGTCCACCCACAAGAAGTACAGTTATGGTCGGAATTTTCCGGACGCCTCACTGCGGTCGACGCCGCAGAAATCCGGCCGGAGGTGAGCGGGCGCATCACCGAGGTCCGCTTTAAGGACGGTCAGACCGTTAAAGCGGGTGATGTACTCCTCGTCATCGACTCTCGGCCTTATGAAGCGGCTCTAGCCAGGGCCAAAGCGGACGTCGCCTCGGCCCAAGCCAATGCGGCTTATGCAAAATCGGAACTGGCGCGAGGTGACGGCCTTCTCAAGGCGAATGCGATCGCCCGCAGCCAATACGATCAGCGTGTCAGTTCCGATCGCGTGGCGAACGCCAATGTTGCAGTCGCTCAGGCGGCCTTGCGTCAAGCGGAAGTCGATATTGACCACGCTTATGTAAAGGCACCGATCTCCGGCCGGATCAGCCGCCCGGAAATCACTTTGGGCAACTTTGTACAGACAGGAGTCAATGCTCCACTGCTCGCTACCGTCGTATCGAATGACGGTATCTATGCGGACTTCAATGTCGACGAACAGAGCTATGTCAGCAACGTTCGCACGAAGGCTGCCAATGCCCAAAGCGAGCAGAAGCTACCAGTGGTGATGACCGTACAAGGCGCGTCTGATTACCTCTATCGCGGTACGATTTACAGCTTTGACAACAAGATCGATACGGGCTCCGGCACCATCCGCGCTCGCGCTCGCTTCGACAACAAGGACAAAAGCCTGGTCCCAGGCATGTTTGTTTCCGTGCGACTAGGTTCCGGCAATAACCAAAAAGCTCTTATGATTCCGGAGCGCGCCGTGCTGGCCGATCTCAACAAGAAGTTCGTCTACGTGGTAGCCAAAGGCGACAAAGCTGACATGCGGGAAGTCAATCTAGGTGCCTCGGTCGACGGCGAGCGTGTGGTGTTGGCCGGACTTAAGCCCGGTGACCGGGTAATCGTCGACGGCGTTCAACATGTGGCGCAAGGCGCGCCCGTGCGAGTCGAACCCAAATACGCCGCGGCCACCCCAACCAGCATCGGGCGGCGCTAATCATTTCGTACAGGAGGGTGGGCTATGAATCTATCTCGGCAATTTATTGACAGACCGATTTTCGCGGGCGTGATCTCGACCGTTATTTTTCTGGCGGGTTTGATAGCTCTTTTTCAACTCCCCATCTCGGAATATCCCGAAGTCGTGCCGCCGTCGGTGGTGGTGCGAGCCCAGTTTCCCGGCGCCAATCCCAAAGTGATCGCGGAAACCGTAGCTACTCCGCTGGAAGAACAGATCCAAGGCGTAGAGGACATGCTATATATGTCCAGCCAAGCCGCTTCCGACGGCACTCTCACTTTGACAGTCACGTTCAAGCTGGGCACAGACCCCAATCTGGCGCAACAGCTGGTGCAGAATCGCGTCAACCAAGCCCTGCCGCGCCTGCCCGACGTAACGCGCAATCTTGGTGTCACCACTGCCAAGAGCTCACCTGATCTCACCATGGTGGTTCATCTGATCTCGCCGGATAACCGCTACGACACGCTGTATCTGCGCAACTACGCAGTTCTGAATGTCAAAGACCAGCTCGCCAAAATCCAGGGCGTAGGCGACGTGCAACTGTTCGGCTCCGGCGACTATGCTATGCGTATATGGCTGAACCCGGAGAAGATGGCAGCGCGCGGGTTGACCGCCGATGAACTGATCAATGCCGTGAGGCGACAAAATGTGCAGGTGGCAGCAGGCGTAATCAACGGCCCCCCCTATAGCGCGAAGGGCGAACTGCAGCTTCCTATCAACGCACAAGGCCGCCTCAGCGATCCTGAACAATTCTCCGAGATCATCATTAAACAGGATAACGGCGTCGTCACTCGACTGAGGGACGTAGCACGGGTCGAGATCGCAGCCTCGCAATACGGTCTGCGCTCGCTGCTCGATAACCAGCCAGCCGTCGCAATTCCAATTTTCCAGGCTCCAGGCTCGAACGCCATTGCCATCTCCGATCAGGTGCGTGCCACCATGAAGGAACTCTCGGCAAATTTTCCACCGGGACTCGAATACCGCATCGTCTACGACCCGACCGTCTTCGTGCGCGGTTCCATAGAAGCTGTAGTGCACACATTGCTTGAAGCCGTAGCCCTAGTGGTGCTCGTGGTCATTCTGTTCCTGCAGACCTGGCGCGCCTCGATTATTCCGCTCCTGGCTGTGCCCGTTTCGATCATCGGTACCTTTGCGGCGATGTTCCTGTTCGGTTTCTCTATCAATGCGTTATCGCTGTTCGGATTAGTGCTTGCCATCGGCATTGTGGTTGACGATGCCATCGTGGTGGTCGAGAACGTGCAGCGCGGCATCGAGGAAGGCTTGTCGCCGCGCGATGCTACCATGCGGGCAATGCGCGAGGTGACAGGGCCGATCATTGCCATCGCCCTGGTTCTTTGTGCTGTGTTTGTGCCGGTGGCTTTCATCAGCGGCCTGACGGGAGAATTCTATCGTCAGTTCGCGCTGACCATCGCCTTCTCGACGATCATCTCGGCCTTCAATTCGCTAACCCTTTCTCCGGCCCTGGCCGCACTGCTGTTAAAGACACCGGAGGGTTCCAAGGATCGGCTGACGCGGTTCATGGATCGCTGGCTCGGCGGCATCTTCCACCGTTTCAACACGTTCTTTCATCGCGGCTCAAAGCGCTATTCAACCGGTGTCTCGACCACGTTGCGTCACAAGACGCGGGCTATTGCGGTCTATGCCCTATTGCTTGGCCTGACCTATGTCGGCTTCCAGCTGGTGCCGCCCGGCTTTGTACCGCTGCAGGACAAGCAGTATCTTGTCAGCTTCGCACAACTGCCACAAGGCGCCACACTGGACCGCACCGAAAGCGTCATCCGCCAGATGTCGGCGATCGCCTTGGAAGAGCCAGGAGTAGAAAGCGCTGTGGCCTTTCCGGGTCTGTCCATCAACGGCTTTATCAACAGCCCTTCTGCCGGCATCGTCTTCGTCACATTAAAGCCTTTCGAACAACGCCGTTCGGCGAACCTATCGGGCCAGTCGATCTCGCAAGACCTGCAAAAGAAATTCATGGGCATTAAGGATGCCAACATCGCGATCTTCCCGCCTCCACCCGTGCAAGGCCTCGGCACCATCGGCGGCTTCAAGCTGCAGGTGGAGGATCGCACAGACCAAGGGTATGAAGCTTTGAATGCGGCGATGACGGCTGTAGCCATGAAGGCGCGGCAGACACCAGAGCTGGCGGGTACATTCTCCAACTTCAACATCGGCCTTCCGCAGATCAATGCCGATCTCGACCGCACACGGGCGATGGAGCTGGGCGTCGATGTGCAAGACGTGTTCGATACTATGCAAATTTATCTGGGATCGATATACGTCAACGATTTCAACAAGTTCGGCCGTACTTATCAGGTGGTTGCACAAGCCGACAGCCAGTTCCGCTCCAATCCGAACGACATCCTGAATCTCAAGACCAGGAATGCGGCGGGCGAGATGGTGCCTCTGGGTTCGGTACTACATCTCTCCGAGACAGTGGGGCCGGATAGTGCCACGCGTTACAACGGCTTCCGTTCAGCCGATCTCAATGGCGCCCCCGCACCGGGCTATTCCAGCGGCCAGGCGCAAGCGGCCATCGCCAAAATACTGCAGGAAACACTGCCCAAAGGCATGCGTTACGAATGGACTGATCTTACATATCAGCAGATTTTGGCCGGCAACACGACCCTGTTAATCTTCCCGCTCTGCGTTCTGCTGGTCTTCTTGGTGCTGGCGGCGCAGTACGAGAGTCTGGTTTTACCGCTTGCCATTATCCTAATCGTGCCGATGTGCCTGTTTTCGGCCATCTTTGGAGTCTGGTTGACCGGTGGGGACAACAACATCTTTACACAGATTGGGTTGTTCGTCCTGATCGGGTTGGCATCGAAGAACGCCATCCTGATCGTGGAATTCGCTCGAGAACTCGAGATCCACGGGCACTCTACCGTGACGGCAGCAATCGAAGCAGCCCGACTGCGACTGCGCCCCATCTTGATGACTTCTTTTGCCTTCATCATGGGCGTGGTGCCGCTTGTCACCTCCAGCGGCGCCGGCGCGGAAATGCGCCATGCCATGGGCGTGGCCGTTTTCTTCGGCATGCTGGGCGTGACCTTCTTCGGCCTGTTCTTGACACCCGTCTTCTACGTGGCACTCAGAGCCATCGAAAAGCAGTTGATCAGAAACCGTCTACAGGCCGTTCCGGACGGAGCTACTGCGCCAGCGGAGTAATCTCTTCTAAATAAGAAGAAAGGGCGCGTCTCACGAACGCGCCCTTTTACTTTATCATCTTGTCTCAGGCTTTGAAGAAAGCCAGAAGATCGGCGTTGATGACCTCGTGCTGGGTTGTGGCCATGCCATGAGGAAAACCAGAATAAGACTTGAGCGTGCCATGCTTCAGTAGCTTGGCAGCCAAAGGCGCCGAGTCTTCGAACGGCACAATCTGATCGTCTTCACCATGCATCACTAGCGTGGGAACGTCGATGAGCTCCAGCTCTTCGGTGAAATCGGTCTCCGAAAACGCCTTGATGCAGTCATACTGGGCTTTTGTACCACCCATCATACCCTGTCTCCACCAGTTGCGGATAATGCCTTCTGACACCTTCGCGCCCGGACGATTGAAGCCGTAAAACGGTCCCGCCGGTAGATCGAGGTAAAACTGTGCCCGATTCTCGAACTGCGCTTTACGCAAGCCGTCGAACACATCGATGGGAAGGCCGCCGGGGTTGGCTTCTTTTTTCACCATAACCGGGGTCACGGCGCCGATCAGCACCAGCTTGGCAACGCGTCCCGTACCATGACGAGCGACATAATGGGCCGCTTCACCACCGCCCGTGGAATGGCCAACATGGATAACATTTTTAAGATCGAGATGGGCGACAAGTTCGGCTACATCGGCCGCATAGTGGTCCATATCGTTGCCCTGGTCGGTTTGCGTGGAGCGGCCATGGCCACGGCGGTCATGTGCTATGACACGATAGCCATGCTGCAGGAAAAACAGCATCTGGGTATCCCAATCATCCCCAGAAAGGGGCCAGCCATGATGAAACACAATTGGCTGCCCCAAACCCCAATCCTTGTAGAAAATCTGCACGCCGTCCTTGGTGGTAATCGTTGCCATGCAATATCCTTTCGCTTGCTGTTGTAATGCGTAGGCATCCTTGAGCATTCCGGCGTTCTGTTGTTGTTTCCTGTGCTTACCATGTTTCCGCTGACACGTTCCCATGTGCAAAGAAATTTCTTTGCACGCAAGGGCAACTTGCGGCGCAGGACGTGGCGCCAGGGAAATTAGGTTGAAACCCAATAAATATGTTGCGGCGTGAATCGGTTGTTGATTCCCTGTGCTGGGTGATTTGCAGGGAATGAGATGCGCCGCAATCTGTTTTGGCT
>Ga0207853_1000026_pt1 | contig 54891 bp, 44 predicted proteins | sample LuqExpMetagenom6_FD_187764 | JGI IMG/M metagenome (GOLD analysis project Ga0207853, IMG submission 187764) | Tropical forest soil microbial communities from Luquillo Experimental Forest, Puerto Rico - Sample 6 (SPAdes) | ecosystem: Environmental > Terrestrial > Soil > Tropical forest ...
CAAAACAGATTGCGGCGCATCTCATTCCCTGCAAATCACCCAGCACAGGGAATCAACAACCGATTCACGCCGCAACATATTTATTGGGTTTCAACCCTAATCACCGGCCAGTCAGCCCCATAGCCTCATGTGCATTTGCCGCATGTGCATTTGTATGTCTTATTGACGGAGGGCGCGGCCACCGCCTGCATCCCGTGACCTCATCCGCGGGCGTCCTACACAAAGCCGCGAGCAGGGCTCACGCCCCTTCGCTTTCCCCAATTGTGCCGCAATTGGACCGTATCGCGTTCGTCCGTAGACGAATGAGGAAAGCGGACATATGCGCGTCAGCGCAGCAATGTTGTTCGTCCCCCTTGCTTTGACGGCATCCGCTGCCGCGGCGCAGACACTCGTTATGCGTGTTGATCAAGCCACCGCGATCATTACCGGCAGCAATTTGATCGTCTCCGCCAAAGGTGCCGTGCGATCCGGCGGTTGGGAGCATCCCCGCCTCATCTTGCGCCAATCCAAGCATGCCCCGGGCGACATCGAAATGGATTTCGTCGCCACGCCGCCGCAAGACGCTGCAGTGGTAGCGCAGTCCATTGTGCCGGTAAACGTCAGCTTGAAAACACGCCTGCCCAAAAGCGGCATAGCCGCGGTCCGCATCAATGCCCAGAGCAATTCGGTGACGGCGCAGATCATCCCGAAATCGGATCGCCAACATACGGCCCGGCGCTGAAGCGCGCTGCCGCAGGCGTCGTATTGACACCTCCAGGCGGCAGCCACATGTGTTATACATGGATTTCATGTACATATTTCCCCAACTCCGGGAAAGCTGGGGTTGCATGTCTGCCTGTGAGGGTTAATGAACGCGCACAATATGCAAGATCAGATTCACGAGCCCGGAACGCTGTATTATTTGCCGGCGGCTTATTTCGGCATGGTCCTGAGCTTGTCCGGCATAGGTCAGTCTTGGCGCCTTGCGCATAATTTGTGGCAGTTTCCAGCTTGGATTGGTGAGGCCGTCTTGGCCTTGGCCGCCTTGATCTGGTTCAGCTTGACCGTTCTGTATGTTGTACAAGCTTTCCGTTTTCCTGATGCGACCTGGCAAGAATTTCAGCACCCGGTGCAAGGCGGCACACCGGCGCTACTCGGCATCGCGACCTTGCTGATGGTCCTCGCAGTGGTGCGTTACAGCATGACGGCAGCCTGGATTCTGGCAATCGCCGGTATCGGCTGGCACCTGCTCTTCGCTCTGGCCCACACTGGCGGCATGTGGCGCGGCGGACGCGATATGCGCGACACGGCACCAAGTCTTTATCTTCCCACCGTCGCCGGTAATTTCACCAGCGCCGCAGCGCTGGGCGCCTTAGGTCATAGCGATTGGGGCTGGCTGTTCCTGGGTGCCGGTGTGTTTTCTTGGCTGGCGCTGGAATCGCTCATCATGCAGCGCCTTTGGCAGAACGAAGGCACCCCGGTGCCGCAACGCCCGCTGATCGGCATTCAATTTGCGCCGCCGGTCGTCTGCGGTATGGCCTGGCTGATGCTGTCGCCTGGCAGCACCGATCATTGGCTTCTGATGCTGTGGGGTTATGGCTTGTTCCAGCTATTGCTGGGTTTGCGGCTTTGGCGCTGGCTGGGCGAGCAGCCCTTCGCGCCCTCTTATTGGGCCTATACCTTCGGCATTGCCGCCACCACTGTATGTGCGCTCAAGCTGGCATTGGTAGGCGTACCCGCCGCGAAAACCCTGGCGCCGTTCGTCTTCCTTGGCGCCAATCTCTTCATAGGCACGCTGACGCTGCGCACCTTTCATCTGCTTGTCAGAGGCAAGTTATTGCCGCGCTATGCGGCGTCCGCCACAACGCGGTTGCGCCCGGTGCGTTTGGCCGAATAGAGCGCTTGATCGGCACGATGCAGCAACGCATCGGCGGAATCGGCTTTGCCATCGGAACCAGCGATACCGATAGAGATGGTGATGTTCAGCTTGCCCGGCAGGCGGCTGATCGGCACTGGCGTGAATTCCACACTCTGGCGCAGGCGTTCGGCCACCGAATAGGCAAAAGGCACATCGGTATCGGGCATCACCACCACGAATTCCTCACCGCCATAGCGGCAGGCTAGATCGCAACCGCGTACATTGGCAGAGATGCGGCGGGCGAATTCCTGCAACACCTCATCACCGATGTCATGGCCATAGCTGTCGTTGACCGATTTGAAAAAATCGATATCCATGATCAAGAAGGCAATCGGCTTGGCGTTGCGCTGCGCTTGGGAGATCAGATTGTCGAGATGGCGGGCCATGTAACGCCGGTTATGCAGACCGGTTAGCTGGTCGGTGATCGCCATTTCAAGACTAAGCTGGACGTTGTGGCGTAAGCGATCGGCATAACGCTTCTTGCGCAACTGGGTGCGCACACGCGCCACCAGCTCATTGGTGTCTACCGGCCGGGTCAGGTAATCATTGACGCCCATTTCGAGCGCTTGATGCAGCTTGCGCTTATCGCCATCGCTGACCACGACCAGGATCGGCACATGGCGGCCTTCCGGTAGCGAACGCAATTGCGAACACAACCGCAAGCCATCGAAACCGCGCATACCCAAGCTGACAATGATGAGGTCGTAATCGCCCCCCCGCACCCGCACCAGCGCTTCCTCGAAGGTGTCGACACAGGCAACGTCGTTGTCCTTGCGCAGCGCCGAGGCAAACCAATTGGCGGCATCGGGACGGTCTTCGATCATCAGAATGCGGCCCGCGACAGAGGCCTCGGCAAAGCTGCCAGCCGGGTCGACCAGCCCCATGCCCTGCCCGGTCGCTTCGCGCATGCGAAGCTCGTCGGTCATCATCTTCAAGCGCACCAGCGAGCGCACACGGGCGAACAGCGCCGCATCGTCCACCGGTTTGGTGAGAAAATCGTCGGCCCCAGCTTCCAGACCCGCCACCCTGTCGGAAGGCTGGTCAAGTGCGGTGACCATGACAACGGGAATATGCGCGGTCTTAGGATTAGCCTTGATACGGCGGCAAACCTCGAAACCATCCATACCCGGCATCATGACGTCGAGCAGGACGATGTCCGGGTCGCAATCCTCGATCTTGCCAAGCGCTTCCATGCCCGAAAAGGCCGTGACGACTTCGAAATACTCGCTCGTCAGCTTGGCTTCGAGAAGCTTTACGTTTGAGAGAATATCATCGACGACAAGAACACGCGCCGTCATGGCGGCTCCTTATCCGATGAACCGGCGGACGGTGTCCAAAAAGCTGGTGACCGAAATCGGCTTCGAAATATAGGCTTCGCAGCCGCCTTGGCGGATCACTTCTTCGTCACCCTTCATAGCGAAGGCCGTCACGGCAACCACCGGGATTGCTTTCAGCGTGTCGTCTTCCTTCAGCCATTTGGTGACTTCCAGACCCGAGACTTCCGGCAGCTGGATATCCATCAGGATGAGATCGGGGCGGTGTTCGCGCGCGATGTCGAGCGCTTCCATGCCGTCCTTGGTTTGAAGGATGTTGTAGCCATGGGCGTCGAGCAGATCATGGAAGAGCTTCATGTTCAGCTCGTTGTCCTCGACGATGAGGACAGTCTTGGTCTTGGCATCCATGATCGAATCTCCGGTCCACCCCAGGCCGCCGCGAACCACCAGGTTGCGCGTAACTGCCCGACTCGAACGCTTTCGCGATGCGTAGTATTAGTTTGCGAGTATTAACGCTCCCTTGACGTTGAGCCCGGTCAGCCAAAGTTGACATCTGATATTTCAAGGGTTGATGCAGGTTTCCACAACGGAGAACAGGGTTTTGCTGCGCGATTCGTTAACCAAAGACAAAGCTGAGACCATTGCCTTACAAGCTCTTGGATTTTTGGCTACCCAGCCGGAGGAGCTTGAACGTTTCTTGCGCAGTTCCGGACTGGCGCTCGAGGAATTGCGAGAGAAAGCGTCCGAACCGGACCTCCTGCGGGCTATCTTGGAATTCGTCCTGGCTGACGACACCCGTGTCACAGGTCTGTGCCAGGAACTCGAAATCGAGCCGTGCGATCTCCACGCGGCGAACCATATTCTGGGGCGTCTATGAGCTTCGATCTCTCCTCGGCGCTGGCCACCGTTGTGCCTGGACGTCCCTTGGTGGTTACAGATGCCGATGGCGTGCTGCTCTGTTTCACAGGCGGGCTGGAGCGCTGGTTGAAGGAGCGCGGGCTGTTCCTCGATCTCACCTCTTATCGCCTTGAAGGTGCGATCAAGCGGATGGACGACCGCTCCGCCATTCTGCATGTCGAAACCATGGCCCTGATCGAAGAATACCGGGAGGATCTTGATTGCTTAGAAGCCGTGGAAGGCGCCGTCGAAGCTCTGGCCGAATTATCCAAAATCGCCAGCATCGTGGTGCTTTCCAACGTGAATCAAAAGCAAGCTGTCGCCCGCATGCGCAACTTTGCAGCCCTCGGGATCAATTATCCTCTGATCGCCAATGACGCTGGCTCGGGCTATCTCGCGGACAAAGGTGTCGCGGTTAAGGCCATGGCGGCCAAGGCCGCAGCCCCGACCTTCTTTATCGACGACATCCCTGCCAATTTGATTGCGGTGGGGAATGCGGCATCGCAGGTCAAGCTGGTGCATATCGTCGAGAGCGAACCGCTGCGGGACCTGCTCGGCACGGATTTCCCTGCCCATTGCCATGCCGAAACCTGGACCCAGGCGAAAGAGTTCATTCTGACAAACTTGCGGTGATGGACATGCGCTTTGGCGTGGATTTGGGCGGCACAAAAATCGAAATTATGGCCCTTGACACGGGCGGGCGTGAAATCCTGCGCGAACGTGTGGCGACACCGCGCGGGAGCTATGAAGATACGGTTCGCACCATCGTAGAGCTGGTGCGCAACACCGAAGCCAAGCTTGGCCGCTCGGGCAGTCTCGGCGTCTGCATTCCCGGCGCTATCAGCACGAAGACAGGCCTGGTGAAGAATGCCAATTCCACCAATCTGATCGGCCATCCGTTGGATAAGGATCTCGCTGCCGCCCTGCACCGCTCTATTCGCATGGAAAACGATGCCAATTGTTTCACCCTGTCCGAAGCCTCTGATGGAGCGGCCATGGGAGCCGGTGTCGTCTTTGGCATCATTGCCGGAACCGGGGTTGGTGGTGGGGTTTGCATCAACGGCCACATCATTCGCGGCGCCCATAGCATCGGCGGCGAATGGGGGCACAATGCCTTGCCACGGCCGAACCTGTCGGAAGTCACACATGCGCAGGATTGCTATTGCGGCAAGAAAGGCTGCATCGAAACGTGGTGTTCGGGACCCGCACTCGTCCGGCTCTACGAATTGCACAGCGGCAAGCCTAAAGCCCTGCCCGATATTATAGAAGCCGCACGCCAAGGCGAGTTAGCTGCCATCACCAAACTCGAAAACTTCTATGACCGCTTCGCCCGCGCCATTTCTTCGGTCGTGAACATCCTTGATCCCGATGTAATCGTCTTGGGCGGCGGCTTGTCCAACATCGAGGCGCTTTATGAAGAATTGCCGCCACGCATTGAGCACTATGCTTTTACGCCGGAAGCGCCGCCCAAGGTCGTTAAGAACAAGCATGGCGATTCCAGCGGTGTGCGGGGAGCGGCCTGGCTGTGGCAAGAGGATGAAGCTGCACAGGGGCTGCCGCGCGAGTGAAAACTCAGCGTTCTGGTTCACCAAGCGAAAGGCAATGGATGCCGCCGCCGCCCTGTAACAGATCGAGCACTTCCACCTGCAAAACATCGCGGCCTGGAAAACACTCGGCGAGAATAGCTTCCGCCTTGTCGTCGTTGGGATCATCGAATGCCGGCATGATGATGGCCCCATTGGCGAGATAAAAATTCACATAACTCATCTGCATCATGCGCCCACGCCAATCAAAGCGCACCCGGCGCGGCTGCGGCAGCTCAATCACCTCCAACGCCCGGCCCCCGGCATCGCGCGCCTCTTTCAGCCGCCGGATGGCTTCCTTCACCGGCTCAGCATCCGGTAGTGAGGGCGAAGACGGCATGCCTATAATCACTCGGCCAGGACCGGTGAAACAGGCGATATTGTCGACATGGCCATCGGTCTCGTCATCTGAGAAGCCTTCACCCAGCCATAAAATCTTACGAGCACCGGTGAAGCGCATCAGCCAGTCCTCGACCTCATTCTGGGAGAGGCCTGGATTGCGATTGGGATTGAGCAGACATTGTTCGGTGGTGATGAGTGTGCCGTTCCCGTCTGTATGAATGGCCCCGCCCTCGCAGATGAGCGGCGCATCATAAATTTGCCGGCCCGTAACAGCGGCAATACGGGTGGCTAGGCCAGCATCATGGGAATAGGGATGATATTTGCCGCCCCAGGCATTGAACTGCCACTGTACCGCTGCCGTCTGGCGGTTCGGTCCCGCCAGAAAGGTCGGTCCCGTGTCGCGCGCCCAGGAATCATCGAGCGCCGTCTCGAATAGCTGCACCTTGCCCGCCGTAGCAAGTTTAGCAGCGGCGACATCTTCCGGACGAGCGGCCAGCATCACTGGTTCGAAGGCGGAAATTGCCCGGGCGATCCGGGCGGTGGTCTGCTTGGCGGCCAGCAGGGCCTGCTCGCTGCCCCAGGTTTCCGCGCGGCAAGGCCAGCACAGCCACGTCCGCACATGCGCCGCCCAGTCGGGCGCCATGGCGAGGCCCTCCGGGGAAGGGGTGGCATCATCGCGAAGCGGGCTCATGATTCTTCTATACAGCGAGCGAGGAGCTCACGAAAACCCTTTGAAGAACCCCGCTCGAACGCGGTAGGTTCCAAGCTTCCAACGAGGTGAACGATGTCTGGCCGCATTGCAGCGCGATTGAAGGATCTCGGGATTGAATTGCCGGTCCCGCCCGCCCCCGTAGCAAGCTATGTTCCCTACGTGAAAAGCGGTAGCGTCGTATTTGTCTCGGGACAAATTCCGGCGACCTCCGAGGGCCTGAAATATGTCGGCATCCTCGGCCAAGACCTCTCCGCGGAGGATGGCAAGGCGGCTGCCCGGATTTGCGCCATCAACCTCATCGCCCAGATCAAGGCGGCCTGCGACGGCGATCTCGACCGGGTCAAGCGCTGTGTCAAGCTGTCGGTCTTCGTCAATGCCGTGCCAGGCTACGGCCAGCACCCGGAAGTCGCCAACGGCGCCTCCGACCTGATGGTCGAAGTGTTCGGCGAAGCCGGCAAGCATGCCCGCGCGGCGGTGGGTGCGGGATCCTTGCCCCGTAACGTCGCGGTTGAGGTTGAAGCCGTTTTCGAGATCGCGTGACGGACGAAAAGCTCATCGCGCGCCTGACAGGCCCGGCCAAGGACATCGGCCGGACGGCCTGGAACGCTTGTGCCAATCCCAGCGGGCGGCCAGATCCGCATCCCTTCACCCGCTACGAGTTCTTCGAAGCGCTGGAAGAGTCGCGCTCGGCCGTGCCACGGCATGGCTGGCAGCCAGTGCATCTGGCTGTCGAACAGGATGGCCAGATCAAAGGGCTGATGCCGCTCTATGTGAAATCGCATTCCCAAGGCGAATACGTTTTCGATCATGCCTGGGCAGATGCCTTGGAACGGGCTGGCGGTAATTATTATCCCAAGCTTCAAGCCTCCGTGCCTTTCACGCCCGTGACCGGCCGTCGCCTGCTGATCGGGGGAGATGCAGATGCGGGCGTCATCCAGGCCGCATTGCTTGAGGCTGGGGTAACCGCTATGGAGCAGACTGGCTGCTCCTCGCTGCACATCACCTTTCCAACGGAAGAAGAATGGCGGGCAGCCGAGAGCTTCGGGTATCTGCTGCGCACCGACCGGCAATTCCATTGGGAAAACCGCGGCTATCAATCCTTCGATCAGTTCCTGGCGGAGCTGTCTTCCTCCAAGCGCAAGAACCTGCGCAAGGAACGCGCGGCCGTGCGCGAAACCGGCATTGCATTCGACTGGCTGACCGGCAGCGATATTAAAGAAAAGTATTGGGATGTTTTCTTCGAGTTTTATATGGATACCGGCAGCCGCAAATGGGGTAGCCCGTACCTCACCCGCGACTTCTTCAGCCGTATCGGCCAAAGCATGCCGGAACAGATTCTGCTGATCCTGGCGCGGCGGGGCCAGGACTACATCGCGGGGGCGCTCAACCTTTTCGGCGAAGGCATTCTGTTCGGGCGGAACTGGGGCTGTACCGAATACGTGCCTTTCCTGCATTTCGAGACCTGTTATTATCAGGCGATCGATTTCGCCATTGCCAGAGGTCTCAGCAAAGTAGAGGCCGGGGCGCAGGGCGAGCACAAATTGCTGCGCGGCTACAATCCGGTCGCCACCTACTCCGCCCACTACATCGCGCATGAGGGATTGCGCCGGGCCGTGGCAAATTATCTTGCGGCCGAGCGGGCCGCTATTGCCGACAATATAGAAGAACTGAACGACGTGTCGCCGTTCAAGAAGGCTTAAATCACCCGGCCAGCCGGGATAACATGGTACACGATTCAGAGGACGTCCGATGGCCTACGACCGTTCCAATATTTTCGCGAAGATCCTGCGCGGCGAAATTCCCTGCGTGAAAATCTATGAAGACGACAAGACCCTCGCCTTCATGGATGTGATGCCGCAAGCCGAAGGACATACCCTGATCGTGCCCAAGGAAGAGGCCGAGAACATCTTCGATCTCTCCCCGGCTGGTGCCGCAGCCTTGATGGCCACGGTGCAGAAAATCGCCAAAGCCGTACGCAAAGCCACCGAAGCGCCCGGCATCATGGTGGTGCAGCTTAACGGAAAAGCCGCGGGCCAAAGCGTTTTTCACATCCACATGCACGTCATTCCGCGCCATCACGGCATCGAGCTGGAATTCCACGAGCGTAACATGGTGGACCCGGCCTCGCTGGAGCCTTTGGCTGCAAAAATCCGCGCTGCGTTGTAACGCTTATGCGCCGAAAGCGGGCTTGCGTGCACGCAAGTCCGCTCCGAGAGCAAAAGCTACGGCTGGCAGGCCGGCACCGGTTTCACCCGGCACAAGACAAGCACCTTTGCTTCTCCACAGATTTCCTGGACCGGGGTTCCAGACGGGTGCACGCGGGACAACACACCCTATCCTGTATCGCCATCACGTCGGTGCGGGTCCATGCTTTCGCAAAAGCCTTACCGCTGCTTGCCATCCGGCTCCTATCCAACTTTGGACATCTCCAGAGTCCGACACCCGCGGCCTTCTGAAGAAAATCCAAAAACCACGTTGCGGATGTGGTGATTGATGGGCAGCGTTTCAAGAGACGCGCAGCAGATTTAATGTAGATGAACGTACAAAAAATGCGTGCAAGAGTCTGCACATCGAAAGCGCGTCGCGTTAGCCGAACAAATCACCTTCTCGAGCCCCTTTGCTTTTTACCAAAGCATCAAGGGCGCGCTTGCGCGCAAAATTGTGAGCGACAACAGGCGCTGGATAAGATTTTCCGAGCGCTATGCCGGAAGCGGCAAGAACCGATGCCGGGGCCTTCCATGGCTCGTGAATGTATTTGGCATCGAGCTTGGCCAGCTCCGGAACATAACGGCGGACATAAGCGCCATCTGGATCGAATTTTTGGCCCTGCAGCGTCGGATTGAAGATGCGGAAATACGGCGCCGCATCAGCCCCGCAGCCAGCCACCCATTGCCAGCTCGCAGCATTGGCCCCGAGATCCGCATCGACCAAGGTATCCCAGAACCATTCCTCGCCTTCAGCCCAATGAATCAGAAGATGCTTAATCAGAAACGAGGCCACAATCATGCGGACACGATTGTGCATCCAGCCGGTCTGCCATAATTGGCGCATCCCCGCATCGACAATGGGATAGCCAGTTTGCCCCATCTGCCAAGCGTTAAGTGCTTTCCTATCGTGACGCCAAGGAAAATTCTCAAAAGCTGATTGCAGAGGCTTTTGCGGCAACTCCGGAAACTGCTGCAGCAAATGCCAGGAGAATTCGCGCCATAGCACTTCCAGAAGATAGCGCTGAACGGAATCGTGACCGTGGCGCGTCGCGGCCTTCTTCGCCAGAACGGCGTGCCAGACCTGCCGCGGACTGATCTGCCCAAAATGCAAATAGGGCGACAGGCGCGATGTGCCATCGGTATCCGGCCGGTCACGCAATTCACCGTAACCGGATAAACCGCTGTCAAGAAATTCCGCCAAGCGAGCTTGCGCGGCCGCCTCGCCAACCGTCCAGGCTGCGGCCAGTCCTTGCGGCCAAACCGCTTTCGTTGGCACCAGCTTCAGCGCATCCAGCGGTTCGCTTTTAAGACCAGAAACACCAGCCAGCTTCTTGGGCGCATTTAACGGCTTAGGCGGTTGCTTCTCCGCTTGAAAACAAGCTTTCGAGAAAGGCGTGAAGACCCGGAACGGCTTGCCGCTCCCCGTCCGGATCAAAGCCGGATCGAAGAGCAGAAAGCCATCTTCGATCTCCACGTCGACACCGCTCTTGCGAAGAACGTCCGCGGCAATCGCATCTTCGGCGCTAAGGGCTGGCTCATAGCGGCGATGCCAAGCGAGCTTGGCTGCCCCCGTTTCCTGGAGTACAGCTTGAAGACATTTGTGCCGGTCGCCGCGGCGCAGGATCAGCGGCGCACCAAGCTTGATAAGACTGTTCTGTAAATCCCGCAGCGTCTCCCGCAACCACCAGCGCGAGGCGCCGCCTAATGGCTGTTTGGATTTCTCATCCCAGATATAGAGCGGCACAACGCGTCCCCGTTCTGCCGCTCGCAACAGCAAGGGATGGTCGGAAACACGCAAGTCATTATGGAAAAGAACGATTGTGGTCTGCATAGGAGCCGCACGACGAATCCCGAGGCTCCATTAAGCACTGAAGCCCCTTAATGCACCACTTCGGAAGAAACTGGGTCCCACCCGAAACAAAAAGGCGGAGAGTTTCCTCTCCGCCTTATCTATCCCATGAGACGGGGTAATCGCTTTTGAAATTCCTCAATGTGTCATCGCCCGCGACTGCGGGCGATCCAGATGGTGTTGTTCAACCGTCCGCGCTGCCAAATCTGTTACTTCCGGAAATAGCGGAGCCGCTAGACCTGGATGGCCTGCATTCGCAGGCCATGACAAGTAGGGGTAAAGCCCAAAAGTGATAGTCCTACACCCGAAAAGGTGTTCACACGTTCTCTTCACTTTTCTCAGGCGGCGGCAACTGTTTGGGCTTGTCCGCATCCGTGATGAACTCGAACACCAGCTTGTCGGTCTCGCGATCCAGAAGCACGCGGACGGTGCCGCCATTCTGCAGCTTGCCGAAGAGGATTTCGTCGGCCAGCGGCTTTTTGATGTTGTCCTGGATGACGCGCGCCAAGGGGCGGGCGCCAAAGGCATCATCATAGCCCTTTTCGCCCAGCCAGCGGGTGGCTTCCGGTGTCAGATCGAAGGTCACATCGCGGTCGATGAGCTGGGCTTCGAGTTCCAGCACAAATTTCTCCACCACGCGGTCGATGGTCTCGCGGCCGAGCGGCGCAAACGGGATCACCGCATCCAGACGGTTGCGGAATTCCGGCGTGAAGAGCTTCTTGATGGCCTCTTCGTCCTCGCCTTCCCGCTTGCCGCGGCCGAACCCGATGGCTTCCTTGGCCGCATCAGACGCACCGGCGTTGGTGGTCATGATCAACACGACATTGCGGAAGTCGATCTTCTTGCCGTTGTGGTCTGTCAGCTTGCCGTGGTCCATCACCTGCAAAAGGATGTTGAACAGGTCCTGATGAGCCTTTTCGATTTCGTCCAGCAGCAGCACGCAGTGCGGATGCTGATCGACGCCGTCGGTGAGAAGGCCGCCCTGGTCGAAACCGACATAGCCCGGCGGTGCACCGATCAAGCGGCTGACGGTGTGGCGCTCCATGTATTCCGACATGTCAAAGCGGAGCAGTTCCACGCCCAGGATCGAGGCAAGCTGCTTGGCCACCTCGGTCTTGCCGACGCCTGTCGGACCCGAGAACAGATAACAGCCGATCGGCTTTTCCGGACTGCGCAAACCGGCACGCGCCAGCTTGATGGCCGAGGACAAGGCGGCAATGGCGTCGTTCTGGCCGAATACCACCCGCTTGAGATCGCTTTCCAGGCTGCGCAGGGATTCTGCGTCGCTCTTGGACACCGACTTGGGAGGGATACGGGCCATCTTGGCGATGACATCTTCCACTTCCTTCACGCCGATCGTCTTCTTGCGCTTGGATTCCGGCAGCAGCATCTGCGAAGCCCCGACTTCATCGATCACATCGATCGCCTTGTCCGGCAGCTTGCGGTCATTGATGTATTTGGCGGCCAATTCCACCGCCGACTTGATGGCATCCGCCGTGTAACGGACCTTGTGGAATTCCTCGAAATACGGCTTCAGCCCCTTGAGGATCTTGATCGTATCCGGGATCGATGGCTCGGCCACATCGATCTTCTGGAAGCGGCGCACCAAGGCGCGATCCTTCTCGAAATACTGGCGGTATTCCTTGTAGGTCGTAGAGCCAATGCAACGCAGCGAACCGGCCTGCAAGGCAGGCTTCAATAGATTGGAGGCATCCATCGCGCCACCGCTGGTGGCACCGGCACCGATCACGGTGTGGATCTCATCGATGAAGAGAATAGCGCCGGGCGTATTTTCCAGCTCCTTCACCACCGACTTCAAGCGCTCTTCGAAATCGCCGCGATACCGGGTGCCTGCGATCAGCGCGCCCATATCAAGCGCGAAGATGGTGCAAGGCTTGAGGACTTCCGGCACTTCACCTTTGAGGATACGCCGCGCCAAGCCTTCGGCAATCGCGGTCTTGCCGACGCCGGGATCACCCACATAGAGGGGATTGTTCTTCGAGCGGCGGCAGAGAATCTGGATGGTGCGATCAACCTCGGAATCGCGGCCGATGAGCGGATCGATGCGGCCTTGCTTGGCCTTCTCATTGAGATTGACGCAATAATTCTCGAGCGCTCCGCCGCCTTTCTGCGAGGGACGGTCGTTCTCTTCTTCCTCTTCGGCGCCGCGCACATTCTTTTGCTGGCTCATGCCAGGCCGTTTGGCGATACCGTGGCTGATATAACTCACGGCATCGAGGCGCGTCATGTTCTGCTCTTGCAGGAAATAGACGGCATGGCTTTCGCGTTCGGTGAACAGAGCCACCAGCACATTGGCGCCCGTGACCTCCTCGCGGCCGGAGTTCTGCACATGCAAAACGGCGCGCTGCACAACGCGCTGAAAGCCGGTTGTCGGTTTGGCGTCTTCGCCGTCCTCAATGACCAGCGTCAGCAGCTCATCATCAACGTATTTTACCAGCTGGAGCCGCAAAGCATCGATATCGACGTTACAGGCTTTCATCACCTGCGCCGCATCGGAATCATCCGTCAAAGCGAGGAGAAGATGCTCTAGGGTAGCGTATTCGTGATGCCGGTCACTAGCGAGTTTGATGGCGCGGTGGAGAGCTTGTTCAAGACTGCGCGAGAGTGAGGGCATTCGCTACTCTTTCTCCATGGTACATTGCAAAGGATGCTCGTGCCGGCGGGCGAATTCAATCACCTGGGCGACTTTTGTTTCGGCAACTTCGAAGGTGAAAACGCCACAAACACCAACACCATGCCGGTGAACATGCAGCATGACCTGCACAGCTTCATCGCGGTTCTTGTTAAAGATCTGTTCAAGAATATGAACGACGAACTCCATCGGAGTGTAGTCATCGTTCAGGAGCAGAACCTTGTAGAGCGACGGCTTCTTGGTTTTGGGACGCGCTTTTGTGACGACACCGGTACCTGGTCCCGTGCCGTTGTTATTGCCATCCGAGCTGTCGTCGTTTCCGTCCTTCATGTCTTCGGCTCGTTCTCGGGATCAATTATAAAGGGGTTAACTCGCAGTTTCGCAACGGGGGTGTGTACGTAGAGTTTATCCCCTCTCAAAAATTTGTCTCCTGAATCCAGCACATGGGACAATGTTGCCGCTGGCTTGAGCAGACCTCAGGGCATCCGGCCAGAAAAACAGACGTTGCGGCCGCTCCTTTAGGGTAATTCCGGACTTTCCGATAAAGCCCCTTGGCCCTAAGAAGCAGGTTGTGTGCGTCTATCCTGCCGCGGCGCGGAACGGTAATGCTGCATTGCAGAATCGGTCCGGTCAGAGCACAACGAGTCTTGCTGCCCTACGCCGCAGTCGGCAGCATGAAAAACCGCCGTTAAAGCCCGGGAAGCAAATACGAAAATCCCTAACTTGACTTGCGGAAGTTGCAACTATTTGGTCCTATTGTTGCGTCGTGAGGGCGCTGCGACCCGAGGTTTGGGGCTGTGTATGCTTAATCTAACGCGTAGCCGAACGGGACGGAGCCTGGGACTCCTAGCGGTTCTGGCGCTTCAGATCGCTTTTGCGGTCAGCTTTGCCGTGCCTGCGGAGGCGCGCCGCCATAAGGCGCACAGCCAGAGCGCGAGTCGCGGCCGAGTCGTTTATTCGGCCAACCCGACCGATCCCTCGAAAGACGCCGCTCTCATCATTGATGCGACCAGCGGCAAAGTCCTCTATGCCCGCAACGAAAACGAACAGCGGCATCCGGCATCTCTGACCAAGATGATGACGCTCTACCTGCTCTTTGACGCCCTCAAAAAGGGACAGGTATCCCTCAACAGCACGATCCCGATCTCGGCCCATGCTGTGGCGCAGAAGCCGACCAAGCTGGGCTTCCGCCCGGGAGACTCGATCACGGTCGATTTGGCGATCAGAGCCGTGGTGGTGTGGTCGGCGAATGATGTTGCCGTCGCCATCTCCGAAACGCTGGGCGGGACAGAAGGCCATTTTGCTGAGCTGATGACAGCCAAAGCGCGTGCGCTGGGCATGCGCAACACCTTTTATCACAACGCTTCAGGCCTGCCCGACAATCTGCAGATCACAACGGCGACCGATCTATCCATTCTGGCGCGTCATCTGGCTTACGATTTTCCGCAATATTACCATTATTGGTCCACCCCCTCGTTCAGTTATCGCGGCCGCGAATACGTCACGCATGACAATTTGCTGGCGCGGTACCGGGGCACCGACGGTATCAAAACCGGTTACACCGGAGCCTCCGGTTTCAATCTCGTCTCTTCCGTCGTGCGGGATAACGTCCACCTCGTCGGCGTTGTCATGGGCGGCGTAACAGCCAGCAAGCGTGACCGGGAAATGATGCGGCTTTTGGATGTCGCCTATGATCAAGCGGCTCAAAACCCAGCCCTGGTGGCCCATGCCCAAGTGCCATGGCAAGTGGCGCTCAACACCACCCCCTCACCGGGCGTGGCAAACTCCGGAACCATTGTCGCTCTGCCGGCAGGCCCAGCCTCGGATAGCGACGACGAAGACACGGCCGAACGGCGCAGCGATGCCGAAGACGTTCAAAATGGCGGCGTCCGTCCAGCCCCGACTGTAGTCTATAATCAGCCAGCCGCTCCTCAGCCGACCCTGCCCCAGCCGAAACCCGCACCACGGCCAGCGGTCACGGCGGTGCTGCAGCCATCGAACAAACCGGTCCTCAACCAGAAAAAACCGGACATCACGGTGGCAACAGTTCCCCAGCATCCCATCCCCACCGCCCGGCCCAGTTTTCCTGCACCGGTCACCGTTGCTGCCGCACAGCCGACCAAGACAGCGCCGCTTGCCCTGACCGCTCCCAAGCCCGCAATCCGCCCGGTCATTCTTGGCGAAGGCGATGCGGGGGATACAGGCGGCATCCGGACCTCTCTGAGCCAGCATGACTGGACCATTCAAATCGGGGCCTTCGCGGATCTGAACTTGGCCCGCTCCCAGCTCGCTGCCTATGCCGAGAAGGCGATGGACGTGCTCGGCCAGGCCCAGCGCATCGTGGTGCCATTCCAATCGGTGGACGGCCACACCCTGTACCGCGCCCGTTTCGGTCCTTTCGCAGAGCGCGAAGCGCGTCAGATTTGTGCCCGCCTGACCGAACGCGGTCAGACCTGCTTTGCCGCGATTTCAACGCGCTGATTTTTTCGGGATATCGTCCAGGGTAGCGCGGAGCTTGGCAATGGCTCCGGCCCAATCGCCTCTGGCGGGCTGCCGGAACAGCCGCATGGCCGGATACCAAGGCGAGTCATCCCGCGCCATAAGCCAGCGCCAATCTGCAATATGCGGCAGCAGGACAAAAACAGGCTTGCCCAAAGCCCCGGCCAAATGCGCGACCGCGGTGTCGACCGTAATGACGATATCCATCGCCGAGATCAGGGCGGCGGCATCGTCAAAGTCATGCTGTTCGCCGGCATGAACGGCCAGTTGCGGGAACTTGGCTAGCCACGCTTCATCCCTGGCGGTGAAATCCTTCTGCACGACATGAAAAGCAAAAGGCAGATCGAGCAGCGGTTCCAGAAATTCCGCAGGCATATGACGGTCACGCCCCTGGAAGTAGTGAATGTTGGCGGACCACACCAAACCTACACGCAACCCAGGCCCCAGCTTCGCATCGAAGGCGGCAATCTTCTCGGGCGCGGCCGTCAGATAGGGAGAGGCAGGGATGGTTTCCAGCCTGGTGCCGAAGGCCAGAGGCAAGCTCATCAGCGGACAATGCAGATCGAATGCAGCCTCTTCGGCCTCGATGAAATCGAAGGCGCCAAGCCGGGCAATCAGCGGCTTGAGCCGGGGCGGCGGGTCCAGGATGACTTTGGCGCCCAGTGCGGCGACCATGGGCACATAGCGGCAAAACTGGATGTAATCGCCGAAGCCCTGCTCCCGCCACAGCATGATGGTCTTTCCGCGGATGTCTTCGCCATGCCATTGCGGCTTATCCGTAGAGAGATACTCCCGGGAACGGGCTTTACTCCGCCAGCGCCACTCGTAATGGCGCCACCCCGTCTCAAAATCCCCGCGCAACAGGGCCAAGAGCCCCCAATCCCAATTGGCCTCGGGATGGTCCGGTGCTATCCGCAGGGCTTGGGCATAAGCGGCTTCCACCTCATCGAGACGCCCGAGGTCCTTGAGAACCGTACCGCGGTTGACAATGGCATCAGCATAAGCGGGATCATGTGCGAGGGCCTGCTCAAAATCAGCGAGGGCTTCCTCAAGCCGTCCTATGGCATGCAACGACACACCGCGATTGCTGTAGGCGACCGCCGAATCCGGCGCGAGTGCAACGCCGCGCGTCAATTCTTCGATTGCCTCATCGAAACGGCCAAGCGCATGCAAAATCTGCCCCCGCGCGTCACTGGCCTGAACATCGTGAGGCGTCAGGGTCTGCGCCTTGTCGATCTCGGCCAGGGCCTCTGCGTGAAGACCAAGATCGAAATACGTTAATGCCAGATTTTTGTGAGCGTCGGCATAATCCGGCACCAGTGCAAGCGCCCGGTTATAAGCCTCGACCGCCTCGGCATGCCGCTTGGCCCGGCGCAGCGCATTGGCGAGATTGAAATGAACCCGGGCGTCGCGCGGCATCAGCAAAACAGCCTGCTCGTATGCAACAACAGCCTCGGCTAGGCGCTCCATATCCAAAAGAATATTGCCGCGGCAGTTCCACGCCGCAAACAGTGACGGAGCAAAACCCAATGCCCGGTCCACAGCGTCCAGCCCTTCTTCATAGCGATGGGCCGCGCGCAATGCGCGCGCCAAATTGCACCAGACATCCGGCTGAGGCTGCGGCACGGCGAGCGCGCGTTGAAACGCGGCAATCGCCTGATCGACTTGACCAAGCCCCAGCTCCGCATTGCCGAGCCCAGCCAAAATCTGGGGGTGGGCTGGCATCATGGTCAAGAGCTGGCGGTAAATGGCGACCGCGTCGGCAAAGGCTCCGCGGGCACAGAAATCTCCCGCTTGCTGGAAAAGAAAATCCGGGTTTTGCATATCAATACGCAGCATAAGATTTGACGTCGCTCAAAGCGCTGCCCACCAGCGCGTTGATTTCCTGCTTCAGTGCCGCACGGCGATCGTTATGGCGGTAGACCGAGCGCGCCAGCTCCACAAAATCCGGCCCAAAATCCTTACGGCGCTCATGCTCACGCAGATCATCCTCCACGTTCCAGAGCGCCAGATTCACCTGCTTAAGGGCATCCCGAAGCGCTTCCAAGCCAGGGCTGACGGGAGTTGCCGCCAAGACGGTAGAAAGCATCCCGTATTCCCGCACAACAAATTCCCGTCTGGCCGGATCGGCGATGCGTTCCAGCTTGATTTCCAGGATCGTTATCCGGTCGATGACCTCGCCCGGAGACACCTCGATCTGCATGCCCCTTGCCTCTCATGGAACGCCCAGGCCCATACGCCCAGCAGCAGATTTACCGGACTTAACTGGAGCTCAAAAGCGCCGTATTGCCGCCGGAAGCCGTCGTATTCACCGTATAAGTACGCTCCACAGCCATACGCTGGAGATAATGCGGCCCCCCGGCCTTGGGGCCCGTTCCCGAGAGCCCTTCGCCGCCAAAGGGCTGAACTCCAACCACGGCACCGATCTGGTTGCGGTTGACATAGATGTTGCCGACGCGCGCCCGGGCGCGGACGAAAGCCGCCATGGTCTCTATCCGGCTGTGAATCCCGAGCGTCAGGCCGTAGCCGGTGGCGTTGATCGCTTCGCAAACTTTGTCGAGATGCCCGGCCGAATAGCGCACCACATGCATCACCGGTCCAAAGACCTCGTTCTCCAATTCGGTGATCGAACCGATCTCGAAAATATGCGGCGAGAAAAACACGCCGTTTTCATGTTCCGGCCCAAGCGGCAGCTTGCGCAGAAGCTTCGCCGTGCGGCCCATCTTTTCGACGTGCTGGATCAGCCCTTCGCGGGCGGATTCATTGATCACCGGACCCACATCCGTTGCCGGATCGAAGGGGTCGCCGATGGAAAGCTCTTCGGCAAAACCCTGGATCATGTCCAGCATCTTGCCGGCGACATCGTCTTGCAGGAACAAGACCCGCAAAGCCGAGCAGCGCTGCCCCGCACTGTCGAAGGCCGAGATCACGGCATCGCGCGCCACCTGTTCCGGCAGAGCGGTCGAATCCACAATCATCGCGTTCTGACCGCCCGTCTCGGCAATCACGGTGGCGATAGGACCGGACCGCGCCGCCAGCGCCCGGTTGATGACTGCAGCCGTTTCGGTGGAGCCCGTCAGCACCACGCCCGCCAGCCGCGGATCCGGGAAGATCGCTGCGCCAATCTTGGAACCGCTGCCAGGAAGAAGATGTAACACGTCGCCCGGAACGCCTGCTTCCAGCAACAGTTTCGTACCTGCCATAGCAATCAGCGGCGCCGGCACAGCAGGTTTGGCGAGCACGGCATTGCCCGCAGCCAGAGCGCCAGCAACCTGACCGGTGAAAATCGCCAGCGGGAAATTCCACGGACTGATGCAAGCAAAGACGCCTTTGCCATGGAGCGAAAGTTCGTTGGATTCGCCAGTCGGCCCCGGCAAAACAATGGGCGCTGCAAAATTCAGGCGCGCCTGGGCCGCGTAATAACGCAGGAAATCAGCAGCCTCGCGGACTTCGCCAATGGCGGTTTGCAGAGTCTTGCCGCCTTCGCGCACAATGAGCGCCATCAACTGCGCGCGGTTTGTTTCAAACAGATCGGCGGCGCGTTCCAAAACAATGGCGCGCCCCTCTCCACCTAAGCGATCCCAATCTGGTTGCGCCGCATAGGCACGATCCAGCGCTTCTTTTGCCTGCGCTGCATCAGCGACGCATACACGACCAATGAGACGCCTGCGGTCTGCTGGATCAAAAACGGGCTCACCTTTGCCCTCTCGCGCCTCGCCACCGATGACCGGCATCGCCAGGGCCGGACTTTGCAGCGCTTCATCCATGACCTCTCGCATACCGTCGGCAACGTTCGGATCGCTCCAGAGAAAACCGGAAGAGTTTTGACGATCAGCCAACATATTGCGGGGAAGCGGGAGGCGCGGATTGCGCAGCGGCGTCTCTTTGGCGAGTTGCGCCACAGGGTCTGCGATCAGAACATCAACGGATGCTTCATCATCCGCCAGCCGATTGACAAAGGAGGTATTGGCGCCGTTTTCCAGCAATCTACGGACAAGATAGGCCAGCAAGTCTTCGTGGCTTCCGACAGGAGCGTAGATGCGCGTCCCTACGGCACCTTCCTTCTTTATGCCGTGATACAATTCATGCAAAGACTCGCCCATGCCATGCAAGCGCTGGAATTCGAAGTCACGATTGCTGCCGGACAGCACTTCAATCGCCGATACGGTATGCGCATTGTGGGTCGCGAACATGGGATAGATCGCATCTGGCGCGGCAAACAATGCCCTGGCACAGGCAATGTATGAGGCATCCGTAGCCGTTTTGCGCGTGAAGACAGGATATTCACACAAACCAGCTTCCTGCGCGCGTTTGATTTCCGTGTCCCAATAGGCGCCCTTCACCAGCCGCACAGAAATACGGGCCCCGTGACGGCGCGCCAAAGCCGTCAGCCAATGGATCGTGGGTAGCGCACGCTTCTGATAGGCCTGCACGGCCAAGCCAAGGCCGTTCCACCCCTTGAGTTCGACATTCTTCAGCAAAGCTTCAAAGAGATCGAGCATCAACTCATGGCGATCGGCTTCTTCGGCATCGATGGTAAGACCGACATCAGCGATCCGGGCCCGTTTGGCCAGCGCAATGAGCTGCGGCAGCAATTCGGCAAAAACGCGCTCGCGCTTCACCCATTCATAGCGCGGATGCAAAGCCGATAGCTTTACCGAAACCGAAGGGCGGTGGAAAATGGCAGTGACATCACCTTTGTAGCCCGCCGCCACCTCGTCAATGGCATCCTGATAGCGTGCCAAATAACGGGCCGCATCGGCCTTGGTGTAAGCCGCTTCGCCCAGCATATCGAAGGAATAGCGATAACCTTCGTTGCGCCATTTGTGCGCGTTGCGCAGCGCCTCTTTCATGCTGCGGCCGAGCACGAATTGCCCGCCCAACATGCGCATGGCCGCGCCGATTGCTTGCCGGATCACCGGTTCGCCCGAACGCGCCACCAGCTTCTTGATCGTGCCTTGCAGATTCCAATCCGCCGATTGGCCCATGCGGACAACCCGGCCCGTCAGCATCAGACCCCAAGTGGACGCGTTGACGAACAACGACTCCGATTTGCCGATGTGGCTGCTCCAGTCACCCGATGCGATCTTATCGCGGATCAGCATATCGGCCGTCTCCGCATCGGGCACGCGCAGCAACGCTTCTGCGAGACACATCAAGGCCACGCCTTCTTCCGTCGAAAGCGCATATTCCTGGGTAAAGGCATCAACGCCACCCCGCCGCCCGCCTTCGGCGCGAATGCGCCCCACCATATCGCGCGCCAAAGCCTCTACGGCCGCAGCCTCGCTGGGCGAGAACTTCGCTTGATCCATTCGTTCCGCCGAAATCAGGTCTTCATCGGCATGGTAGATTGCGGCAATTGCAGCACGTGTCGTGTCGGGCATTTGCGAATCTGGGCTGGGGTGACAATTCGATTGTAGCGCGGAGACCGGGCCTCACGCTAATATCCCAGCATGAGTAACGCGCCCCAAATTGTGACCTCCGTCGCCGAATTGCGCCACCGCATCAAGGCACTCCGCCAAGACGATGCCCGCATCGGCCTGGTTCCTACGATGGGCGCCTTGCACTCGGGTCACCTGTCCCTGGTCCGTGAAATCACCAATCACGTAGACGTGGTGCTGGTGAGCATTTTCGTAAACCCAACCCAATTCGCGCCGCACGAAGATTTCGATCGCTATCCGCGAACCTTGACGGCCGATGCCGAGAAATTGGGGGTTAGCGGAGAAACCGACCTCATCTTCGCTCCTTCCGTAGGGGAAATGTATCCGCCGGGTTTTGCTACCAAAATCGAAATGGCTGGTCCTGCACTTGGGCTTGAATCGGATATTCGCCCGCAGTTCTTTTCGGGTGTCGCGACGGTCGTTTCCAAACTTCTGATCGCAGCCATGCCGGATGTCGCGATGTTTGGCGAGAAGGATTACCAGCAGTTGCTGGTGGTGCGCCGGATGGTGGAGGATTTCGGTCTGAATATCCGTATCCTTGGTGCCCCGATCGTGCGCGAGCGTGATGGTTTGGCGATGTCTTCCCGCAACGCCTATCTCTCCGATGACGATCGCAAGATCGCCGGTCAACTCAACGTGGTGCTGCAGAGCCTGATCGCCGAATTGCATGACGGCACAGCAATCAACATTGCAGAAGAAAGCGGTAAGCGCGCGCTCCTCGATGCCGGATTCAAATCGGTAGACTATCTCACGGTCCGAGATGCCAGCACCTTGGAGCCGCTCACGTCACTCGACAGGCCAGCGCGGCTTTTGACGGCTGCAACCGTGGGATCCACGCGCCTGCTTGACAATATGGCGGTCTAGCCGTGCTTCCTTCTAAAGCAGCCCCAGCTCTGCCAGCTCGATCTTCAGAGCTTCCGGCAGATCGTCCCCGCCTTTGAGATTGCGAGCATCCGCCGGTGCATCCCCGGCTTCCAGATAGCGCCAGCCTTGGAACGGGCTGCGGAAACGGCGCTCTGTGGTAATCAATTCCGGATCATAAACGATCCCGCAATGGGGCGTGCCATTCTTGGTGACGGGTCGGATATCGATCAAACGGTGACGCGCCGCGATATACCCCTTGATGACCCAATAAAGCGAACCGCCGTCGAGCAACTCATCAATGCGCTTCGGCATCATGCGCGTGACATGGATGAGCTCAAGCGGCTGCTTCTTCTGGCGGCGCTCTTTGAGCCGGTCCTGCTGCCAGTCAAGCAATTCCTGGATGGTCTCAACTCCGACACAGAGCTTCACGATATGAACGGTCACGCGCGTACCTCCTAATCACTGTTTTGGGGCTCCCGGCCGTGCGCGGTCAAGCAGTGCGCGACGCAGCGCTGTGGAAAATGCGTATGACGGGAATGTAGCGGCGAATAGCCAGGGAAACCGTGGAATTTCTACATAAGAGCGAACCGCCGACGACGATAGTGCCGAAAACAGACAGACCGGTTTAGACGGCCTTAAACCCCTTTTGCGAGCGTGCCCTCCTCTGGAGGCTGCATGTTTCAACTCATCTATGTTTCGAGCGCGGCGCGGCCGCTGAGCGACGACGACCTCAACAAAATCCTGGACAAATCGCGCAGCAACAATCGCCAGAAAGAGGTGACGGGCCTCCTCCTGCATGTCGATCAAGGCTTTCTGCAAGTGCTTGAAGGCCCTCGTGAGGCTGTGCTCGCAATCTTTGCGCATATCGAGCAGGACTTGCGTCATACGGGCTTGCGTGTGCTGGCGCAGCAGGAAACCCAAGAACGGCTATTCACCGATTGGAGCATGGGCTTCGACAGGCTCGATCCGGCTTCGCCACGCACAGCCGGAATCTTCGAAGTCACGCAAGAGGCGATCAACACCATTCTTGCGCCTGAGAAAGCGAAAGAACTGGCGGTATTGCTGCACAACTTCTATCGCATCAATGCCGGGCGTTTCGCCGCCTGATGATCAGCCGATGACCTTCAATGCGGCTTTCTTGAGCCCGAAAACGATGATGCCGGCCAGCAAAAACACCAGATAGGCTGCAAGCGCCTGCCGGGCGAAAGCCAAATCGATCGCCGGTACGGCGAGCGGGGCGTGATTCAACACCACCGGCCCGATCGCCAAGGCGGCGATATAAACCAGCGCCGCCACGACCGGCACCAGGACCAGCCCCGGCTTCGATGCCGTGACGATGCCAAAGAACAAAGCAATCACTGCGGCATATGCCAAATGCGGCATGGCCAGCAGCGCATGCAAAAACTCGACAAAATACGCCGGAAACCCCGCTAAAACGGCCATGACAATCCCCCCGATAGCCGCTCCAAGCATACGGCATCCGCCCCCGAAGAGCTATCGCGCATGACGCGTATCGCTAGACGGTTTTCGCCTAGTGGTGTGCTGCCGCCGGTTTCAGCAGCCGCGTCCTGAGGAAGAAAAACACAGAGATAAGAATGAGATAACCGATATAAACCGCCAGGTAATTGCGCAACACGCTGGGGTCCAGCAGAGCCGGCAGGCGCAGCGCAGCGCCGTGATCAATCACCGGCGCCAGCATCATGGCAAGGACATGGAACAGCAGCGCCGCCAGCGCCACTTCCCATAGTTTTTTCCATTGCGAGAGCTGGAACGACGCGATCAGCCCGATAATCAGGCCGAGATAGGCATTGACCTGGTTGAATCCCGAGCGAAACAACATCAGCACGCCATCAAGGAAGTGGTAGATCTGGTCCATCGCTTTGCCCCACTGAATTAACCAACCGCGGAGCGCAGGAGACAACAGCTTCCGGGGATAATCAATTCGCAGATACCGGTTCCGGAGCGGAATTACGCCTGGTAGCCCAGCAGCACCCGCCAGCCGAAAACGAGAAGGCCCAAAACGCCTCCCAGCGCAAAAATGGCGAAAACGATCCCCGCACAACCAAGACCACACCCGGCGCGGCGCAGAAAAGGCGGGACATTCAAAAAGATGCGGGTGTGCGAAGGGGGAAAGGAATCAGACATAGCGTGGTTTTCGAGTGGCACGCGGCTATGGCGCAAACCAGCCCTGTTGGCAACTAGCCCAGCTCGCAAGAGAGGCTGACGAAAGCCTCATCTATTTTTTGTCGCGCTCGCGCACCATCTCTTCAAGCCAGCCAACCGGGTCTTCATCGATATCGAAAACCGAGTAGTTGGTGACGGCTTTGACGACTTCGAGTTCGGGGTATTTGGCCCTGATCTCTTCTGGCGAACGCGCCTTCATGATGCCCCACATGCCGGACTTGCCGAAATCGTAAGACACCAGATATTCGATCTTCTTCTGCATCAGTTCATCATCTCCAAAGCCAAGGCCGTGGCCTCGCCGCCGCCGATACAGATCGAGGCGACCCCTCGCTTCAGGCCGCGCCGCTGCAACGCATGAAGCAACGTCACAACAATCCGGGCGCCCGAGCAGCCGATGGGATGGCCGAGCGCACAGGCCCCGCCATTCACATTGACCTTCGCCAGCGGCAAGCCGAGATCGCGCATGGCGATCATGGCCACATTGGCAAAGGCTTCGCTGACCTCGAACAAGTCGACGTCCTCCATCTTCCAGCCCGCCTGAGACAGGACCTTGCGGGTGGCACCGACGGGGGCCGTGGTGAACCAGCGCGGCTCCTGGGCGAAGCTGGCTTGTGCCACAATACGAGCCAAGGGCTTAACGCTCCGTGACTGCAGCACAGAGGACCCGGCCAGAACCAGAGCGGCCGCCCCATCCGAGATCGAGGAGGAATTGGCCGCTGTGACCGTCCCGTCCGGAGCAAAGGCCGGCTTCAGAGTCGGGATTCGGGCCGGGTCGGCCTTGCGGGGAAGCTCATCAGAGACCACCTCCGTCACCCCGCCCCGTATGCTCACGCTGACGGGAACGATCTCCTCGGCAAAATCCCCTTCCTCCTGGGCGCGCTTGGCCCGCAGAAGCGATTGGGTCGCATATTCATCCTGAGCTTGCCGGCTGAACTGGAAATGCCGCGCGGTGTCCTCGGCAAAGCTCCCCATCAGCCGGTGTTCCCCGGCATCCTCCAGCCCATCCAGGAACATGTGATCCTTGATTTCGCCATGTCCCAAGCGATAACCGCCCCGCGCTTTCGCGAGCAGATAAGGCGCGTTGGACATGCTTTCCATGCCGCCAGCGATCATGATCCCGGCATGGCCCAAAGCGATGGCGTCAGCGGCCGACATCAGCGCTCGCATGCCGGAGCCGCAGACCTTGTTGACGGTGGTGGCTGGTGCATTGTCAGACAATCCTGCCATCCGGGCTGCCTGGCGTGCTGGCGCCTGGCCGAGCCCAGCCTGCAAGACGCAGCCCATGATTGCTTCATCAACTGAAGCTGGATCAATGCTGGCGCGAGATACCGCAGCACCAATGGCAACAGCGCCCAGCTGAGGCGCCGAAATCCCAGATAGTTCGCCTTGGAAACTGCCTATCGGCGTACGGACAGCGGAAAGAATTAGAACATCCTGCATGGTGCATTCCTGCACTCGCCCGCGGAGAGGCTAATCAGGGTTCATGCCGACACGCAACATTATTGTCTGGGCTACTTACAGCTTCGCAGATGCGGCCGCGATCCCGTCGTGTAAAATCCACGAGCGCCATATCGGTCACGCGACAGCGCTGACCAATACGGCAGTGACCGGTACTGAGGTATCTGATGCGGCTCAGATGAAGCCAGCCCCGATCGGGGCCCCTGAGACATTCAACCGGAAATTGACTTTCCGTTGGTGCGGTCGAGAATTGTGCAAACATATAGCAATAACAAAAGCTTATTCCAAGGTGCGAGGCTTTTGAGACCATTTGATTCTGTTATGGATTTTCTGCCGGACCCCGCACCTTTGATCTTTGCGGAGATTTCAGGTCGACAACGGCACGGAACACCCGGCAGCCGCAAACTCTCGCGCTAAATGCCTCCGTAATACCAACCTGCGCAGTTTCTGACTCGTAGGGGATTCCCAGACGGGGGCAAATCATGATTCACGGTGGCAAACGGGAGGTTTGTCATGGTGGCTGGGATTGAGCTTCGAACGGATTTTGACGCGGCATCGCTGCGGCGATTGGCGCGGAAATCGAAGGATAGCGGCCAAGCACGTCGGCTTCTGGCGCTGGCCGAGGTTTATGACGGACGGTCGCGCAGCGAAGCGGCCTTGGTCGGCGGGGTGACGCTGCAAAGCATCCGGGACTGGGTGTTGCAGTTCAACGAGCAAGGACCGGACGGGCTGGTCGACCGCAAGGCGCCGGGACCGACACCGAAACTCGACGCGGCGCAGCTTGAAGCCCTCAAAAATGCCGTCGAACGAGGTCCGGTCCCGGCAGTGGACGGCGTGGTTCGCTGGCGTCTGATCGATCTGGTGCAGTGGCTGTCGGAGGAATTTGGCGTCTCGCTCGACGAGACGACGGTCGCTCGCCATCTCAAGGCAATGTGCTATCGCAAGCTGACCGCCCGTCCGCGCCACTATGCCCAAAACGAGTTCGCCGCGGCGGCATTTAAAAAAACTTCCCGGCGGAAATCGAAGCCATTCGGGCAAGTCTCAAACCGCGCACCAAGATCGAGATCTGGTTCCAGGACGAAGCCCGCATAGGCCAGAAGAACAAGATCACGCGCCGTTGGGCGAGGCGCGGACCCCGCCCGATCGCGCCGCACGATCAGCGCCCTTTTGGCCGAAATCAGCGCCGCTGTCGCGCCCAGCGCCCATGCCGTCCTCATCATGGATCAAACCGGGTGGCACACCACCGCCAAACTGAAATTGCCGGCCAACATCACCATCCTGCCACTGCCATCGCGATCGCCCGAACTGAACCCGGTCGAAAACATCTGGCAGTTCATGCGCGAAAACTGGCTGTCCAATCGCGTTTTCGAATCCTACGACCAGATCGTCGCGTTATGCTGCTACGCCAGGAACAGGCTCCGCGACTAGCCCTAGCGCGTCATGTCTATCGCTCGCCGAGCTTGGGCTCATGCATGAACGTCAACGCAGGTTGGTATAACACCCGGGTGGCCCAATCTATCTTTTTTGGGCGGGCTGCGCGCGATACTGCAAGGCGGGCAGTCCGCCCCAGCCCCTCCTTGGCGACCCGCGGACCGGTTTCGGTATTGCAGATATCACTAGCCCCGTGAGCGCCTTGTTGCGCCTTGGCCCGGCGAGCCACGTCATAAATGGTTGCCGGTTTCCCCCGAATTGGCGGGCTGCCATCGTTATTCGGCACTCGGGTTGTCATCGCATTTCCTCAACATACGTATGTTTAGGGATTGCGCAGTAGGGTGCAGACGGCTGCGTGCAGATCCTTACCAACGCGAGGGCCAGCACTTGTAAACGCCATATATCTGTTACCATCCGACAACTTCGGCCAAGCCGGTAGGTCTGCACTGTTCGGTGTTCCCAAACGCGCAAAATTTGTCCAATAGGCTTGTAGCGGGGGCCATTGTTCATCGTGCAGCCCCGTAGCCGGTTCTTCAAAAATAAAGGCCAGTTCAGCGCCATGCGTAGCCGGTTGAGCCGTACCGGGCTTTGCGACTTCCAGCTCATAGCGCCAGACGTTGGGGGTCAGCTCGAGCTGATGGTTGGCAACGAAATTGGCGGGGCAGCGAAACAAGACGTCGCTGGAAATGCGATCGACAATACTGCCGGAAAGAGAATCATCGGCAGGTGGTTTGTCACCATCAAAGCCATAGAGTGCCAATGCCTGAGTTTGGCCGCTACCGAATTGCGCTGCAATCCATTGCCGCACTGAAGCACGCGCGCCCTCGACGGTGAATTCGCGAACCGAGTTTCCGATAATAATCGGTACTGGCGCTTGACGTCCCTCAGCGATAAGTGTTGCGGGCGCCTCGGGTAGTACATGCCCATCGACAATTGCCTGGATCCAGATAAAAGAGGGATCGACCGTGGATGGCGGCAGAAGGGCATCTGTTGCACCCAAGAGCTGCTCGCCAGCGATACTCCGCAAGCCGCGTAGGCCTTCCTTGCCTTCTGGCAGGCCCAAGTGGCGTAATAGATCACTTCCGATCTTTTCGTTTTCTGCCAGAGTGCGTGGCGGCACACCAAATCCGGGCGTACCACTTTGCATGATCGCCTTGTGGAATAGTCCACGTGCGAGAGGGGATAGCATCAAGAGACCGACATCCTGCCCACCCGCCGAATGACCGAAAATCGTGACATTGGCAGGGTCTCCCCCGAAACGGACGATGTTGTCTCGCACCCATTGGAGAGCCGCGATCTGGTCCATCAGGGCATAATTGCCAGAAGCCCCTTCCGGCGCCTCCGCACTCAACGCCTTGGTTGAAAGAAAGCCGAAGATGCCAAGGCGATATTGCATCGTGACCAGTACAACACGGTGCTTAATCAAAGACGATTCCGCAAAGCCGGTACCAGAACCCGCGCGGTTGGCGCCGCCATGAATAAACACCATCACAGGCAAACGCTCGCCGGCTGCATGAGGCGGAGAATGAACAGCGAGATAAAGGCAATCTTCGCTACCAGCCGCCGCATCGGCGGCATTCCAACCATAGGAACGCTGCAGACAGGGTGCTCCTGCCTGCGTCGCGTCGCGAACACCTTGCCAGAGCTCAACAGGCTGCGGTGCCCTCCAGCGCAGCTCGCCGATGGGCGGCTTAGCATAAGGAATGCTGCGGAAAATCGTGCTACCGTCGGCAAGCTCCGCTCCGCGAACGGTGCCGCCGGTTACCACGCGCTCAGTTGCGGCTGCCTGTCCCATCGCTAGTCCAATCGAAGTTACGACCATAACGAACCTCACGCCCAGTTTTCGAAGCCACTTGCTGGCGAAGGCTGCGAGTGTCTTCCCAGCCCTAGATTGGTCCCGCCCGACGCGGCAAGCGCATCCTACTCGTGCAGCAATCATGGGCTGTCACCCGCACTGCCCGGCTCCACACTTTGCCAGTCATCAGATCGGACAGCGCCCGACAGAAGCAGCGAATATCGTGGCCTCATCGCCTACCCTTTCCTTGTTGCACGATGCTGCTCACAGCTATCGGGAACGGCACTTACCAAGGCTTCAGCCTTGGCCGCATCCAGCTCAGTGTCGGGATAAGCGACGTCGAGATGACGCATCCAAGTGAACCACAGCGTCAGGCTGGTGGCGGTCACAATGGCGAGCGCGATGAGCGCCCGGTCGAATTCGCGGATCACGAAGAAGATTGGCATGGCGACCAGCGCGGTCTGCCAGACAATGCCGACCACGACATTGAACATGTCGCGCAAGAAGTCAGGATTCGGATTGAAGCTCGGATCCCCGGCTTGCACCTTCTTCAAGATCGGCCCCCAAAAGCCCCAGGGCTTCGTCTTTTTGTAAAAAGCTTTCAGCACGTCGTCGGCTTCCGCTTTGGTGAGCAGCGTCCCGGCGACACAGCCGATCAGGGAATTGACCAAGATGATGGGAAAGCAGACGAGTGCCGTCGGCAGGGTCATCATGTTCCGCAGGAAGTCCGGCACCGACGGTTCCACTGCCAGAGCCGCCTGCAATCCGGGCGGAATGATGAAGGGCAGCACCACGGCCGACAGAATGCCGGTCATCATACCCCAGAAATACCCGTAACCATTAAAGCGCCACCAATACCATTTGATCACATTGGCTGCTGCGTAGCCGCCCCAGAGCGCGGCGGTGATCCAGCTCACGACATTGCCGATGGAAGTGATGAACCAGCCGATGCAGATTCCGATCACCACGATGGTGAGTGAGGAGAGAATGGAAAGCCGCACGCGGGTCTTTTCCGAAGCCTCAGGATTGATGAAGCGGCGGTAGATATCGTTGACGATATAAGGCGGCGCCGAATTCACGGTCGCAGCGAAGTTCGACATAAAGGCGGCGAGAAGCCCTGCCACCGTGATGCCGAGAAGGCCGCTGGGCACGAATTTGAACAGCGCATCCGGCAGAATTTTTTCAAAGTCCATGGCCGTGCCCATCTTGTTGATGGTGGCCGAGTAGAAGGCGAGCGCCAGAATGGCGAGGCCCGCCACCATGAAGTAACGCGGCACGTTGAGTACGACATTGACTACCGCGCTCATCTTGCAGGCTTCGCGCGAGTTGCGGGTGGAGAGAATACGCTGCATATCGTAGTTTGGCGCCGGACCGGCGGCGGCTACCAGGACGCCCTTGGAGAGAAGCATCATGAACAGAAGACCGAACAGGGAGTAGCCATCTTCGGTGATCTTTCCGCTGGCCGCGGGCACCAATTTTGACCAATCCAAACCGGTTTGCCAGCCAAAAAAAATGTTGTCCCACCCCGCTGGAATGGCCGCATGGATCATCGCGGGCGAGACGCTAGTCATGGCAATGATGCCAATAGCCACTGCCGCGATCGAAAGAAGCGTGAACTGTAAGACCTCGGTAATCACGACGCTGAACATGCCGCCCTTGACGACATAAGCTGCCGTTAAACCCATCAGTATTAGGGCGTAAAGGTTGGCATTCGTGACCGGGTTATCAACCACATGCAGAAACGGCATATAGGACGCCACAATCGCGGCTGGGTGCCAAGGCATAAATTCGGTGGCGAATTTTCCGATCCCTTTGAAGCCATAAGTAAAGAAGCTGATGACACAGACCAGGGCAAAAACCACCACGATGATGTGCGATAGCTGCGCGCCCTTGTTCTCGCCGAAGCGAAATTTAATCCACTCGGCACCAGTGGTGACACCAGAGCGACGCAGCCAGCCCGACAGATAAACCATCAGGAAAATCTGGTTGAAGACCGGCCACATCCACGGAATCCACACGGATTTGAGGCCGTAAATAAAGAGCCAATAGACGAGCAGCATGGTCCCCGCCACGTCGAACATGCCCGAGGCGTTGGAAACGCCAAGCACCCACCACGGCAGCACATTGCCACCAAGGAAGTAGTTCTTTGTGCTCTTCGCGGCCAGGCGCGAAACCCAGTAGCCGACGATCACACTGACCGCCAGAAAACCGAGAATGATCGCGATATCTAAGAAATGTAAATTCACGGCGGGTTCCTCTGTCAGATCTTTTGCCGTTGGTATGAGGACGTCTGGCGTCCGCTGGACGATGCCAAGAAAGCGCTGTCCCACAATGATCGTTAGAAGTGCTACGACCTTCGTCGAAACGCGGTAGAGCACCAATAGAACATTCTCTCAGTTATACGACCGCCTTCAATGCAAAGGCATGATTGCGGATAACATCCAATGTCGTCACATCGCTATCGAATACCGAGTTGCGCCCTTGAGGTTCTTGCGGTGGATCGCCCACATAATTCTTCTCGCCTGTGCGCATCGCAAAATCGTCATGAGCGGCCCGGCCCTCGCCGCCCCAACCCCAAAAATTCGACCCCGCCAATGGACCGCCTGTGCGTGCACTCTCTTCCACCGCAGCAAAGATTAGGCGATAGAACTGGTTCCGAAAATCCACCGTTCCGCTTGGCGCGTAGATGCCGCCATCGCGCGGCAGACCGAACTCTTCCACCACGGCGGGCTTGTTCAGCGCCTGGGCAAGGCGGATATGCGTTGCGAGATAAGCACGGGCTTTGTCGGCACAACCCGGCCAAGTCGCCGCCAAATTCTTGGGGTCAATCCAGCCCCAGTTGAGCGGCCAGATATGCAGCGTCAGATAATCGATGCTGGCGGGACGATGTGCCCGCAACACGCAATCCTCCTGCACCAGACAGCCTTGTAATCCTTCGCTGCCAGTCGAAACGAGGTGATTGGAGTCGTGCCGCTTGATGAAATCCGCCGTTGCCGCAATCCAGGCATAGAAAGCCTCGACCGGCGCCTTGTCAGCGCTGCCGCCGGGGCGCGGCTCATTCGCCAATTGCCAGGCCATGATCGCCGGATCGTCGCGATAGGTCACACCAGTGACGCTGTTGGTGCGCCCGATCAGCGACGATACGTAGTCATAGTAAAGCCCAATCGCCGACTTATTGGAATAGAACTGAGCACTGAGATCGGCAAAAGCCGGCCAGGGATGTGCAGGGTCATCCATGTCGATGTAATGGCCGCCATTGACCCAAGACTGATAGGTCACCATGCCGCCCGACCATTCCCAGAAATTGTTCAGGAAGATGACCGCCTTCATGCCGCGCTTGTTCATCTCGGCCAGCAGGAAATCGAGACCGGCGAGCAAATCCTCGTTGTAAGGCGGCGCGGCATTGCGAAAAGCCGGCCGCAGTGAATTTTTCAACGGCGAAAGCTCCGACGCCCCCAGCACCCGCAGATTGGTGACCCCCAACGCGGCCAGCGCATCCAGTTCTCGCAGCAATCTCGGCCTGTCGCCCGTAAAGCCCGGAGACCCCATATAGGCGCCATACCACAAATTGGCTCCCACATAGCGGTAGCTTTTACCGCCCAGAACAAAGCGCTGGCCATCAACCCGTACAAAGCCGTCACGATGGCCGGCTAATCGCGAGTTTGTGCTCTGGTTCAAATTTTGGCAGCCGGATGAAAAGACTGCGGCCGACAGGACCAGAGAGCGTCGTGTTATCATCGCTATATCTTTCGTCGTTGTAAGGTGCTGTGCGCTGCCATCTGAAACGACATTGCCTGCGGCCCTTCAGAATTGTAGGGCCACAGGCAACCGATCACGGTTTGATAGTGATCATCACCACGCCATGACCTTCAACGTTCGCTGTAAATGCCTTGCTCGTGGGCTTCAAATCAGCGTGACGCCACAAATCGCGTATGCGGGCCACGAGCGTGTCGGGATAGTGCAACGCCTCCCAGGTGACAGTAATCTTCTGCGGCGTCGTTCCACGATTAAGGAGCACAACCGCACGGCCTCCACCTTTGAGGGGACGCGCCCAAACTTCACGGTCGCCATCCTTAGCCACACGGCTGGCCTGAACACCGAGCTTATCCTGATCTACCGCGATCACCTCTTTGTTCATCAAGATCGTCTTGGTCGCTTCCGTCATCGCCGAAAGATCGTTACCCGCGATCAATGGAGCGGCCAGAATCGCCCAGAGGCTGAAATGCGCGCGGTATTCACCATCTGTCATGCCACCATTGCCGACTTCCAGCATGTCGGGATCGTTCCAGTGTCCTGGCCCGGCATAGGTTTCCAGACCTGCCTGCATATCAAGGATATTCAACATGCCAATGGCATAGCCGTTGGCGTCCTTGCCTTCCCAATGGTCATAAATGTCACCGGTGGTGCGCCACAGATTTCCAGTGTTGGCGGCCCAAAGCCAAGGCTTCGAATTACCCCATTCGCACAGACTGAATACGATTGGCCGACCCGACGCTTGCAGCGCCTGGCTCATCGTTAGATAAGACGATGCCGCGTCCTGCGTGCCTGTGTTGCACCAGTCATATTTGAGATAATCGACGCCCCAAGCAGCATATTGCTGCGCATCTTGAAATTCATGACCACGGCTACCCTCCAGCCCACCGCAAGTCTTGGTGCCCGCGTCGGAGTAAATGCCGAATTTTAACCCCTTGGAATGGATATAATCGGCGAGCTTCTTGATGCCGGAAGGAAAGCGTTTGGTGTCGGGCTGTATATTGCCATTTTTATCTCTGACGCCCTGCCAGAAATCGTCGATCACGATGTATTGGTACCCGGCCTCACGCATGCCCGAACTTACCATCGCATCGGCGGCAGCGCGTACTGTCTCTTCATTGACCGCAGCGCCGATCTTGTTCCAGCTATTCCACCCCATTGGAGGTGTCTGCGCCAAACCATTTGGCGTGCCTTGCAATGGATCTTGAACATTTCGCGCCGAAGCCGCTCCCCACGAAACAACCGTCAGCGCTACAAACACAATCACATATCGCATGATATACCATCCCCGTTTTCCGCTCGCATTCAGAGCATTATTCGCTACGCTTCTATTCCGTACATTGCCGCAGTAATGCCGATATCTTCCATGATACGATAAGTCAGCGTGGTCGGCGGTCCACCCCGGTCCCGATACAGCGCTGACGTGCGTGCCATGAGCCCAGGCGAGCGCACCACACTATCTTCTAACGTGCGCTTTCCACGGTGCTTAGGCATTGGGTGCTTCACCGCGACAGACTTGTCCAAGTGGGCTCATGGGGCGACAAAGCCGATTTCCGCTCTTGCCAACTGCGCCACGCCGCCTTTGAAGGCAATCTTGATGAACTTCAACGGCTTGTCTGTAGCATTGCGGTATAACTTAGGCCGCCAGTAGTCATAGTTGGTCTCGTTGCTGGAGAAGTCCTGCGGCGTGACTTTGAGGTCCTCCCACGTCTTACCATCCATCGATCCGAGAATTTGCAGGTAAGCAATCGGCGTTCGTTCGAAGGCATACAAATCGAAACTCTTGAAGCGTCCCGGAACTTTGTAGACCAGCTCGGAACCGTAATCGCCCGCTAACCGGGTCCAAAGCTCTTTGAAACCACGATCATTGCCAGTTGCGACGGTAATGCCTTTGCTGGTTTCGGTTTGGCCGAGATTCTTCATCGTATCGAGTTTGATTTTGGCGGAAACCACGACAGGACCGACGACATTGGAAGGCGGCGAGATACCTGCTTCGTTCACTGCCGATACACGATAGTAATATTGCGCTCCGATTTGCGCACTCTCATCGTTGAAGAGCGGGAAATACGGCACATCAGCGTCGCTGACATTATAACCGACCTGCTGCCACGGCCCGGCCAGACTGGCGGCGCGTTCGACACGATACCCGGTGGCACCTACCGAACCCTGCCAGTTTATGGCACTAGCACGTTCGATGGGCAAAAGAACTGGAGCTTTTGGTTCTGCTAGCGGGGGCGGGGTAGCCCCCTGAATGGCAAAGGCTTCGCGGCGGATCATCGCCATCATCGCGGGCTCATCATAAGCAACACCGGAAGCGAAGCCTGGCCAACGAAAGGCCTTGTAAAGGCCGCCCCCGGCTGGCTCGGTGTGATTGTAGAAACCGCCATCGGCGTCGTGAAAGCGCAGACTCCAAACCAGCGCTCCAGCGATGCTCTTGTCGGCCACCACGTGATCTAGAATTGTCTCATTCGCCGCGGTCGGCGCGAAGCCAAACTCGCCGACCACATAGACCTTCTTCTTCTGAATGAAATTGACCGTATCTTGAATATGCCCGGGTATGACGGCCGGATCGGTTTCGTAATGATGGGTAGTGACGATATCGATCGATGGCTCCGTTAAGACGTCGGGTTGCACGGGTTGGTTCTGCAGAAAATTTCCCCGACTTCCATCCATCACCAGATGATTTTGATCAATCGACTTGATGAAGCGCGCGATCTGAACAGTCCAGGAAAATGGCGCATCAAGTTCATTGCCGGTTTCCCAGCACAAAATCGCCTTGTCGTCCTTGTATTTGATGCCGGTGACGGTATTGGTCCGTTCCAACACATGGCGGATAGTGCTTTCCACATCCGCGATCAGCTGCGGGTCGGTCCAAAAAGCATCGGGTGTTTTGCCGCGGAAGGCAGCGTAATTCGGACGTCCACCCATCCAGGGCCAGTTGTTGACCAGCGGAAAGATGATGCGTACGCCATAGTGATTGGCAAGCGCCATCATCGCATCAAGACGGCGGAACGCCTCTTCGTTGAACTTTCCAGGCGCCAAGACATAAGTCGGCGCATCGGAGGGGAAGTTGGCATTCTTCACCGGTATCGTATAGATGCGCACCACCTGCCCGCCCATCTGGTTGATGGTCTCGAAAACATCGCGCATTTCGTATTCGGTGGGCAGACGATAGGGATTCGCCTGCCGGAAACGCATGTCATCTTCGATATAGTTGAGATTCGGCACATCGAAGGAGACGAAGCGATAGGGGCGATTGCCATCCAGCAGCATACCGTCATGGGCGGTGATGAAATTATCGAACGCCCTCGCCGCACTGGTCATGGTGGCAACAGCGAACAGAGCGCTAAGTGCGCAGAATGCAAATGCCGCCCGCTTGTTCATCATCGTTTCTCTCTCATTGCCCTCTCGGTCTAAGCCGGAAGGCTATTTGTCAACAACGGCATACATTAGAAATTTCCGACAAGTATGCTGATCAGGATATCTAGGGCGTGCCGTCGCCGGGTACTTGCGAACAAAGAAGGGCCCGCCAAAACAAGGCGGGCCCAAGTGACAGGAGAGGGCCTCCCGCTTAGAACTTCGCGCGAACACCCACGGTGTAGCGCGGATCAAAGGTAATGTTATGGCCGATCTGATCCCTCCAGGTGAGATAGTAGTGCTCGCCCTGCCCGGTGAGGTTGGAACCCTGGACGTAGAACTGCCAAGCTGGTGTGACCTGATAGCTCAGCGCGGCATCGACATAGAAGGTCGGTGACTGGTACATTTCCAATCCCGAGATACCGCCCCAGTTCTGGTTGACCGACCGCTTCGTGCGGTAGTTGCCAGCGACGCGCCCCTCGAACTGATCATCCTGATACCAAAGGACGAGGTTGCCCGAGAGTTCCGAGTTGTTGGGGAAGCCAATCTTCCCGCCCGCAAGATCGGTTCCGATGTTGCTCGGCGAGTAGGTGGCGTTGAACTCGGCACCTGTGTTGCCAAGCAAACCTGGCAAGAAATCGAAGGCCTGCTTGATACCGAACTCCATGCCTTTTAACGGCTTGCCAGCTCCCTGGACCGGCGCCGTAACCGCCACGCAGCGGTTACGAACAACACCGTCTTGATCTGGCAGATCGCAACGGGTGACCGAGCCGTTGTCGATGAAGCTCGCCACATCGATATAGAACAGCGAGAAGCTGATAAGATTCTGCTTACCGTAATAATACTCGAATGACAGGTCATAGTTCGACGAGCGCCACGGATTCAAAGCTGGCGAGCCCGACGAGCTGCCGCCCAACACGGGGAAAAGGCCGGTAACCGTATCGATACCGTAATTCAACGTCAGACCGCCGCCCCACTGGCTGAGATTGAGGTTCTGCGTGTTCTTGGCATAACCGGCGCGGACCTTAAGCTCATCCGTCACGTCAAATGACGCGTTGATCGCCGGTAGCACATCGGTATAGGAACGATGAACCACCGAGGTGCCGTTGTCGGCCGCCAATTGGCCATAAGGTAACGAGTTTCCGACCGCGTGCTGGGTCACCGTAAGGTTAGTCTTGATGAAGCGAACACCAGCGGTCATTGAGAAAGGCACATAGAGATTGCCCTCTAGGCTGCCCTGCACATAACCCGACGTCTGATTCAGATTGACATGCCAAGTACCGCCCGGATCAACATTGCGCTTTTCCCCGGGGAACAGTGCTTCCTGGAAGGCGCGTGTATTGTCCATCGCCTTAGGATCAAGATTATACATCGTGATACCTTGTACGCCGGCGAGATCACTGTAGGTCCGCATGTTTTTGGAGATGATAGCCGGAAGCTGAGTCGGATTGAGACCGGCATAGTAGTTCGCGACATAGTTGGTGCTAACTCCCGTCACATTGCCGAGTGCATCGGTAACCGGCACACCCGCAATGCAGGTTGCTGCATCGTTTAACGTCACGTCCGCGGCCTTCCAACGAACATAACAACCAGTGGAATTAGCCGTGTAGATTGTGTTGCCCAGCGCGTCCTTGGTACCGCTGTTGGTATAAGCACCGTTACCGCCATAGACTGGTGCATTGTAGTTGTAATTCACATTGTCGGCAGCCCGATTTCCTTGACGGATGCCGAAATCAAACCGCACACCGCTCTCCCCGAAGATGTAGTGACCATCGGCACGCAGCACAGTGCTCGAGGTAGAACGCTCGTGGTCGCCTTCGGCCGAAACCGTCTTCAGCGCATAATCGCTCTCGTTCTTGATGGCCGCAGCATAGGTAGCGTCCGGCGTAATGGCGATATGCGGACCTGTGGTGTCGACGTCAACGTAATCGGCGTTCGACATCACGCCGCCCGCATTGAACATACGCAGGCCGCCAACGCTGGAAACGCCTTTCGGGAACGAACTCGGAAACAGGTACTGACCTGGAAGCAGCGATGACTGTTTGTTCCACTGCTGGCCATTGGCGAGCGTGAACTGCACATAACTCTGTTCTAGGATTTCGTGGGCGCTACCATAAAGAGCGCGCACTTCGCCGCCGAAGTTGCCGCCGTTGTCATACTTCATTTCGAAGTTGTAGTTGCGGGCAGTGTCTTGCTGGTGGTCGTTCTCGGAATAGGTCTCCATATCGCCGAGATACTTGCGATACTTTTGTGTTGTGAAGAACTCATCAGTATTTCCGTTGGTCGGAACCTGAATGCCAGTGTCGCGCGCAGCCAGGGGGATGAAAGTCGCGCCCAACCAAGATGCCGAGTTTACTTGGTAGCCGATTTGGCGGTTGTGCTGATCCATGTCGGTGTAGAAGAAGTCGGCGACCACCGAGAAGCCTTGGCCCAAATCGCCCTGCAGGGATGCGTTGAAACCGGTTTTTTTGCGTTCCATCAATTGCTGGAGCGCGGTGAAGTTCTCCGTAATGTAGTAGGCGTGTGTCGCCTTGCCGTCGCCGTCGATATCAACATCGCAACCACTGGCATAGCTGGGAAACGCGCCAGAGGCCGAGCGTGGACAGGTCGCTGGATTGAGGACTTTGACACCGCTAGGGAGGGCCACGTTATTGGTCCCCCACGACGACAGGATACCATCCCATGAGGTCGAGGAGCCGGAATCCTCGCCCGCCATTTGGCCACCATATTGATCCATGCCGTCTTGCGAGTTCGAGTTTGTCACATCGGAATAGGTGCCGGTAACGAGCAGCCCCCACTTGCCCTTGTTGTAACCAAACAGAGCACTCGCTTCCGGCTCGTACTTGTTCGACTTCACGCCGTACGTGCCGTCAAGATTCGCCGAAAAGGTGAAGCCTTCATTGAGGTCGAAAGGCCGGCGAGTCTTCAGGTTGATGGTGCCGGTGATGCCGGCGTTGAGCATATTGGCAGTCGATGATTTGACCACGTCGGCGCCTGAAAACAGCGTTGCCGGAATATCCGTGAAATTCGGCTGCACGCTGTCGATGGTATCAGCCGTGATGAATACCTCGCCATTCATAAGCGTGCCGACTTGAGGCAAACCACGGATCTCGACCGTGCTGCCTTCACCTGCAGAACGATCAATCTGTACGCCAGTTATACGCTGCAGCGAGTCCGAAATTGTTGCATCGGGAAATTTTCCAATATCTTCGGCAACGATGCTGTCCTGAATGGTTGTCGCAGTCCGCTTGAGATCAACCGCTTTGGCCTCCGACGCACGAATACCGGTAACGACAACCGTTTCAAGCGCGTCAGATGATTGTGCTTGCGCCCCCACCGGCGTGATGCACGCCGCCAGCACCAATGCTGCCATGGCCGTTTCGGTACTTAGAAAGACTTTTCGATTTCGCATTTCCGTTTCCTTCCCTTGTTCCAACGTTTTTCGTTGCTCGAACTTTTGCGGTTCGTGCGCGCGGGCAGATGGACTTTTGAAGTGCTTCGCCCCCCCGACAACGCTGCCACAATCTTGCCGTGTTGGAAAAGCGCTTTCCATGACTAAGTAAAGCGCTTTACCATTTTCCTTAAGATGTGGTATTTGTGTCACAAAGAGACAATTGAGCGTCTGGCTATGGAAATGGCCTTAGTCGTAGAAAAGGATGCCCACGGCATGAGCCGTCGATCCTGCATGACGTTGGACGACGTAAAACCAGCACGGCTGGATTGCGCGCAAGAAGGCGTTATAAGTGGCGTTGCCGCTAGAGCTGCGCCATCCGGCCGAACGCATAAATCACCAGATATCGAATAGCTTTAAGATTGTAACGCCAACAATGATCCCCCCCCCCCCACATAAGCCGCGCGGTGTTTCCGATATCGAATTGGACAGCATAGTCGATCCCGAGAATACCCTTGTGTATCTGGCGCGAACACTGGAGTGGCCAGAGCTCATAAAACGTTTCGAACGAGACCACTCCCTACCCTTCAACGGAGCAGTTCTCTCCCGCCGATTGCTGATCGGCCTCATCATGCTGCGGCAGATGTATGGGCTTTCTGATGCAACGCTTTTCAATCTGTGGTCTGAAAATCCCCATTTTCAGTATTTTTGCGGTGCAAAGCGCTTCCAGCGTAGGCCGCAATTCGATCAATTCTTGCTTCGAATGCTCCCGCCCCTCCTTGATGAGGAGCTGCACGCCCTACTGGGATCCCGTGTCGCTGCGGTGCCGCAGTCGCCTGTGCCCCTCCCCTCTGCTATATCGATCAAAGTGGCGAAAGAGGCTTCGCTGCCATTGCCGCAGAAGACAAAGCCGGCCACCCCACCCAAAATCACAGACGTAGCAAAACGCGCTGGTGTATCTGTCAAAACGGTGTCCCTGGTCCTCAACAGACACCCGAACGTCAGCGAGCGAACTCGACGTGTTGTGCGCGAAGCGGCAAGATACCTCTCCTACCAACCGAATGTCTTTGCCCGGGGCCTTGCCACACTGCAATCCAATCTTGTGGCGATCCTTTATGCGGGCGAAGGTGAGTTCATATCCGCACTGGAATCCGGCGCGGTGGCGCGATGCCGTGAGGCGGGATTTCAGGTCCTCGTTGAGTCGTTGGATCCCTATACCAAGGACATCGCAGAACAAACACAGAGATTGATAACAAGAACAGCATTGCACGGCGTAATCGTCGTTCCACCGCTATGCGATAATCCTGGCGTTATCGATGTCCTGATCGCTTCCAATATCAGGTTCGTGACGATCTCATCGGGCAGACAAAATGCGCAAACACCAAATGTCGGCGTCGACGATTTGCAAATCGGCTATGACGTCACAGCCCATCTGCTGCAACACGGCCATCGCCGCATCGGCTTTATAGCCGGCTTGCCCGATCATCTTGCGGCCGCCAAGCGCTGGAATGGATATTGCGCAGCATTGAAGGATTTTGGCGTACCGGTCGATGAAAAACTCTTCCAGCAAGGCCAATTCACGCTCGAATCCGGTCGAGAGGCTGCCAAGGCTCTGCTGCATATGAAAAAGCGCCCAACGGCGATTTTTGCGACCAGCGATCAGATGGCAGCGGGTGTGTTCGGAGAGGCCTTCAGCATGGGTATATCCATACCGGACCAATTATCCGTCGCCGGCGTAGACGATTCCGTGATAGCCCAAATCGTTTGGCCGCAATTGACGACGTGCCATCAGCCCATAAAAAAAATGGCCTACGCGGCACTTTCGATCTTGCTCTTGAGCGAACAAGATGAAAGCCCTCAAAACCTTGTGCTGGACCATAAACTCGTCATTCGAAACTCTACATCGCCTCTCAGCGAATCCGACCAACGACGCAACGTGTCAAAAACCGCTCGTAATTGTAGTACCGCAGGGAAAGCTTCACACCGCAACGCATAACCGTTGGTGCGGCTAATCCACATTCCATACGGAGCAGCCAGAGCTGCATCTCACGAATACCTACTGTGATATGGCGCGGGGCTATCTATCTAAAAGAGCGTACTTCAGGATCAACGACACATTCGCCCTACTGCACAAGCCAGTGGAGCCGGAGCAGCTGTTCGTGGCTATCGGAACGCTGATTGTTTGATGCGGCCGGGTTCAGCACACAACCGTGATTTCTATTCCGATGAGTTTGGCGAACTTCTTCAGCTTGTCCGCGACGTGGCCTGTGCCAATGGCGCAATGATGGGCCGGCCCTTGAGCGTTCCAGGCCTCTATGAAACCGCGCGCACCCAGCGAGAACCGATAGCGGCTGTTGGTGTTGCCGATTTCCAGGATCGGACCAGGAACGCTTTGGCCTTCCGCCACCAGCAAAGCGAGCTTGCCATTACGCTCCACAACCGACAGCAGCGTCACAGGGCCATGCCGCACGCTCATCTCGACGCTAAGCCCTTTGCCGACTTTGCCGTGATAAACCTCAAGTGGACGCACCTTCGTTTTGCCTTCGGCGATCTTGATGTGGCCAGGTCCGTCGTGGCCCATCAGCACCACATCGTCTTTGAAATCGGCGGCGTAGTATTCCGTGAAGGACCCGCCGGCGCCGAGCGCGTCCATGATCTTCATGGCCTGGGCATTCTTTACTTCATATTCCCCTGCGATCGGGATGCCACGCGACGTGAGCAAGGAAGCTCCCAGAATGATCGACGAAATCGTGTCCTCGTTGGCGCTGCCGGGCGTACCTTCATAGTAATAGGCGATGGAACCGAGCTTGTGCGCCTGCACCAGCTTGTCGAGCGCCACTGACGTGCGGGCGGCACGTTCGAGCTCAGCATCATCACAATCAGGCTGAACGTCGAAGCTGGTTTTGAACGCTAGCTGCCGCTCCTGCAATTCACCTGGCGAAACGTTTTTGCGCAACCCGGACAACTCATCGAGTTCCAGGATTTCCGCGTGCCCGCCGAAAGTGGCGCACTGCAGCGTCACATCGCTATAGATATCGAGCATGCCGTTGTAATAGCGCCCCATCAGGCCGAGCCGGTTGTGCGACATGACATGGGCGGCGCGCGCCGCGTCTATCCAGCCCGTGATCTCGCGGCGCACATGATCGTCACCCTCCAATACGCCCGTGACTTGGTGAAATGAAATGCCGGCGCGGGAAAATACATTTGCAATTTCGGGAACCGGACATGCGGCACAGTAGGCGAGCCATTCGCCCGTCATCTTCGTCCGATCTTTCATTGCGTTGAAGCGGGCGTAATCGATGGACGCTTCAGGCTGCAGGTTCAAGACAATGACCGGCACCTTGGCGCGCTGCACGACAGGCAGAACAGTCGACGACAAGGCGTAAGTGGTCGCATAGAGAAAGATGATGTCCACATCCGCCTTGCGGAAAGCATGACCGGCAGCGAAGGCCTTGCCTGCATTGTCCACCAGCCCGGCGTTGAAGACCTCGCCACCGCAATCGCCGATCAAGGCCTCGATACGTGAGAGATATCCTCTCAACCGCTCTTCAAGGCCGGCAAACTGCGGCCAATAGGTTTCCAGCCCGATCCCGAACAATCCGATAGTCGGTTGAGACATGGCCATGAAATTCTCCATCGTGAGCGAAAATGATCAGATCCAGTGTGTCTCGAACGCCGGTGCCATTCGACGAGTTTGGGCTCAATCGCGCCCAAGCAGATGAACCATTTGCAATAGACTAATATTCTTCGCTGGTCGCTGCCCAGCCCCTTACGGCATTATGCTTCAACTCCACTCATTATGCGTCTTTACAGATCAAAATTCATCTCTATTCTTTGGCGAAAATATTAGAAGATGAGGGGAAACGCGTGCCCAATCCCATCCTTGGCGTCTTTTTTCATTGGCTCGGCGGTTTGGCATCAGCCAGTTTCTACGTGCCCTATCGCGGCGTGAAGCGCTGGTCCTGGGAGATATTCTGGATCACGGGCGGCACGTTCAGTTGGCTTGTCGCGCCCTGGCTTTTCGCACTTCTGCGGACCCACAATCTCTTCGCAGTGCTCAGCGCCACACCACAAAGCGCCCTCGGCTACTGCTATCTGTTTGGGCTGTTGTGGGGCATGGGCGGGCTGACTTTCGGCCTTACCATGCGCTATCTCGGTCTGTCGCTCGGTATGGCGGTCGCGCTTGGACTGACGGCCACGTTCGGTACGCTGATGCCGCCCCTGGTTTCGGGCGAGCTTTTCGCCACGCTCATCTGGAGCTTCCACGGCCAATTCGTGCTGTTCGGGCTTCTCGTCTGTCTAATCGGCATAGCCGTGATCGGTTGGGCCGGCCGCTCGAAGGAAAGCGAAACACCGCCCGAAGCGCGTCAAGCAACGATTGCCGAATTCAACCTGCGCAAGGGCATTCTCGTCGCCATCTTCTCAGGCATCATGTCGAGCTGCTTCGCTTACGGCCTTGCTGCCGGCGAACCCATTCGCGCGCTCACGCTGGCAGCTGGAACGAACCCGCTGTCGCAGGGATTGCCCGTGCTGTGTATCGTGCTGCTCGGCGGCGCTACGACGAACTTCATCTGGTGTATCTACCTCATCGCCAAGAACGGCACGGCGAAGGAGTTTTTCGGCGGCGCCGGTCCCGCGCCGGATCAGCACAACGGCTCACGCCCGCCGCTGCTACGCAATTACCTGCTTTGCGCGCTGGCCGGTACGACCTGGTACTTTCAGTTTTTCTTCTACACCATGGGCGAGAGCCAGATGGGCAAGTACGGCTTCTCGAGCTGGACCATCCACATGGCGAGCATCATCATCTTTTCGAGCCTGTGGGGATTTGCTCTCAAAGAGTGGAAAGGCTCAAGCCGACGCACGCTCACGCTGGTTTTCGTGGGGCTCCTGCTGCTCGTCGGTTCGACCGTGATTATCGGTCTGGGCAACGCTATGCCGGGTTGAGCGCTGGCGCCCAACGTCGAGTTATACTTTCGTGGCCCACTGTCGCGCATAGTCGTGCCGCATGAGCGTCTCACCGCCGCTCTACTTGATCAAATGCATTGCGGTAGCCTTGATGACGTCGAAACCTTTTCTGACATCTCTATTCCCCGGGCTTAGAAAGCGCTGAAGAGCGATGCCAAAAGAAGCGGAGAGGATGAAGCGTGTGACCGCCGCCGCGGAGAATTCATCTCTACCCTTCCCCTTGCACGGGTAATGACCAATGTGACTTTCAATCATGTCGGCAATAGCTGAGGTGAATTTCACGACCTCCACCTGAAAATCCTGTGAGCTCATGGCGAAGTGGAAAAATTCCAGAAAGTTCCGGTAGGTATCCGGGCTGTCGTTAAGGATAGACTCGTTGTAATCAACGAGAGCAACGATCCGCTTCTGTGGAGTATCGTGCCCGAGAAGCCGTGCATTGAGGCCCACCATATAGCCCTCTTGCATGCGTTTCAGAACGGCTGCGAACAGGCCCTCTTTATTGCCGTAGTAATAGCTCAACTGGCTAAGGACCACGCCGGCTTCATCAGCGATACCGCGCAGCGTTACTGCCCCACATCCATGGATCGCGATCGATTTAAAGGCGGCATCTAGAATACGCTCCGCCGTCGCGTTGCCCTTGGTGCGCGCTCCAGCATCACTCTCTGAGTTGCGCGCATTGCTTGATCTCGGCGGCATTGTCAAAACCTTCAGCTTTTCCCAAACCGTTGGACGGACATGAACGTCTGAAGTACGGCCTCAAAATGGCGAGCGTCAATGGTGAAAGGAGTGAAATCTTGCCCAGGTTCCATGGCAACAGAGGCCTCGATTGCAAGCATCTTCGCTTGCTGGCAGAGGGACGCAAGGTCGGCGCCACTCATTCCATCCGTTGCCTCAGCCAATGCAGGAAGATCAACATCCATACCGAGCGGGCTGTTTCGGCAATGTACCTTGATGATGGCGAGGCGGGCCTCTCGATCTGGCCTAGGCAGATTAATGACGAGATCGAAACGACCGGGCCTTAGGAGCGCCTGATCGATGAGATCAGGCCGGTTCGTCGCCGCCAACACAACCAAGCCGGAATCATCGTCAATCGCGTCAAGTTCGAGGAGAAATTGACCGACCATACGATCTCCGATCTGGCCGCTACCGTTGCTCTGACCGCGCTTAGGCGTGATGGCATCGATCTCATCGAAGAAAATAATCGACGGCGCCGACTGCCGTGCGCGCCGGAACACATCGCGGATGCCACGCTCCGACTCACCGACCCATTTGGAGAGAAGTTCGGGACCGCGTGCAACAATGAAGTTGACCTCCGTCATTGTGCCGACCGCCTCAGCGAGCAGCGTCTTGCCGGTCCCTGAGGCACCAGTCAGCAGGATACCTTTGGCCGCGCAAGCGCTAGCGAATTTAAATCGCGCTCTGTAGAAGAGCGGCCAGTCGAGTGCCTCCTTGAGGAGGCGCTTCGGTTCTTCGAGCCCCCCGATATCCTCCCAGCGTGTCTCGGTGATGTCGGTCGAGAGCTCGCGTATCGTCGACAGACGGAAATCGGCGAGCGCCTTTTGAAAATGCGCTTTCCGCACGAAGAGTGCCGCCCCTGCTCCTGCGGCCTGAGCGTCACGTGCGCAGGCCATCCCCGCCTCACGGCAGAGCGCCGCAAGATCAGCGCCGAGAAAGCCATGCGCCATAGCCGCCACACGTTCCAAGTCCACGTCTGCAGCGAGCGGCATAAACCGGGTGTGAATCTTGAGAATTTCCAGGCGTCCAACTTTGGTCGGCGGATTTATCGCGATCTCTCGATCAAAGCGGCCTGGTCTGCGAAGCGCCGGATCGATGTTGTTGGGCAGGTTGGTCGCAGCCATCACGACGACCTTGCCGCGCGAGGATACGCCATCCATCAAGGCGAGTAGCTGAGCAACGACGCGTTTCTCCACATCGCCGAGTACCGTCTCGCGGTTTGGCACTAACGCATCGATCTCATCAATGAACAGGATCGTTGCTGGATGTTTCTGTGCCTCCGAAAAAACCTTACGCAGCAATTCCTCAGATTCACCATAGTGCTTCTGGATGATCTCCGGACCATTTATGTTGAGGAAGTACGCTCCGGTCTGCTGCGCGATCGCCCGTGCGATCAGCGTCTTGCCGCAGCCGGGTGGGCCGTACAGTAGCAGACCGCGCGGGGCGTGAATGCCGAGCTGCGTGAAGAGTTCTGGCCGCCTCAGAGGCAGTTCCACCATCTCGCGGATACGGGCAATCTCCATGGAGAGACCGCCAATGTCGGCGTACGACGTGTTGCTTTCATAGGGGCCTGTGATCGAGATTTCGGTCCCGCTTACCGCGATCACCGCTCCGGCTGGGACGGTCTCGATCACCCGCAAACGCGCGTCCTCAAGATCAACGAGGCTGCCGACCATCAGAAAACGATCCCGCCAGCCGCCGATCTCAGGCACTGACATGAGTGGAGACGGCGTCTTCTCGTGTCTGACGAAGAAGCGTGCAAAAGGCCCAGCTTGGCGTCGACGAGATCTGGACGGACGGCGTTCGACAACGGCAAGGACGACTCGGATGGCAGGGGTTACTTGGGTGGCGGCAACAGTAACAACGCCGTCAGTCGCAGCGCCGGTGCTCGCTTTTAGGATCGGACCGAGAGCGACATGCCCCCTGGCGATCGAACAATCTGAGACGACGCGCCCCGCAGTTCGCGCCACTGCTGTGACTGCCACGCAATCACCAGCAGTGCAGCCAAGGGTGGCAACATCACTGGGGTTTATCGCAACCCCATCCTCGACTCCGCCGGTGCCAATAGAGTCGAGGTGCAGAGTAATGCACGAAAGTGTTTCGGTCTTCGTCAACATCAGTTGCTATATTGACTGCGGCTGATGGCCTGCCCGATGCCAGGCACCGCTGCGATGCGGTTTCTCTTGATATCCTTGACCATGTAGGGGCCGAAGGCGAACGTGAAAACACCATAGCTGATGAAGGCGACGTGGAACGACCAGTATCCGTTAATCGCAAACGGACCGGACTTGAGATACGGCAGGAATGTCAGCGGCAAGAAGGACAGACCCGAAAAAAGTGCGACGGACGCGACCCATTTGGGCACCAACCCGGGTTTCTGTCTGTCTGTCATAACCATGACAAAGATCGCAACCACCTCGATCGTAGTAATCCAATAGGTCATGTCATAACAATACCACGCGATGAAGTGGACCATCTTGATCAACTGAGGATCGACCTTACCCGCCACCTCGGCACACCACACCCACATGCAAGGCGCGAACATCAAGAGCCACCCTGTCAGAAGGCCTCCGCTGAGTTGGATGAGCGAGAGAATTGGCACGGCTTCCCGCCGCCACATTTGAACACTCACTTGACAAGCCCAAATAAGGTAGAGGATGCCCAGCGCGGCAGAGAGTGACTGCCCGAGCATGATATCACTTTGGTACTTCAGGTAAAAATTGCTGACGAGCTCCTGAGCCGTAAACATCGGATCAGGCGGCGGATAATTGTGGCCCAAAACCACCCAAGCCAACCCGTACAACACAACGAATGCCGGGCCGCACCAAGCGCACAAGATCTGAATTTTCTGCGTAATCTTCTCGTCCATGATGGACCTCCGCGACAGGATGGGTTCGAACGTCATCACAAAACGGTCGAACATCCGATAGAACTGCTAGCTAAGAAAATAGTACGGACGTCCGATTGTCAAGTAAGTAGAAATCGCGCCGATTAGGTGCCAGCCCGCATTGCGACAAGCTCGCGAAAATTCAAGGCAAAGTTCCGGGGTGATCAGCAGGAACTTGCTTGCCGGAACGACGTGTGGGCAATGGACTTCGTGCATGACCAATTGTTCGACGGAACGAAGATACGCGCGCTGACGATCATCGACACGCTCACCAGGCTGTCACCGATCCTCGATATTAAACTGAGCTATCGCGGCAGTGATGTCGTGGAAGCACTTGAGCGCGGAGCGGCAGAGTTCGGATAGACCATCTCCTGGTCGACCAAGACGGTATCGACGACGCGGCACATCTCAATCAGCTGCTGCAATGCGGCCAAGTTGGTGCGCGGCTCGACTTCAAGGCGGATTCTGGCGCATGCAGCCCGATCAAACACCCAGGCCGGGATCTCCAGCCACCGATCCAAAGCAGAGGCCTTCAGATCGCAGCGGAAAACCACGCCGCCAGACCGCTCGACGGCTTTGTGGATGCCAACCCTCGACCCGGACCACGGATGCCAGGGATACAACAGCTCGCGAAACTCAGTACTGTGGGCGTTCTCAAGTTTTGTTGTACAACGAAGTGAGACCGCATAGCGCAATCGGTGACAGACCACCGATGTCTTTGATTCAGAAGCCAAGGCAGTCCGCCGAGGCATCAATAGGGCCGGAGATTCTCACATAAGCCGGTCTAAGTTTTGGGATGCGCCCAAATGAAGAACGGTCTCTCCACTCGTTTGGATGAGCTTCTGGGCTCAGGTCACTGCGAATGTCATTTGGCAGCAGCGTTCGGCACCAATCGGCGTGCTAAGCTAACTCATTGGAAAAACTGTTCTCGCTGGGGTCAATGCGCTGTACCGATACGCAATTATTTGTTCAGGTCGGGGTGAAAGGTGCCGGACGCGGCAGCGTTAACCGCCACCGCGTTCCAAGCACCTCTATTTGAACAGCCGAGGCGCGAAGTCGTTCAGATCGCGGCGCCAAGTCAACCACTCGTGCGCGGTTCCGGGCGACACGAAGAAGAGGTACTTGACCCCGGCTTTGTCCAGCATCGCGCGGAAGCCGCCGATGGATTGCTGGAACCGGACAGGCTCTTCGCTGCCCATGCCGAACCAAAAGAGCTTCACCTTTGCGTTGAAGGCCGCATTATCCTTGAAGACGCCATCGAAGTCGGTTGCGGGATCGAGCGGCTTGTTCGCGCCGAAGCCGTTGTTCAAAGTGCCGCTGAAGCCGCCGATATAGGCGAACAGGTCCATATGGTGCGTTGCTAGCCGCATCGCTTGGCCGCCACCCATGGACAGGCCCGCCATCGCCCGGTGATCACGATCCGCAATCGTGCGGAACGAGGCGTCAATCATCGGAATAACATCTTCGGTCATCACATTCTCGAAGATGTTGAAATCCGCCCGTCCGCTTCCGGCAGCCAGTGCGAAGGGGCCCGTAGGTGCCGAGGCGTAGCCGTTGTCCATGACGACGATCATCGGCACGGCCTTGTTCGTGGCGATCAAGTTGTCGAGAATCAGGTTGGCGTGTCCCTGGAAAATCCAGCCCGTCTCATCCTCTCCGGCACCGTGCTGGAGATAAAGCACCGGATAGCGTGTGGCCGTGTCCGTGTCGTAGCCCGGCGGAGTGTACACGAAGACACGGCGCCACTGCCCCGTGATCTTGGAATGATAGATCCGGATACGCACATCGCCGTGCGGCACGTCATTGGCAGCGTAATAGCTCACGCCATCTTCGGGAACTTCCACACCGCTGGCATCCTTACCCATGCCGAAGAAGGCATGGCTGGCTGGATCGTTCACCGCGACTCCATCGACAATGAGCTGGTAGTAGTGGAAACCGACGACCATGGGAGGCGTGACAATACTCCAGGTTCCGTCCGCATCGCGGGTCATCGGGTATCTATGTCCCATGATGTCGACTTCGACCGTCTTGGCATCAGGCGCTTTGAGCCGGAAGGCTACACTTTTGTCCTGCAGGATACGCGGATACGCACTCCCAAGGACGTTGGTCGCGGCCGCCTTGGCATCCTCAATCGCCGACGATTTGACGCCATCCGGCGAGCGTCGCCAAGCGAAATAGGCATCGAGCGTCTTGAGGCCTGCAAGATTGGAAACCGGAGCCGCATGCGGCGTCGCGGTGAGGACCATCGTCTGGGGATCGACGTCGCTAAAGGCCGGCCAATGAGGCACGTCCGCACCGTTGGGATCGCCGTATTTCGCGAAATTCGTCCAATAGGTGATCATTGCGTCGGACGCGCTGCGGTCCGCAACCGTGGGCGTCTCGTTCCGCAGCTCGTTCAGGTGTCCGAATACATAAGGGACATCCCGTCCGTGCGGTGCGCCATGACCTTCCTCAGGTGAGCCGGCGGCATAATCCGGGTGCTGGTCGAAGTAATAGAGGAACGCTTTGTGCGTGCCGAGGCTCGACTGCTTCCTTGCCCAAGTCCAGGTGTGCCAGCCGAAAGCGGTATCGCGGGCAAGATCGCGCGCCGTCTTGGGATGTCCCTTGTCACCCGCGGGATAGGCTTCGAGCAGCCTATCGGCGAAGCTGCCATAACGCGCCTTGGTGGCGTCGATATAGTCCTTGGGGTCGGTGACGTGCGAAAAACTCAGGCCTTCATCCGAGTTGTAGCCGACGAGGATCGGTGTGTCGTTGAACTTCTTGGCGTCGTAGAGCGAAACCTGATCGGACGGAATGGCCCAACCATCGATGATCGGCCACGCCAAGCCGCGCGTGGCGGCGACGATCTTCTCCGCCGGCAGTCGGCGGAGTTCGGCAAGCGATGATGCCCCCGCGTTCGTCGCGAACGCCAAACCGTCTTTCTCGGCGACAGCAAGCGGACGCATATTCTCGCCTGCCCCGCCCGCCGCACGCGCAGGACCAAATGAACCGCCGCTTTGCGATATAGCACCTTCAAACAGGCCCTTGGCCAATGGTGAGGCACTCAGCATGCTCACAGCGATGCCACCGGCGGATTCTCCGAAGATCGTGACCTTGCCCGGATCGCCGCCAAACGCCGCAATGTTCTTCTTGATCCACTGCAGGGCAGCAATCATGTCGAGCAGGCCGTAGTTACCGGATACATGCCGGGGCGATTCCGCACTCAATTCCGGATGCGCGAAAAAGCCAAGCGGTCCGACCCGATAGGCGATGGAAACCAGCACAACACCCTTCTTCGCTAGAACCTCCCCGCTGTAGACCGGTATCGAGGTGCCACCGGCGTTGAAGCCGCCACCGTAAATCCAGACAAGAACCGGGATCTTGTCCTTTGCCGACTTTGCCGGAGTCCAGACATTAAGATAGAGGCAGTCCTCGCTCATCGGGAGCGCCTTAACGTCGGGCGCACCGAAGCCTCCCTGTACGCACTGCGGTGCGAATGTGCCAGCCTGGCGCGTGCCTTTCCATTTAATGGCTGGCTGCGGCGCGCGCCATCGCAAATTCCCCACCGGCGGTGCCGCAAAGGGAATGCCCCGGTAGACAGTGAGACCGTCTTCACTCCTACCTTGCAGCAATCCCTGATCCACTTTCACGCCCGCCGATGCGGCCATTGTGGACAACACCAAAGCTGCGGCGACCACCAGTGCCTTTCTCATCCGTATCACTCCCATATCTGCCGCACCCGTTGTGCGGCGCTTGTTTGCTGCCACGCAAGCCACAAACACGAAAGCCGGAAACGATCAGGCCACTCATCGGTCGTTCGAGATCTGCCATCCGGCCTGCCGAAGGCGCATCGTAATGGTCGTCATGGCGTTTCTTGCGTCACCTTTTGGCGGATGTTCTCGTTGTAGTATTTGTCGGTGATGAAATAACCGTACATTAGCCCGCCCATGCCGAGATGGAAGAAGCCCGGGATCACCGTCAGCATCAAGGCGATGCCGTTCAGCGTGAAGGTGCTCTGCACCACGTCGGGCTGGTAATGGTAATAAGTCAGCAGCAAGCCGACGATGCCGGCAGCCAGGCTCATGCCCATCTTCTGGCAGAAGGAAATGCCGCCGAACGCCAGCCCTGCAACCCGCTTGCCGCGTTTGACCTGACCGTAATCGACGCTTTCCGAAATCGCCGACCAGAACACCGGCCCCTGAAAATCGACGATGAAGTTGATCAGGAAGTACATCACGAAGGCGATCGCGACCGCGCCAGGCTTGACCACAAAGTACATCGCAACGCTCAAGACAAAGGTGATGAGCTGCGACCAACGGAAGACCTGGATCTTGCAGACGAACTTGGTCAGCCAGGTTGAGCCGACCATGGCCAGGATGTTGCCGACGATGCCGACGGTGATGAACGCCGCCTGCAAGCTGGCATCGCCGCCGAGGAAGTACTTTGCGTAATAAAGACCGACCGAGCCGCGCACGACATAACCGATGGTGCCGATGACGCAAGCGCCAGCCAGACACAGCCACTGGCTGTTGGTGAAGAGCAGGCCGAGCTGCTCGCTTAAGGGCTTGCGGTCGTTCTTGTGCACCACCCGCTCGGTGGTGGTGAAGAAGCAGAAGAAGAACATCAGCGTCGCCACCACCGCCATGATCGCCATCGCCACCTGATAGCCATGGGCAATGTGCGCCTGCCCCCAACGGGCCGCAAACACCGGCACGAAAGTGTTGACCAGAAGTGAGGCGCCTTTGGCGAAGAACAGGCGATAGCCGTTGGCCGACAGCCGCTGCTGCGGATCGTCGGTGATGACGGCCGGCAGCGAGATGTACGGAATGGTGATGCAGGTGAAGACCAGCATCATCGCCGTGTAGGTGACATAGGCCCAGATCAGCTTGCCCATGTAGGTAAAATCGGGCGTCGTGAAGACGAGCATGATCGACAGGCCGAACGGCACCGCAAAGGCAAACAGATAGGGGCGGTAACGGCCCCAGCGCGTCGTGCGCCCGTCGGTAAATATGCCCATCGCGACGTCGGCAAAGGCATCGATCAGGCGCGGTAACAGGCCCAAGAGCGCGATGTGGGCGACGTTGAGCCGGTACACGTCGGTGTAGAAGAAGGTGATGATGATCGCCAGCGCCGACCACACGATGTTGACCGCAGCATCGCCGGAACCAAAGCCGATCTTCTCAAGAACGGAAAGTTTGAAGGATTTCATAGGGGTGCCGATGGGTTGCGTTGGAGGATCGGGTAATTTGGTCTGATAGGCGTGGGTGGTGTGGAGTGCCCACGGATCAGCGACGGGCCAGCACGGCTCACCCAATGAACTCCGTCTTTGGCATTGAAGACGAGAATACTAGATTTTGTGCGGTAGAAAACGTCGATTCTGTTCTGCTCAGCCTCGACGTAATCGTGGGTGGACGCATGGAGTACGCTCGTCTTCGTGGAAGGACTAACGGCGGCGTTCTCCCAGAAAGCCCTATCCCGAATTGAAAGAAAAAAAGGGGCCATTGAGTTTGAACCTTAATCATGTGGACACCGCCGTGGTTTTTAAAGAGCCGTGAATCCGGTTAGACGTGGAAACCGAAGTGGAGATCACTCGGTACTGTTGCCCAAAGCGGAAACCTCATCAATTCACACTCAGCACCACAAGCGACTTTGGCGGCAGCATCACTCTGAGAGTAGAACCAGCAATCTTGGCACCGCCGAAGGCTTCCGGATGCACCGCGTTCGGGTTCTCGAACGTGTTGTGCGAGTCCATGACATCGGCGGTGAGGATATTACCCTTCACTTCTCCGACTTTGACACCCTTGAGTACGGCCGAAACGTTAGCCGGCCTGTTGGGGTCAAGATTTGCCAAGCCGATCACGATAGTGCCGTCTTTGGTGCGAGCGGCCGAGGCGCTAATCTGCGGCACACTCCATTTGCCATGCTTGTAGATGCCGGTTTTAATGTCGAGCGGAAGGCTCGTTGCATCCTGGAACGGCTTGTACAGGTAATAGGCATAATACGTCGGCGTCAGCACCATCCTGGGGCCGTCTGTGAGGACCATCGCCTGAAGCACGTTCACTGTCTGGGCGATAGAGGTCATGCGTACGCGGTCAGCGTATTTGTGGAAGATGTTGAAGTTGGCCGCTGCTACGATGGCATCCCGCAGCGTGTTCTGCTGCACCAAGAAGCCGGGGTTTGAGCCCGGTTCGGGCTGGTACCATGTGCCCCACTCGTCGATGTAAAAGCCGACCTTCTTGTGCGGCCCGCTGTCAGCGGACGGCTTTTTTTCAATCGCCGTCATGATGGCGACCTGCTTCTTAATAAAGCCATCCATCATCAGCGTGTTCGCCATGGTGTTGATCCAGCCGTCTTCGCTGAAGCCGGTGGCAGTGTCTTTGTGGTCCCACTTGGGACCAAGGATCGTATAGTAGTGGAACGAGATCGCATCCAGCTCAGCGCGGTTGTTAGTCATCAGCGCGGTCGTAAAGTCGGTGCGGTTGTCATGGTCGCCGCTGGCGAGCAACTCCGGACGCGGATGCTGTGGCGTCTTCATAAAAGAGGCATATTGATTGTAGAGATCGGCATAGTGCTGCGCGGTCATATTGCCGCCGCAGCCCCAGGCCTCATTGCCCATGGCATAGATCGAAACCTTCCACGGCTTGTCGTGGCCGTTGGCCTTGCGCTCCCTGACCAGTGCAGTGTCCTGTTCGCCGGTCATATACTCGAGCCACTGGGCCGCCTCGGCGGGCGAGCCGG
>Ga0207853_1000029_pt1 | contig 48692 bp, 51 predicted proteins | sample LuqExpMetagenom6_FD_187764 | JGI IMG/M metagenome (GOLD analysis project Ga0207853, IMG submission 187764) | Tropical forest soil microbial communities from Luquillo Experimental Forest, Puerto Rico - Sample 6 (SPAdes) | ecosystem: Environmental > Terrestrial > Soil > Tropical forest ...
TGATCGCAGCCGTCAACGACGTCTTGCCATGGTCCACATGACCGATCGTCCCGATATTGCAGTGCGGCTTCGTCCGCTCAAATTTGGCCTTCGCCATTGTCGTGCCCTTTGCCTCATCAGCCCGCTGTCGCGGGAATTCGTCTTTCTACAACAACACCCCACCGCGGCCGCAGGCCTTGGCAGGGCAACTCCCGCTAGGCGGAAGTTGGAGCGGGTGAAGGGAATCGAACCCTCGTCATCAGCTTGGAAGGCTGTTGCTCTACCATTGAGCTACACCCGCCCGTCCGACTCCTTCTCGCCTGTCCGCAATACGCTTCGGTCCGTTCTACTTACTCTACTACTTGACTTGATGGTGGTGGAGGTTGGACTCGAACCAACGAAGACGTAGTCAGCGGATTTACAGTCCGCCCCCTTTGCCGCTCGGGACACTCCACCATAACCAAATCAAGGAGTTAGCACTTATCGACGGCGGCGTAAGAGCCTCGCCCGCCCGTCTGGGTAGAACGTAAAGTATGCCTCCGAGAGTCGCGCTGCGGATTGGGGGTTATTGGTCAAACCCTTATGGGTGTCAATAGCCCACTCTCGCGGAAAGAAGGGAAAATTGCCCTCCCGCGGAATGTAGCCGGAAAGGTGACTCCTCAGGGTCAGAAAGGCAAGCTGGATCACCCCCATGGGGTTAACCCGCCCCCGGTTGCGCCTGCCCCCGCGGAGTTTATAAGGCGCCTATGGCAAAGCCCCCTTATTCTCCGAAACCGTCCAAAGGCACCTCCAGCCGCCGCCCCTTCCACGCCAAAAGCCCTCAAGGTGAAGGCCGCGGCCGGGGTGAAAGCCGGCCCCGTTCCGAGGGCAAGCCTGAGAGCGGACTCTGGCTTTACGGCCTGCATGCGGTACGAGCTGCCCTGGCCAACCCCCGGCGCAAGGTGAAGCGGGCCGTCCTGACCGCCCGCGCGGCGGAGGAAATCGGCTCCAAACTGCTCGGCCGGGTGCGGCACGAAATCGTCGAGATGGATGCGGTCGGACGCATGCTGCCGCAAACAGCGGTGCATCAAGGCGTGGCGCTGCTCTGCGAGCCCCTGCCCCGCCTCGACATCGAAGATGCGCTGAAGCCATCAGAACGCCGCCGGGTGGTGCTGGTGCTGGATCAGATTTCTGATCCGCACAATGAAGGCGCCATTTTGCGCACGGCTGCCGCCTTTGGGGTTTCGGCCGTGGTGATCCAGGACCGCAATTCCGCGCCCGAATCCGGCGCGCTGGCCAAAGCCGCCTCGGGCGCGCTGGACGTTGTTCCGATGGTATCGGTGGTCAACATTTCACGCGCCCTGGAAGAACTGCAGAAGCTCGGCTTCTGGCGCGTGGCGCTGGCGGGCGATGGCGAAGGCCCGCTGAAAGACGCCGTGGCTAGCGAAGGCGATATCGCTTTGGTGCTGGGTTCGGAAGGCTCGGGCATCCGCCGCTTGGTGCGCGAACATTGCGATGCCGCTGCTTATGTGCCGATCGATAGCGCCATGGAGAGCCTAAATGTCTCCAATGCCGCGGCGATTGCACTTTACGAATTGCGGCGGGAGTAATTCCTGCTCCTGCAACGGAAACCAGCGTCCCGACACAGCCGGTCTCTTTAGGAATTATGCCGGCGGCGCGCGAAGAAGTTGAGATAGCGAATTTTGGAGGATACGTGCGGAATGTCACGATTCGCGACCGCACACTGATCCAACAATTTGCTGGCTTCCATCCGGAGCAAATAAGCCCTGACGCCAGCATCCTTCCAACCGATAATTCCGCCGACAACAACGCCAATAATGACCGCGGGCAGTAGAACCTTCAGCGCGAATCCGATGGCTGCGCCTGCAAAGCCGCCAACCAAAGCAAATTGCAACGCCCTCACCAACTCGACGGCATCGGCTCGCTGGCTCAGCTTCAGCGCCCGCTGATACAAATCCGACTGTTCTTGCGCCACCATCCGCCAGCCCTTTAGGTAAATAACATCGGATAAAAGAACAGAAAAAGCCCAATCAGATGTAGCATAGTTACGATCTGCGCTTTGCGGTTGCATTGCAAAGGCAACCTCTGCATGCACAACCCGAGCGGGACACGTCAATTTCCAAGGATTTTAAAAAAGTTCAATGAAGCGATACGTCGCTGGCAACAAAGCGAACGCGCGCGGCCGCAAAGAATGAATTGCAGAAATGTAGCTGGATACCGCACCCTCTCGCGGGGATAACGCCTATCAGAACAACGCCGCGATGACATCGTCACCGCCGTTGTTCTCGATCAACACCAGCACCTTGTAACCATCCTGGTACTGAATATTTCCCGCCTTGTCGTGCATCAGCAGGCCTTCATTCGACATGGTGGCGGTGCGGTTGTCATAGGCAAAGCGCGGAGTCAAACCACGGTAATTGGCCTTGATGAGGCGGAACAAAAGCTCGGCGTTCTGCGGATGCAACCGCACACAGCCGGCGCTAGCGCGCTTGCCAAGCTGATCGACATCAGCGCCCACCGCAGAATGGATGGCGAGGCCGGTCTGCAGCCCGTCATGCTCCCAGTTGAAGAACATGGCGTAAGGCATCTTGTGCTGCCATTCGCCTGAGGTATAGCGCTTGTACATGCGCTCGGAATCGAGCTGATAAATGCCCGGCGGTGTGTTGGTGCGCAGAAGATTGCCTTTTGGCCCCGGCGCCAGGACTTCGCGGCCCGTAGAGACCGGGAAAGAATATTTCAGCTTAAGATCGCCATTTTCTTGTTTGGCAAAAACAAACATCCGCTGCTGCCAAGGACCGTGATCGGCTTTGCTGACATAGAGAAACAGCGCGAAATTCTCGTACAGCTCCCGCGTCAGGCTGATTTTCAAGTGCGAAAGCACGCGCGAAACTTCGCCCGGCGCCGGTGGCGCGCTATCAGGCGCCGGCATCAACTCCAGCGTCTCCGGCTGTTGCTGCGCCAACTGCATCTCCGGGGCCTTGGCTGCAGGTACCGTTTTCGCAACCGGTGGAACCGCTGGCAGGACAGGCTTGATGGCAGAATGACTAGCTATTGGCTTCTTTGCCTCTAGCTTTGCGACAGGCACCGGTGCCGGACGTGTCTGCTTGGGGCTGATCCAGGCAGTGATCTGCACCCCCGCCTCACGGGCGCTCCTGAGCGTGAAGGCCCAGGCGGGCTTCAGCCCCTGCTCATTTACGACATGCGCCGTAGAAACCAGAAAAGGTCCCGTGGCCTGAGCGGCTCCCCTCGTCCCTAGGGCCCAAGGCTGCTGCGCTTGCAAAGCAATAGCGAAACCGAACGCTGACGCGCTCAGAAGATAAAAGACGCTCAGCGCCCGCAGACCCGCCGTAGTGCCCCACTTCCACATCAACGAAGAATTACCCGGAAAACAGCCGTTTGTCTTGTACCGAACAGCTTGTCGTTAACAGATGTCAGGCGTGTTGCAGCGGGGTGCCATTTCCGCCTGCCGGACAGGTTTGGGACGGATTTTACGGAATAAATTTGCAGCAGTCCCTTAGCGGCGCCCGGACCATTCCAACCCATAGGATTGCCGGAACGCCAATTTCAGCCATTACGTGTGGCCCTAGCTTGCCAAAAACACCCCTGCGCTCACCACCACTGCTGCAACGGCTTTACGCAGGAGACTCGACCGCGAAACGTCTTCGCGCCCATAGCGCGGAGCGACGATGGTCAGAAAAGAGCCGAAAGCAAATACGAACAAGGTCGTGGTAGAGGCAATGGCCGAGACCAGGGCCACGGGCGCCAGCATCATGGCGTAGCGCACAGCCAAGCCACCGCCCAGATTGATAATCTCATTGGCACCGTTGACGCCAAGCAACGCCCCCGGATGGCTGCGTATCAAGGAGATGAACTGCCGACGATAGCGGGCGAGACAAAGCAGCGCCAAACCGAACAACGCCTCACCGACAAACGTCCAGAAGGTGGTGACCCAGAAGTCTTCCCGCACCGCATAGAATTTGAACAGGACATTGGCGAGAGCAAGGATCAGCGTGCAGACCACCATGCCCAAAACCACTTTCGGTTTGATGCCGGCGAAACGCAGATTGTTGTCGAGCGATAGAAAGAGCACGCCGGCGATGATCAATACAGCTCCTGCTCCGGCTCGCAGCGTCAGCGTTTCACCAAGCGTGACCCAAGCCAGAAGAAAGCTGAAAATCGTGGTGAGCTGAAACAACGGCGCCACCACCGAGGCTTCTTCGCTTTGGATGGCGCGCAAATAGAACAGCATGGAGGCGATATACATGACGCCTGCCACCGTCATCACGGCAATCGCGCGCCATGAAGAGGAAAATACAGCCGGTTCAAAAAACCAGATCACCGGCAAGGCGGCAATGCCGACCAACGCCGTGAACAGCATCAGGACCGCCGTATCGCTGTCGCGGAAATAGCGACTGATCAGATACTTATCGATATGAGTGGAAACGGCCCAGGAGACCGGCCCCATAAAGGCGAAGACAAGCCACATCAGGCGCTTCTAAACGCAAAGCTTACAAAGCGCGAGATCATCCGTTCGCAGCGCTCAACCAGCCCCTCTGTTGCGTCTGGACGCAGCGGACTGATGCCGCACAGTTTAGAATAATTCCATACAATGCCAGAAATGCTGGACCAGCGGGATGCCTCCGGTGCTGTGAACCGAGGGCTAACCGCTGGTCCGGCGCACGATCCTGGTGGAACTGACGCCGGCATTCCGTAAGACCCGCGAGCGCTTCGAAGAGGCTACACGGATCATGACCAAACAGTTTTACCGTGGCTTTGCGCAGGAAGAGATTGATCGCTTCGAACTGCAATTGGAACGCATACTGAAAAACTCGACGCCTGATCACGCAGGCGTGACTGGCTTTATATTTTCGTCATGCCGCCCTCTTCCATTGCAGGCGTGGCAAGCTCCTTTACATCTCAGAGCAATGTTTTGATGGAGCCGAAAATGCCCCTGCTCACCTGCCCAAATTGCAACGTGGGAATGACTCAAGCCAATCGATCCGGAGTCGAAATAGACATTTGTCCGCAATGCCGCGGCGTATGGCTCGATCGTGGCGAACTGGAAAAACTCTTGGAGCCGCTCCGCGCTGAAATGCGTTCGGAAGCGCCTCGGGATGATAGTTATCGGCGCGAGTATGATCATCACTCGCAAGAGCGCTATAAACACGATGACCATCATCAAGGTCATCACAACGACCATAGCCGGTATGGCCGCCGTAGCATCCTCGACATCTTCGATTGATCCGTCCCAAAGGATTGCGCCATGCCCATGAACCTATGCGCCAACTGTTCCCGCCCGATGGGAACAGAAACGGTTGTTGGCCAGTCCTTCGAGCGATGTCCTGTGTGCGGCGGCGCCTGGATGGACACAGGAACATTCGAACGCCTGCTGCAAGCACGACCAGCCCGCAGCCACAGCCGACAGAGCTATCCGGCCGGGCTGGGCGAACTCACCGAACCGCGCCGGTTGAGAAGCCTGGTGAAGATCGCCGCTGCTGGAATTTTGGTGTTGGCGGTTGCCGCGGGCTTGGCGGGATACTATGTAGTCTGGCCTCTCGTATCGAAAAACTTCAGCAGCGAGCGCTTGACCGCCATTGGCAAAAATGCCGTCAAGGAACAGGCAAAATCGCTTGGTGTACCTGCGGATCTAGGAACTTGGGCGCGAGAAGCAGCGAAGAAGAAAATCACTGAGACAGCGCGGGAAGCGGGATTGCCTGTAAACGAAACCCAAGGCGATCTCAAACAGAGCGAGTCCCAAGCGGAAAAACCGGAGAAATGAACAACTCGCGTTCCCTTGAAGCCGGTGCGGCTTCCCTTCCGACAAAAATGCATCCGGACGACGCTGTCAAAGAAAAGACAGCAGTTGCCATTTCTTCGATGGCCGCCAGCCTGTTGATGACCATCGGCAAGTTCACGGTGGGCTTGCTCACCGGCAGTTTGGGCCTGCTCTCCGAAGGACTGCACAGCCTTTTAGATTTCGGTGCCACGATCATGACCTACATGGCCGTGCGGGTCAGCGATAAGCCGGCTGACGCCGAACACCACTACGGCCACGGCAAGATCGAAGCCGTCGCAGCGCTGGGTGAGACGGTTCTTTTGTTCCTGACCAGCATTTGGATCATCTACGAGGCTATCCATCGCCTCATGGCGCCCAAAATCGAGGTAGAGGCGACGTGGTGGTCTTTCGGCGTGGTCATCACCTCCATTATCATCGACATCTCACGCGCCCGTGCGCTTATGCGCGCTGCCAAAAAGACCAACAGCATGGCGCTGGAAGCGGATGCTCTGCACTTCAGTTCCGATGTGTTGAGTTCTTCCGTCGTGCTGGTGGGGCTGGGATTCGTGGCGATGGGCTGGCCTATAGGCGATCCGATCGCCGCCATCGGCGTTTCGATCTTCGTTTGCCGCGCGGGGTGGATGCTGGGCCGGCGCACCTTCGACTCGCTCATCGATACGGCCCCGGAAGGGGCTGCCGATCGCGTCACCGCCATTGTGAATTCGGTGGAAGGCGTCGTAGCGGTCAACCGCGTGCGCATCCGCCCAGTCGGCAATGTGTTGTTCGTTGATATCGACGTATCAGTCGGGCGCGGGCTGTCACAAACCAACTCGGCCGCTCTACGCGCCACCATCTGCGAAGCTGTGCGGGCAGAATTGCCCGGTGCGGAGGTCACCGTCACTCCCCATCCGCTGGCGCTCGACAAGGAGACTATTTTTCAGCGCGCCCTGATCATTGCTGCCAATCACGGCGCCCATGTGCATCACGTCACGGCCCATCAGATCAATGGAAAGCTGTCGGTGAGTTTCGATCTGGAGGTGGATGGCAATTTGCCATTGCTGGACGCGCATAAGGTCGCTAGCCATCTGGAAGCCGATATGCGTCAGGAGTTCGGGCAGGACACAGAGGTGGATAGCCACATCGAGCCCATGGAGGACCGCACCGTCTCAGGCAGCGCCGTCGATCCGGGCCTGGCAGCAGAAATTACAGCGGCCCTCTCCCTGCTAGCCGACGAAAGAGGAACTGTGCAGGATATCCACAGCGTCCGCGTCCGGCGCACGGCGCTAGGGCTGATTGTGATTTTCCATTGCCGTACAGCACCGGACCGCACCGTCGCAGAAATCCATCAGATGATAGATGACCTCGAACGGCGCGTCCGCGCAACGGTGCCCGGCATCTGGCGCATCGTGGCGCATGCCGAGCCTTTCGAAGATATCACACAGGCTTAATAGCGAACCGGCCTCTGCGAAATCTGAAAAGCAGGCGGTACAAAATCGGTTGTGATCCCTTCCAGGGCTGCCAGCAGCTCCTGTTCGATTTCCGCGCGGGCGCGCGCCCAATGCTCGCGCTCATGGCCAGGAACACGCCCTTCCCGCTCCCAGATCAGATAACTGCGCGTGTTGATGCATGCTTCAAGGCGCTTGCAGATCATCGACAGCCTCCTGACGTCATCGCTTTGAAGGGACATAAACTCACGTCCACAAGTTGCGATCAACCGCAAATTTCTCGGTAAGCGGTATCAGGTAACGCAAACATTTCGGGGGCCGGAAAAAGCAAAAACTCAGTGCTGCAAACGAACTCAAAAATTGCATCAAACGCCAATGAGATCAGGAGATAGCGATAACGGCAACCGGTGTCAGAAATGGGCATACGTTTTGCCCCCGTTCTAGGAGCAAAACGAAGGACGCGTTCAGGCCGTATGACGGACCGGCCGCTGCGAAATCGTCAGATGCGGGGGCACGAAATTGGTTTTCTCGCCTTCCAACGCCGCGCGTACTTCACGTTCCACTTCAATGCGGGCGAGTTCCCAATACTCGTTCTCATGCCCAGGTTCGCCGCCCGCCCGCTCCCATAGGAGATGACTGCGAGCAACGATGCATTCCTCGAACAGTTTGCCTTGCATCTTTCCCAGCTCCCGTTGTCGTTGCGCCATAAGTAGGGGCAACACCTTATAGTGATGACAACTAGGGTGTTTTGCGTATTTTGCCTGCGTGATAGCGCAACCAATTTGGGACGCAAACAATCTCAAACAGATAGCAGAAATCCGAGGTGCCGGATTTGTCGCAACAAACTTGATGAAACGCTAACAAAATGGGGAAACTATCTCTATACGGATGAATATGACCACCGGTGTCAGTGCAAAGAGGCAAGTGGCACGCGTGTTATTTCGACCACTTCTTTGTCCGTCGCATAACCGACATACAATGCCCCGTTCCACACAATGCTCTTGGGATAATGATATCCGGGGCGTTTATAGAGACCGGGCCGTTTCACCTCCGGCGGCGGTCCGGCGCGCAATAGGAAAGCGCTATCAAAAACATGGCCGTCGCGGCTGAGCGTCAGAACCAAAGGACTGCGCAGCTTGGTTCCGGAAGGCGCATTGACGAGAAACGCCGTGCCATCCGGAAGATTGCCGGCACTTTGCTTGGCACGGCTGTCTGGCATGGCGGTAATTACCGGCTTTGTCCAGCTAGCGCCGCGATCGCAACTCGTTGACGCCAATTGGCGGAAAGAATCGGCTTGATCGCGGAATATCATTACCAAGCAGCCATCGCCTCGGCGGAACCAGGAAGGTTCCATCTCACGGCTTTCGAGTCCCTCATGCGGAAGATGCTCCATTTTGCCTTCGGTCCAGCCCCGAAGGCCTCTGGGATCATCGGTATAGAATGGCGTTGCCTTTACGCCGGGCTTTACATGAAACGCGGTCACAATGCGTCCATCCGGCAAAGCGCGCAGATCCTGTTCGATGACGCCCGTAACAAGCTTGCCATCCACGCCCTTCACCGGCTTTGGCTTGGACCAATGAACGCCATCCTTCGAGGTGATGTAGTAGGTACTGCCGCCAGTGCGGAAATCGGCATTCCAGACATTGATATAAGCGATGAGCTCACGCCCATCCGTCCACCAGCCGCCCGAGGTGCGAATGGTCTTGCCAACATCGGCAAGAACACGCGGTGCGGACCAATGAGCGCCATTTTCGCTCACCGCATAAACGACATGGGTGTCCGTCGAATCCTCATCCTTGTTGGAGGATTGCCATTGGGCGTAAAGCTTGCCCTTGAAGCCCAGTAGCACCACGCCATTGGCGTAGCTGTCGCCTTTTTCCGACGGACGATAGACAGTGATGGTCTGCGTGCCCGGAGCGGGCTGCAAACCGAGATCATTCGGACGAGACAGGTTGAAGAGACCGGGGGCAATACTATAGGGCGCGTCCTGCGCTATTGCGGACGGGAATAGCGCGAGCAGCGCGAAACCTGCAGCAAGACGACGAAGCAGCATGCCCCACCCAAAAAATTGGCGACACTACTTTAGCTCGGCTATCCGGGAACGGAAGCTCGTCTTATGCGCCGAACTTGCCGGTTTTCGCCCAACCCTTCGGCAGGACGCGGCCAGTCTGGGCACGCTCGGCTTTGAAATCCTTGAGATCGGAGGGGCCAAAGGCCTTGCCGTTCTCAGCCTTCAAACCTTCCTTCCAGGTGAAGGTGATGGCATCGAGGAGTTCGCCGTCCTTGTAGCGCTGCAGATAAACGCCCTGCCCCTTGGCCATTTCCGGCACTTCCGTCAGCGGGAAGATCAAGAGCTTCTTTTGCAGGTCGAGGCCGCGCTTGTTCTCGCCGACGACGGCGACACTGTCGCCTTCGACAAAGCGGCAGACATTGGCTTCGCCCGGCATCTTCACGTTCATCACGCGCTTGCCGGCCTTGGTCGCAGCAACGGCCTCGTCTTCCGGCACGACGAAACCATGGCCGGTGGTCGCTGCCAGGAACAGCTTGCGGCCGGGTTGGTGCACGAACATGGTGACGATATCGGCTTCCGGCGCCAGATCGATGAAGGTGCGGATGGCTTCGCCATTGCCGCGGCCGCCAGGCAGCTTCGAGCAATCGAGCGTGAAGAAGCGCCCGTCGGTCGAGAACATCATCAGCTTGTCGGTGGTCTCGGCATAGATCCAGAAGCGCTCGCGATCACCTTCGCGATACTTCACCTGATCCGACGGCTCGATGTGGTTCTTGAAGCTGCGCAGCCAGCCCTTTTGCGAACAGACGATGGTGATAGGCTCGCGCTCCACGGCGGTCTCGATGGCGGTGACCGTCTCGGCGATGGCTTCCACCTTCTCGACCAGCTTCTTGTCGGCGATCTTGGAGCGGCGCTTGCCGATTTCGGTCTTAAGGCCGAGCTTTTCGTCTACCACCTTCATTTCATCGACAAGCTTGTTCGAAATCAGCTCCTCGGAGGACAGCAGGCGCTTCAATTCCTTCTGTTCCTTGGACAACTCCTTGTGCTCGCCGCGAATCTGCATCTCTTCCAGCTTGCGCAAAGCGCGCAGACGCATGTTGAGGATGGCTTCGGCCTGATTGTCCGTCAGTGTGAAGGTCTTCATCAGGACGGGCTTGGGCTCATCCTCGGTGCGGATGATCTTGATCACCTTGTCGAGGTTCAAGAAGACCGCGAGATAACCTTCCAACACCTCCAAACGGGCGGCGATCTTTTCCAGGCGGTATTTGGTGCGGCGCTCCAACACGGTGCGGCGGTGGTTGACGAAGGACTGCAGCGCGTCCTTCAGGCTCATCACCCGGGGGACCAAGCCGCCGTCGAGCACATTCATGTTGAGCGGCACGCGGGATTCGAGGTCGGACTGGCGGAAGAGCTGCTCCATGAGCAGGTTCTCGTCCACCGTGCGGGTCTTGGGGATGAGGACGATACGGATGTCCTCCGCCGACTCGTCGCGGATATCATCGAGCAGCGGCACCTTCTTCTGCTCGATCAGTTCGGCGATGCGCTCGATCAGCTTGGCCTTCTGGACCTGATAAGGAATCTGGTCGACCACGATCTGATAGGAGTTGCGGGCGCCCTCTTCCTTGAACCAGCGGGCGCGGACCCGGAACGAGCCCCGGCCGGTGCGATAAGCCTCCGCGATGGTCTCCGGGCCGTCGACCACGATGCCGCCGGTCGGGAAGTCCGGCCCCTTGATGTGCTTGAGCAAGGTGGCATCGCGCACGCCTGGGTTCTTGATCAGCTCAATGGTGGCGGCGCAGAGCTCGCCCAGATTGTGGGGCGGGATCGAGGTCGCCATGCCCACGGCAATACCGTTCGAGCCATTGGCAAGGAGGTTCGGGAAGGCGGCTGGCATGACCACCGGCTCGTCTTCCGAGCCGTCATAGGTGGGGCGGAAGTCGACCGCGTTCTCGTCCAGGCCTTCCATCAGCATGATGGCGGCTTCGGTCAGGCGGGCTTCGGTGTATCGCATGGCGGCGGCGCTATCGCCGTCGACATTGCCGAAATTGCCCTGGCCGTCGACCAGCGGGTAGCGCACCGCGAAATCCTGGGCCAGGCGCACCATGGCGTCATAGACCGCGGTGTCGCCATGGGGATGGTACTTACCGATGACGTCGCCGACCACACGGGCGCACTTCTTGAAACCCTGGGTCGGGTTCAGCCCCAGCAGCCGCATGGCATAAAGTAGACGGCGATGGACCGGCTTTAGGCCGTCGCGGGCGTCCGGCAGCGCGCGCTGGGTGATGGTGGACAGGGCATAAGCGAGATAGCGCTCGCTCAGAGCCGAGTGCAGCGGTTCGGGGCGGATATCGTCTTGAACAGGGGCGGTGGCCATACGACTTACCTAAACAACACGCAAAAGAGCCCCTCCCGTAAACGGGGAGAGCAACGGGGCGCAAGCTTTATCGCGATTCGGCTGCGGTCTCTGCCGCCAGTGCATCCAAACGCTGACGTGCCTGCGGGACGGGTTTGGCATTGGGCCGCAGCACCCGCTCATTCAAAAAATACCCGGTTAAAGAAAGGCCTGCAGAGATATCCACAAGGCTGATCTCACCCGGAATGCCGAGCAGAAACTGCGGCAAGGCGAACATCCGGCCAGCATAAGGTGCGCCTGCCTCCGCCGATACGGCGCGACCCGAGCGCGGTGAGACGTAAATCAGGTTCTCGGTCTCGCCAGTGGCGGCACAGGAAGAAAGATCGAGACCGAAACCAAGGGCCTCCAGCAGACCCGCCTCCCAGCGCACATAGATCGCCCCCCAATGGGCAATGCCGTCTTCCATCATGGCATCGAGCAGAATGTTGGCAGCGGTAAATACCGGCTCGTAATAGGGCCCGCGCTCCGGCAGGGTTGCACCAGCGATCGAAGTAAAGGCATTAAGCCCCAACAACGCTTCACGATTTTCCATCAGCGCCCCGGCGCGAGCCTGGGCCAGCTCCACGGCGAAATTGCCCAAATGCTCTGCCAAGCGGGCACGCCAAACCAGATGCACCGAATTGCCCGGCTGCAGCACCGGCTTCAGCTTACGCGAACCGCGAACCAGCCCAGCAAAGCGGCCATGGGATTTGGTGAGGACTTCGAGGACGGTCGCGCTCTCGCCATGCTGGCGAGCGGAAAGGACAATGGCGTCGTCAGTCCACTCCACGAGGCCCTATTCCTCCGGGAACTCCAGGCCCATTTCACGATAATGCTCGCGCTTGTCGGCCCAGTCCTCACGCACCTTCACGAACAGGAAGAGGTGCACCCGGCGTTCGAAAATCTGTTCAAGGTCTTTGCGAGAAGCGGCGCCGATGTCTTTGATTGTATTGCCATTCTTGCCAAGCACGATGCCCTTCTGGCCATCACGCTGAACATAGATGATCTGGTCGATTTTGACCGAGCCGTCGTTGCGCTCTTCCCATTTCTCCGTCTCGACCGCGGTGGCATAAGGCAGCTCTTCATGCAGGCGCAGATAAATCTTCTCGCGGGTGATCTCAGCGGCGAGCAAGCGCGACGGCATGTCGGCAGCCTGATCGGGCGGATAGAGATACGGGCCTTCGGGCATCTTGGCTTCGCACCAAGCGCCAAGGTCATCGAGCCCATCGCCCTTCAGCGCCGAGATCATGAACACCCGTTCGTAGACGCCGGTCGCGTCCATCTTCTGCACCAGGGGCAGCAGATCCTCCCGCTTCATGGCGTCGATCTTGTTAAGCGCGAGGACGGCTTTGCGCTCCGTCTTCTGCAAATTCTCAATGATGGAGGCGGTGTCGGCCGCGGCATGCCCGTTGGGGTGCTCGCTGACCTCCGCGGCATCGACCAGGTGGACGATGGCGTCGGCATCACCTGCCCCGCTCCAGGCCGCCGCCACCATGGCGCGGTCCAGGCGCCGGCGCGGCTTGAAGATGCCCGGGGTGTCGACAAAGACGATCTGGGTCTCGCCACGCATGGCCACGCCGCGGACATTGGTCCGGGTGGTCTGCACTTTGGGGCTGACGATAGCGACCTTGGAGCCCACCAGCGCATTTACAAGCGTGGATTTGCCCGCATTGGGGGCGCCGATGATGGCCGTGAAGCCGCAACGCGTCATACCGATTTTCCTACACTGATAAGCATCTTGCGGGCCGCATCCTGCTCGGCCTCGCGCTTGGAGGTGCCGGTGCCGGTCTGCGGCTCCTTGCCGATTACGCGCACCTCCACCGAAAAGACGGGTGCATGATCAGGCCCTTCCCGGCCGATCACCTTATAGACCGGCGGACCGGCTTTGGGGCCGCGGCTTTGCGCCCATTCCTGAAGGCGCGTCTTGGGATCACGCATTTCCTCGTTGAGAGCGGCAAAGGTCTCGGTCCAATAGCGTTCGATGAACTCTCTCGCCGCTTCCACCCCGCCATCGAGATAAAGCGCCGCAATCACGGCTTCGGTGGCTCCGGAGGTGATGGCGATCTTGCGCCGCCCGCCACTGCCCGATTCCGAGCGCGCCAGGATGAGATGTTCGGTAATCCCCGAAGCCTCGGCGGCTGCCGCACAGGCTTCTGCCCGCACCAGATGGTTGAATTTGAGCGCCAGATCCCCCTCATTGTCCTTGGGAAAGAGCTCATGCAGCTTTTCCGCCGCGATCAGCCCCAGAACCCGGTCACCGAGGAATTCCAGCCGCTCATTCGAACCCGATCCTGAGGCGCTGGCATGGGTCAGGGCCCGTTTCAGGAGCTTCTTGTCCTTGAAGACATGACCGAGGCGTTCCTCCAGGTCAGTCGATGGCCCGGAAGATTCTGCCGAAACGGATGGCCCGCGGCCATTTCCAGAACGTCCAGACGCTGGTTTTTCGTTCATCGATCGAGAAAAATTTGAGTTCGGCTTTGCCGACAAGGTTTTCGGCCGGAACATAACCGACTATGCCGCGGCTGTCGTCCGAATCGTCCCGGTTGTCGCCGAGCATGAAATAGTGCCCCGCCGGCACGATATAGACGGGGGTGGTGTCGTACTCGCCTTGGCTCTCCCGGTCCAGCACGTAATAGCTTTTGCCGCCCGGCAGCGTCTCGCGGTAGCGGGCGACATGGTGAAGATAGCCATTCTGATCCTCCACATAATCGGAGGCGCGAACCTTCGGGATCGCCCTATCGTTGAGGTATAGCACCCCGTCCACCATCTGCACCCGGTCTCCTGGAAGGCCGATGATGCGCTTCACGAAATCGCGCGAAGGGTCCAGCGGTAGCGCAAAAACGGCCACATCGCCGCGCTGCGGCGCGTGGCCGGCCATACGGCCGAACGCCGGGAGCAGCCGCCCCCAGGGAAAAGAATAGCGGCTGTAACCGTAAGCGAATTTTTCCACGAAAAGGAAATCGCCGATCTGCAGCGTCTCTTCCATCGAGCCTGACGGAATATTGTAAGGCTGAAAGAAGAAAGTGCGCTCGACCAAGGCGATAACCAGCGCGTAAAGCAGAATGCGGACCATGTCCCACCAAGAATCGGACTGGCTTTTGTCATTCGAAGCCTTGGGCGCGGGTGCGTTTTCGCCAAGGGGCACATCGGCAAGCTCAGCCATCACCATGGGGGCGATTCCCATAGTTTTCTGGCCCATGGAGCTTGCTCCCGCTGGGGCTTTGGCATTCGGCATGTCGACCGGATCACGCATGGCGGCATGAAGGAACCGGATGGCGTCCCATTGGTCAAGATGGTGTCCTTGAGCGCCAGAATTTTCAGGCTTCGTCCGGCTTTTTCGGGTTCGCCGAAATGATGACGATGGCCTGGGCCAGCGGGAAATCATCGGTGATGGTGAGATCGATTTGCGCCGTCATACCGGACGGGGTGATCTCGTCCAGCCGTTTCAAGGCGCCGTTTGTGAGACGCATGGTCGGCTTTCCGCCAGGCAAATTCACTACGCCCATGTCGCGCCAATAGACCCCGTTGTTGAGCCCCGTGCCCAGCGCCTTAGAACAGGCCTCCTTGGCGGCAAAGCGCTTGGCGTAACTGGCGGCGCGATTGGCGCGGCGATCGGATTTGGCACGTTCGACATCGGTATAGATGCGATTGAGGAAGCGTTCGCCGTATTTGGCGATGGAGTCTTCCACCCGGCGAATATCGATCAGGTCGTTGCCGATGCCGAGGATCATTTCACGCGGGCCTCATCCATCAGCTGGCGCATGCGGCGGATGGAGGCTTCCAGCCCGACGAAGATCGCCTCGCCGATCAGATAATGGCCGATGTTGAGTTCCTTGATCTCTCGGATGGCGGCAATCGGCTGGACGTTTTCGTAAGAGAGCCCGTGGCCGGCATGGATCTCAAGCCCGAGCGAAGCGCCATAAGCCGCAGCCTCTTCGCATTTCTTCAAAAGGCGCTTCTGTTCCGCGCCTTTGGCTTCACTGTAGGCGCCGGTGTGCAGTTCGACCACCGGGGCGCCAAGTTTGCGCGAAGCATCGAGCTGGGCCTTATCCGGTTCGATGAACATCGAGACACGAATGCCGGCATCGACCAGCTCTTCCACAATCGGCTTCAAGCGATCGAACTGCCCCACCGCATCAATGCCGCCTTCGGTGGTGCGCTCCTGCCGGTTTTCCGGCACGATGCAACAGGCATGCGGTAGATGCTTGAGTGCGATCTCCTTCATCTCCTCGGTCGCGGCCATTTCGAGATTGAGCGGAATGCGCAGTTCCAGACGCAAGGCTTCGATGTCGTGATCGGAGATGTGGCGGCGGTCTTCGCGCAGATGCGCCGTGATGCCATCGGCTCCAGCCGCGGCGGCCATCATCGCCGCCCGCAAAGGACTGGGATGCGAGCCGCCGCGCGCTTGCCGCACGGTCGCCACATGATCGATATTCACACCAAGACGAAGTTTGTTCATAGAAATCTCCATGCCCCCTTCGGCGCTTCGCGCCACATCCCCCGCTAGCGCGGGGGCAGAAAGCTATGCCGATGCGCTAGGTTGCTGCGGTTCTTCCGGTTCGCGCACGCGGTCGACAGATTCCACCACTTCGGTGACACGCAAGGCACCCAAGATATTCTGCAGATGCACGACATCGCGCACCACCACATCGACCTGGAAATCAAAGAACAGCTCGTTGCGATCGATGGTTTTCATGTTGAAGATATTGCCACCGGCCGTGCCGATCGCCGTCATCGCCGCACCAAGAGAGCCCGGGGCATTCTTCACCCGCACTTTCAAACGCGCAACCGACGGGCCCATCTCGGCGGCATGGGTGCCCCAAGCAACGTCCAGCCATTCGATGGATTTGTCATTCTGGGCGCGTTCGAGCTCAGCGCAATCGATAGTGTGAATCACAGCGCCCTCACCCGGCGCCATCAGACCGACGATGCGGTCGCCCGGCAAAGGATGGCAGCAACTGCCGAGACGATACGCGACACCTTCGGTGAGGCCGCGGATGGAAATGCGTTTGCCTTCCACCGGCTGTTCCAACAGCGCCCGCTTGCGGCGTTCCGGATCCTGCTTCAGCTCGGGATAAACGGCTTCCAGCACGTCACGGGCGCGCAAACCGCCATGACCGATCTGAGCGAAAATGTCTTCTATCTTAGAGACGCCGAGCTTCTTGGCGACACCCTCCACCGCTTTGTCCGTGAGCGGCAGATTCTCATCGGCAAAAACCTTTTCGAGAATCTTGCGGCCGAATTTGATGTGCTCGCCGCGCTGCTGCTGGCGGATGAATTTGCGGATTTCGGCGCGGGCGCGGCCGGTAACGACGAATTGCTCCCACAAAGGCGACGGGGTTTCGTCCTTGCCTGCGATGATCTCCACCTGGTCGCCGTTGCGCAGCGGCGTGTAGAGCGGCACCGGAATGCCGTTGACCTTGGCGCCCAAGGTACGATGGCCAAGATCGGTATGGACCTGATAAGCGAAGTCGATCGGCGTCGCGCCGCGCGGCAGCGGAATGAGATCGCCTTTCGGCGTGAAGCAGAAGACCTGGTCCTGATAAAGATTCAGACGCGACTGTTCGAAAAATTCCTCGGCGGTGTTGCCCTGCTCCAGCAAATCCACCATGTCCCGCAGCCATTCATAGGCGCGGTTTTCCTGCATCTCACCGGTGTCGGAAAGCACATCACGATAGCGCCAATGCGCCGCGATGCCGCGTTCCGCGACGTCATGCATTTCCTGGGTGCGGATCTGGATTTCGACGCGCTGCTTTTCCGGGCCGATCAGAGTGGTGTGCAGCGATTTGTAGCCATTGGGCTTGGGCGTCGAAATGAAATCCTTGAAACGCGCCGGCACTGCGGACCATGCCATGTGCAAAACACCGAGGGCACGATAGCAATCGTCTTCGCTGCGGACGATCACACGGAAGGCGAAAACGTCCGAAAGCTGCTCGAAATTGATCTTTTTCTCTTGCAGCTTGCGCCAGATGGAGAACGGGCGCTTGGAACGGCCATAAACCCAGCAATCGATATTGTTCTCGGCCAGTTTGCGCTTGATATGATCGGACACGCGGTCGATCAGCTTGCCGCGGGTGGTGTCGAGCCGCTCCAGGCGGGTGACGATGGATTTGCGCGCTTCCGGATAGAGCTCCTGGAACGCCAGATCCTCCAGCTCCTCGCGCACATGCTGCATGCCGATGCGGCCCGCCAGCGGGGCATAGACATCAAAAGTCTCCTGCGCGATGCGGCGACGCTTTTCCGGAGCCTTGATGTATTGCAGCGTACGCATGTTGTGCAGGCGGTCGGCCAGCTTGACCAAGAGCACGCGGATATCGGCCGACATGGCCAGCATCAGCTTGCGGAAATTCTCAGCCTGCTTGGTGCGCTCGGAGAAAACTTCGAGGCCGGTCAGCTTGGTGACACCGTCTACAAGATCGGCGATCTCCTTGCCGAAATGGCTCTCGATATCCTCGTAAGTGGCGACCGTATCCTCGATGGTGTCGTGGAGCAGCGCGGTGGCGATGGTGGCCTCATCGAGCTTCAATTCGGTGAGGATAGCAGCCACTTCCAGAGGATGGGCGAAATAAGGATCCCCAGAGGCGCGGAACTGCTTGCCATGCGCCTTCATGGCGTAAACATAGGCCTTGTTGAGCAGCGCCTCGTTGGCTTCCGGATCGTAGACCTTCACCCGGTCCACCAGCTCCGTCTGGCGCATGAGTTTGCGCCGTCCGCGCGGGCGCGGTGGCGTAATAGGCACAACGTTATTGTCTTCGGGCAACGGGGATGCAGTCATTGTTATATAATATAGGCACAGTTTCTGCAGATGCGGAAACAAGGATGTTCCGTCAAAGCCTAACAAACGATGTTCGGGCGAAGCTGTGCCCGCGCTCCCACACAAAAACAAAGGCCGGGCGAAAACCCGGCCTTCGCGAAACTGATTCCCGCGATTCCGCGGGATTATTCGTCGTAGTCCTCGACCGGCTCCGGTTGCGGTTCGGCGCGGCGCTGGGCTTCGGACGTGAGGGCGCGCAGCAGCTCTTCTTCCGTCACTTGGCGGAACGAGGGATCCTCGCGCGCATCGTCGGTATCGGGACGGGTTTCCTCCGGCTCGTCGACCTCGGCATGCTTTTGCAGCGATTTGATGTGGTCTTCGCGCAGATCTTCCGGCTTCAGTTCGATCGCCGCGATCTCACGGAGGGCAACCACCGGGTTTTTATCGCGGTCGCGATCGACCAAAGTCTCTGCTCCGCCGGAAAGCTGCCGGGCGCGGAACGCCGCCGACAGAACCAGATCGAAGCGGTTCGGAATCTTGTCTACGCAGTCTTCAACGGTGACGCGTGCCATTCGGTATCTGACCCTGCTGTTTCGGGAGGCGGGGGAACCTATAGGAAACGCCCGGCCGGGGCAAGACACTATTTCCCCGTCCTATTCCGGGATTTCTACCGGTTTCGCGGTGGCCTGAGCGGCCACCTGGCCGGTCCTATGTCCATCCAGTAACGGTTTGGCTCTGCGCCAAGTTTCCCAAGCCTGGGCAGCAACCAGCCCGACCACAAAAATGAGACCTGCATCGGTGTACATCAGCACCGGGCCGGAAGGATGGGCGAAGGACTGATCGCCGCCTTGCGTTGCCATCCGCAAGAGAAAGCGGGCTGCAAAAAGCCCCAAAAACAAGACCATTCCGACAGCAGACATCTTGGATGTGATCGTTCCGGAGGCCTGATCAATTGAAAGGGTCTGATGGCTGGCGAGCACATAGCCCAGCCCCAGGCCAAGCACCGCAGCAGCACCGAACAGCCCTAAAGACAAGGCGGTAATAGCCGGCGGGTGCAGAAAAGCGAGCAGCAGAAAGACGGACAGGATCGCCGGACGAATCCAGAGCCTATCCGGCTTGATCGGCCGGCCGCGCATATTGCGGACCATGCGCCAGCCTACCAAGACCAGGACGAGTACCGGGATGATATAAGGAATCAGTTCTTTCGGCATAAGCACCCCTCTTACGCCTAGCTTAGAGCAATTCGCATCAGAAAGAAGTGCAGGCACCCGTTTCTACCAGAAGCACCGAATCCTGGTGAAAGCGAGACTTATAGGCCACCCGGATGGCCTCCAGCTTGGCCGCGGCATTACCGGAATAGACGATCACCACGTGCTTTGACCGCTCTCGAACAAGGCCCTTTTGCCCTGACCATTGGCCTTCGGCATCTTCGACTGTCAGCCCGTCCGGAAATCGGGGCGTAATCTCTTCCGCAGCAAAGCGCTGCCAATCGGTTTCGCTCACCTCACCGCTCGTAGCGATGCTGCGCCCGAAAAAAAGTTCGGCTTTGGTTAGCGAAGTCAGTCCCGGCCGGCAGCTGGATTGAACTAGCCCGGAGCAACCAGAGAGAGCAAAAATTGCAATGATAACCGTAAAACGTGCCATTTTCCGCCCTTCCCGCGGATAGGAAAGGGTCCTCAGGGCAGGAATGCAAGTCCCAACTAAGGCTCTGTAATGTCTCAACTTTGTCCCTCGCGCTCTCCCCTCCATTTACCGCTCGTTAAAACTCTCGGCGCAGCCTAGTCGCGCGCCTGATGCGACTGACATGCGTTTAAATATAGTAAAGTGGAGAGTAGCCCATGAGACAGGACGTGGATTATCAGTCAGACCGAAAGTTCAGCCTAAGCCGCACTCCGGATTCGATGGCCGCCTTTACGGACCTGCCTCCACGCGACACCGTCCGTTGGGTGAGTAGCCGCAAAGCCGCCGTGGTGACAGCGGTACAGAGCGGCATCATCAGCCTTTCGGATGCCTGCAGACGATATAGCCTCTCCGTGGAGGAGTTTTTGAGCTGGCAACGCGCCGTCGAACGCCACGGCACCCCCGGCTTGCGCATCACCCATGTCCAGGATTACCGCAAACCGGGACACCGCTGACCTATTCGGCCGGAGCCGGCGGAATCTGCTTCACCGTCACGCTCTGGCCGATCGCTTTGGCCGCTTCAACAAACTCGCTCGGCATCATCACCACTGTCATGGTGTTTTGCTCGGCGCCGATCTCGGTCAGCATCTGCATGCGGCGCAGTTCCAAGGAAGCGGGGGTGCGCATGATCTCGTGCCCGGCTTCCTGCAGCAGTTTGGCCGCTTCGAACTCGGCGGAGGCTTTGATGATGCGGGCACGCTTCTCGCGTAGGGCCTCGGCTTCCTGCGCCATGGCCCGCTGCATGGAGGTTGGAATCTCGATGTTCTTCATCTCGACATTCTGGACTTCCACACCCCAGGCTTCCGTCACCTGATCGACGCGCGTCTTGATGAGTTGGGCCATCTTCTCGCGTTCCTTGAGCACGTCGTCGAGCGGATGCTGGCCGATGACATTGCGCAGCGTGGTGAGCGCCACCTGGATCACGGCGTCCCGAACGTCCTGGACTTCGATCACGGCGAGATCAGGCCTGACGATGCGATACCAGATCACGGCATTGACCTGGATGGGAACACTGTCCCGCGTCATCGCTTCCTGCTTCTCAACCCCATCCGTCAGCACACGGATATCCACCTTGCGGGCATATTCGATGCCGAAAGGAATGATCCAGAACAAGCCCGGTCCTGATGTTCGCTTGTAGGCGCCGAAACGGAATACCAGCGCGCGCTCATATTGCTGCGCGATGCGGAAACCGGAGATGATGATGAAGCTGAGGATGAAAAGTGTGATCCACAACTCCCGCATCACGAGTATGCCCGGCACAGCGAAACCGAAGACACTGACCGGCGTAACCAACCCTGCATAGAACGATTGCAGCATCATTCCCCCCTTAATGCCCAGCCCGCGGAGTTAAGCACGGTTGTGTGACCGAAGAAATCGTGTCACAGCCGGACAAATTTGCGCATGAGTTTCAGACGGATAACGGAACGACTGCCTGCCGCTCGTTTTCCGGCAGCGCTGTCAGTAAGTCCTTCAAACACATTCCGGTGACCGGGTGCTTCCAGTCCGGCGCCACATCGGCGAGCGGCACCAGAACAAAGGCACGTTCCGCAATGCGCGGATGTGGAAGAATGAGAGCGTCATTTTCCACGCGCCCATCATAATCGAGCAAATCGAGATCCAGTGTCCGCGGTGCGTTCGGTTGCAACCGTTTGCGCCCGAATTGCATTTCGATCCCGTGCAATGCGGTCAGCAATGCGAGAGGCGTAAGATCTGTATCTATTGCCGCCACAGCATTGACGAAAGGCGGATCAGCAGGGTCAGGCCATGCTGGCGTGGCATAGAATGCTGAAACCCTCAGCACGCGGATTCGTTGAGCATGTATCGCTGCAAGCGCACGCGTAAGTGTGACAGCCGGTTCACCCACAGCCGAATGAAGATTTGCACCGAGAGCTATGAGGATCACGATTGCCCCCGCTTGCGCCCATAAGCGTTTGCGTTAGAACTGTGACAGGGGTGCGGGGGGATTTGCCCGGTCACTCTTATTATTTTTTTGGAGAGCATTGATGTTGTTCTACCCTCAAGAGAAGCTAGCACTATTCATTGATGGCGCCAATTTGTACGGCGCCGCCAAAGGTCTGCAATTCGACATCGATTACAGGCGGCTGTTGGAACTCTTCGCGCGCAAAGGCGTGCTGGTACGAGCATTTTATTACACAGCGGTCGCTGAGGACCAGGATTTCTCGCCACTTCGCCCTCTGGTCGACTGGCTGGATTACAACGGCTTTTCGGTTGTGACCAAGCCGCTCAAGGAATTCACGGATGCCCAAGGCCGCCGCCGTGTCAAAGGCAATATGGACATCGAGCTGGCCATCGATGTGATGGAGATGAGCGACCAAGTCGATCACATTGTTATTTTTTCAGGTGACGGCGATTTCCGGCGCCTGGTGGAAGCGGCGCAACGCAAAGGCCGCAGAGTCAGTGTGGTTTCCACCATCCGCACCCAGCCGCCGATGGTTTCTGATGAGTTGCGCCGCCAGGCCGACAATTTCATCGAATTGGATGAATTGAAGGCGCTGATCATGCGTGAGGGTGGCCAACGCCCACCACATGCTGTCGGCGAGCAAGCCGCGCAATAGCAAGCTGCCGCCGTAAATCGAAGAAAATTGCGGCGGCAATGCTAAAAATTCATTTGGAAATAATTTGGACAAGCCTCGCGCATGACGATGCGGCTTAGCCTATAACTTTGCCATGAGCTTAGAACCGTCGCACGATTGCCGTTTATGCCCTCGTCTTGTCGCCTTCCGCGAAGCGAACCGTGGCGCTTATCCCGAATTTTTCAATGCGCCGGTGCCGAGCTTCGGACGTGCGGATGCGCGCCTTCTGATCGTGGGGCTGGCTCCAGGATTAAAAGGCGCCAATCGTACAGGCCGGCCATTCACCGGCGATTACGCCGGCGATCTGCTCTACAAGATGCTTCTCAAGCACGGACTCGCCAGCGGCCGCTATGAGCAGCGCCCGGACGACAGCTTGAAGCTGGCCGGCTGTGCCATCACCAACGCAGTGCGCTGCGTGCCGCCCGAGAACAAACCCCTTCCCTATGAGACCAAAACCTGCCGCCGCTTTCTCAATGCGCAGCTTGAGGCCATGGAAAACCTGCGGGCCATCCTGACCCTCGGAAAAGTCGCGCATGACAGCCTTTGCGACACGCTGGGGCTGAAGAAATCACAATATCCCTTCCAGCATGGCGCCGCCTATAAGCTCGACGACGTTACCCTGATCTCAAGCTATCACTGCTCGCGCTACAACACGAACACCGGCGTTCTCACCGAACCCATGTTCGAGGCGGTGATTAAGCAGGCAAAAAAAGCGGCGCTGAGCTGATGCTGTTTGCCGAAGCCCTTTCTACGCGCCGTCCCATGCTGGCCGAAGGTTCGGTCTACGAACGGTTACGGCGGCATCCGAACATTCCTTTCGATCCGGCGATGCGCCATGGCGTTCTGATCTATGACGAGGCGGGGCGCGCTGCGGAAACGACCATTCACCAGAGCTATATCGAAGCCGCCAAGACGGCCAAACTACCGCTGGTGATGCTGAGCGATACCTGGCGGGCCAATGCCGAGAACATCGCTGCTTCGCCTTATGCCGGCCGCCCGATGAACCAGGACAATGTTGCATTCCTGAAAGAACTGCGCGCTGCTTCGGGGCACGAGATCTATATCGGCGGACAAAGCGGTTGCCGCGGCGATGCTTACAAGCCCGAGGAAGCCCTCGACACGGAGACGGCTGCCGGATTCCACCGCCCGCAGATTCAAGCCCTGGCCGAAGCGACGCCCGATTTCCTCTTCGCGGCCACCCTGCCCGCGTTTTCGGAAGCGCGAGGCATTGCCAAAGCCCAGGCTGAAACGGGCTTACCCTATCTTCTGAGCTTCGTCTTGCGCCCGGAAGGCACGCTGCTTGATGGTATCGCCTGGGCCGATGCGATCAATGCAATTGATGATGTGGAGCAGCCGCCACTCGGCTACGCCGTCAATTGTGTCCATCCCAAGGTCCTAGCCGCTTCCATGGCCATTCTGGAAAAGCAGGCTCCAGCGTTGATCGCCCGAGTGGTCTTCTTCCAGGCCAATACATCTTCGTTGAGCCCAGAAGAACTGACGATAGCCACCGATCTGATCACGGAAGAACCAGAGGCCTTAGCATCTCAAATTGATGCGCTGCAGCGCCGCTATGGGATTGCGATCGTCGGCGGCTGCTGCGGCACGGACGAGCGCCACATCGCGGCGCTCGGCAATGCTCTGCAACCTTGATTAATAGCAGCAATTATTCTGCCGCTTGAGGCGGGTTCTTCGCCACCCATTGATCATAGGCTTCCACCGCCTGGGCTGCGTACATCACTGAGGGACCGGCGCCCATATAGATCGCAGTAGAGACAGTCTCCATGATCTCTTCACGCGTCGCGCCGTATTTGCGCGCCGATTCTGCGTGAAAAGCGATACAAGGGTCGCAGCGGGTGGCCACCGCGATGCCGAGCGCCAGCAATTCCTTGGTTTTGGAATCCAGCGCCCTGGGTGCGATCGCGGCTTGCGCCATGGCACCGAAGGCCTTCATCACATCCGGCGCACCACTGCGCAATTCCTTGGTGAGGCCGGTCATTTCGGCAGCGATATGGGGCCAATCCTTGAACATGGAAATACACTCCGCTGAGGTGCAGCTTATATATTAGAACAATATAATATATTTCAAGAGCACCCACGGCCGCACATCAGGCGCAACCTCAGCTATAGCGTTCTTCTTTCCAAGGATCGCCTTCGTTGTGATAACCGCGCACTTCCCAGAAACCAGGCTGATCCTGCGCCGCGAACTCGATCCGCGTCACCCATTTGGCGCTTTTCCAAAGATACCAGTCCGGAATGACAACCCGTACCGGCCCGCCATGCTCACGGCTGATGGGCTGACCTTCCCAGCTATGCGCCAGCAGCACATTGTCTTCGGCGAAAACCGACAGCTGCACATTGGTGGTGTAGCCGTCATAAGCAGTGAAGAGGACATGCGCCGCTTCCGGCTTCGGCTTGACAATCTCGAGCAAGGTTTTGGCGGAAACGCCGCGCCAATGGTTATCGTAACGACTCCACTGCGTGACGCAATGGATATGGGAAATGAAGTCGGATTGCGGCAGTGCCATGAATTCCGGCAGCGTCCACACCATCGGGTTTTCCACCACGCCGCCGATGCGAAGACGCCAACGCTCCGGCGCCACATCCGGCTGCGCCCCCAAATCAAGCACGGGCCAGTTCTTCACTTCCTTCTGCCCAGGCGGCAGGCGGTTGACATGGCCGAGGTCGGGACGCCCAGTAATCAGACGCTTATCCGCCGCCCATTGCTCTTTGGAGCGTACGAGCTTGTCCTTGATACCTTTAAGAAAATCAGAGGGTTCGCCATCAGACATAGAAGCATTCTAAACGCATAAGATGAGGTTGGCGAGATTGGTTTTCTCACTCTTGTCCCTTTCGCTAGCCGCGCGCACAATCAGGCCATGGATGGCATTCCACATTTTGACAGTACCTTTCTGAATAGCTTGGCCGCCGCCTTCCATGCCCGGCGCAGACTGCTGAACGAACGCGCCTGCCGCATCGATCTGGCACGAAGCTGCAAGCTCGAAGACGGCGAACAGTGTGAACGGCTAGAGATCGAAATCAGCGGCGTGGTCGGCAAAGGCCCGGTTTTGAGAGTCCACGCCAAGGCAGACCGTTTCCTGTGGATGGATGCCTGGTGCCCCACGCCCCTCGGAACCATGTGGCGCTGGACTCAAGAGGGTTACATGACTGATGGCAGCGGGCCTCGTCACTTCACCCAAGCTGTAGAGGCCACCTACGACCTGCTTGGTGAGGTAACGCCAGGACGGACAGACACACTGAATGATGTGTGGAAGGAGATTTTTAACCCCGGGCGCGCATGAGACGGGCTTTGTCACGCGCCCAATCGCGTTGCTTCTCGGTTTCGCGCTTGTCGTGCAGCTTCTTTCCCTTGGCGATACCGAGTTCGATCTTGGCAATACCTCTGGGCGTGAAATAAAGCTTCAGCGGAATGAGGGTCAGGCCCTCGCGCTGCACCGCGATGGAAAGCTTTCTCGCCTCGCCCTTATGGACCAAGAGCTTGCGGATGCGCTTGGGATCATGACCGAAGCGGTTGGCATGACTATATTCGGGAAAATTGGCATTGATCAGCCAGATTTCGCCGTCTTTGGCCTGGGCATAGGCTTCTGCGATCGTGGCGCGGCCAGAGCGCAACGATTTGACTTCCGATCCCATCAACTGAATGCCGGCTTCAAACGCGGACTCGATGGCGTAAGCGAAGCGGGCCTTGCGATTTTCGGCGACGACCTTGCGATCGTCGTCTTTGTTCTTCTTGGCCACGGATGGCTCCTTAACCGGCCCCGAATGAGGCCGATGGCAGTATATAGGGGCTGCGGCCGGATTTCCCAGCTCAGTCCTTAATCAGCCCGACGTTGATCATGGCGGCGCGGACGCGAGCGCGGGCGGTCTCCGTGGCCGCCATCATCGGCAAGCGAACCTGATCAGTGCAGAGACCGAGCAAGGACGCCGCGTATTTCACTGGTGCCGGGCTGGGCTCACAGAACATGGCATCGTGCAGCGGCATCAGCTTGGTCTGGATTTCCAGCGCCTTCGCCCAATCGCCTTCACGGCAGGCTTTGTGGAACTCCGAGCAGAGCTTCGGCGCGATATTGGCCGTGACCGAAATCACGCCTTGGGCGCCTTGGATCATATAGGCCAGCGCCGTGCCGTCCTCGCCCGATAACTGAATCCATTCCGGCCCGCAGGTGATGCGTTCGCGCAAAACGCGGGCGAGATTGGCGGTAGCATCTTTGGTGCCGACAATATTCGGCAGCTTGGCCAGCCGCGCCATGGTGTCGACCGAGATCTCGACAATCGCGCGGGCCGGAATGTTGTAGAGAATGATCGGGATATCGACCGCTTCGGCAATAGCCGCGTAATGGCGATAGATGCCTTCCTGCGACGGCTTGTTGTAGTAGCCGGTCACCGACAACACCGCATCGGCCCCCGCCTCCTTGGCATGTCTAGTCAGCGATATCGCTTCAGCCGTGGAGTTGGAGCCAGCCCCCGCGATCACCGGCACCTTGCCGGCAGCTTCCTCGATGCAGATGTCGATCACCCGCATATGCTCGTCATGGCTGAGGGTCGGCGACTCGCCGGTCGTGCCGCACGGCACCAGCCCGTTCGATCCCTCGGCGATCTGCCAGCGGACCAGACGGCGGAACGCCTCTTCGTCCACCTTGCCGTCCTTCATCGGCGTGATGAGGGCTGGAATGGAGCCTTTCAGGTCCTTGGGCGAAAACGGCATGGGCCACCTCTTAAAACGGCCGCCAAAATAGCGCTAAAGCGCTGGCAGGCAAGGTTCTTGCGGCCGCGGCCCACCGCTTTGTCATAGCGGCATTGCGGGGGCACATTACATTTGTAGTGTGTCCGAAAGCACCGTTAAGGTTGCAACGGAATTCCTGGACAGTTGCTATGTCACCCCGTGCCCTGCCCCTTTTGGCCACCCTGCTTCTGGGGAGCGCAATTGCGGGCGCAGGATTGGCTGATCCACTGCCCCCTGGCGTGGTGCGCAATGGCAATGTCATCACTATGCAGCCGATTGGGGACAGCGATTCCGTTCCCGCCGACAGCGAAGCCGAACGCCGCCAAACCTCCACCCATGTGCTGTCGCCGGCCGACCATGACCTTTTTGCCCGCGCCTTTGATGCTGCCGATCGGGGAGACTGGCCGCAAGCGCTGAATCTAGCACGAATGGGGCAGAACCCGACCGCCAAGCTCCTCATCCAATGGCGCTATCTGCAGGATAAGAACGCCCGCGCGCCATTCACTGACATCGACAGCTTCCTGAAAACCTATTCCGATTGGCCGCGGCTAGGGATCATCACCGTCAGAGGCGAAGAGGCTCTCGATCCGGCCGCACCGCCAGCGCAAGTGACGGCCTGGTTCGGCAACCGCAACCCGATCAGCGCCATCGGCATGATCCGCCTCGGAGATGCGATGATCGCCACCGGCAAAACCGCGGCAGGTACACGGCTGGTGCGGGAAGGCTGGGCCGCCGGTGTGTTCGAACCGGAGGTGGAACTCGCCATTGTGCTGAAGGACGGCGCCTATCTGACGCCCGAGACTGACAAGCGCCGTCTCGACAATCTGATCTGGGCCAATCAAGTCAGCGCAGCGCGCCGGGAAATGGCACGGGTCGATGATACCATACAAAAAATCGCCAATGCCCGCATCGCATTGCGCGCCGATCCGCGGCGCGGCCAGCATACGGTTGCTGAACTGCCTGCCGATCTTGCCGATGACCCGGCCTTGCTTTTCGACCGCGCCCAGGCCGCACGCAAAACCGAGGCTTTCGATCAAGCCGCGGATCTTTTGGCACGGCCAGCCATACGCGCCCTGTTCAAGACGCACCCTGCCCCGCTCTGGGCGGAAACCCATATCATCGCCCGGGAGATGTTGAAGGAAGGCAAGGCCGAACGCGCCTACCGCCTGGTCTCCGACACGGGTCTTTCCGGCGGCAGCGAATTTGCCGACGCGGAATTTCTTTCAGGCTGGATTGCCCTGCGTTCGCTGAAGGATGCCCAGGCGGCGCTGCCGCATTTCCTACGTTTGGCCAATGGCGTTTCACGGCCGATCTCACGGTCGAGAGCCTATTATTGGCAAGGCCGCACCTATGAAGAGCTTGGCGACAATGCCAAGGCCTATAAGGCCTATAGCATGGCGGCGGCTTATCCTGAGACCTTTTATGGCGAACTGGCGCTAACGCGTGTCGAGGCCGATCCCAAGCTGCATCTGACTTCGGCACAAGCGGAGGTGATGCCGCCGCTTGCCACCTTCGAACGCGACGATCTGGTCAAGGCCATGCGGGTGCTGGCCGATCTTGGCGCCCAGGACCTTTTACGGGCTTTCGCCATACGCTATCTGGAGCTTCATAGCGGCAGCGGACCGGCTAAGCTGCTGGTGCAGTCTCTCAATGACATGGGCTATCGCGACGTTGCCTTACGCGTCGCCAAAGTGATCGGCTATGATGGCCCCACATTCATCCCTTACGCCTATCCCGTGATCCCGGTGCCGGAGTATCGCGGCCCAGATCTGGCACCGGAACCTGCCCTGGTGCATGCCATCATCCGCCAGGAAACCGAATTCGATCCGCAAAGCGTGAGCCGGGCTAATGCGCGCGGCATCATGCAGCTCACCCTGCCCTCGGCTAAGACCAACGCCAAACGCGCTGGGCTGCCTTACCGGCCGAATGCGCTAACGACCGATGTGACCTACAATATGCAATTGGGGATGACGGAATTTTCCGGGTATCTCGGCCGCTGGAGCAATTCCGTGGTGCTGTCGGCTGCCGCCTACAACGCGGGCGAGACCAATGCCAAGCGCTGGGTCCAAGCTTTTGGCGATCCCAGAAGTCCGGCTACCGATCCTATCGACTGGATCGAATCCATTTCGTACGGGGAAACCCGCAACTATGTGCAGCGGATTGTCGAGAACCTGCAGGTCTACAGGAACCGGATCGCGGGGCGCGACACGCCGTTGCGCATTCTCACCGACCTCTACACCCCCAACATGCCGCCGCAAGCAAAGGTGTTGAGCCCACCGCCTCCCCCAGTACCGGTAAAAAAACCCAAAGACCGGGACGTTTCGAACTGAGTTCGGCGGTTCAGTGGAACATCGATAGCCATTCGCGGGCCAAGCGCTGGGCTTCGGCAATCTGTGACGGCCCCATCTCGCGCGCCAGCTGGGCTCGCCAGCTCTTGGCCTCTTCCACCCCGCGCAATGCGGCGAGGTTGAACCATTTGTGCGCGGCGACGAGATCCACGCCGACGCCCTGGCCGGTCGAATAGGCCAATCCTAGATTATAAAATGCCTCGGGCCGCCCTTTCTTGGCGTCCGTTTCGTATTGCGTGAGCGAGTCGACATCCACATATGCCATCGCTGTAGGTCCCCCAGAACGTTCCCTGTATCCGCGCCGGACTATTCCGCACGCCGGACGCGATGGTTCCGCGATACTCGCTAAAGCGCGGTTAACGTGAATCTGCCTTAATGATTTATATTCGTTAGGGATTTTCCCGTATCTGCGGGCTTCAATGGAGCAAATCAACCAGTGCCTGCGCCTGTTTTTGGATGGCGGCGTAGTTGGGTTGCTCAGGCAAATTCTTGGCGAAACACGCCTGGTATTCGCGCCCAGCCTCCTCTTTGAGCGCAATATGATCGTTGAACCGGCTGATATCTTTCACCTTCCCTGGCGGCTTACCCTTCAGAGAAGCCTGATATTCCTTAAGCGCCTCAGCCGATTTGGCGAGGATCGGATCTACGATCTTCTTGCAGATAGCAGGCCTATCGAGCGTGACAGCGAGCTTCTGTCTGGCGATGAAGATGCGGTCACCGTGCAGGCTGACGGCCAACAACGTATCGGCGTCACGATCCGTCGCCTCGTACTGCGCAAAGACAGCAAGCTCCACCATGACAAGATCGCCCCTCACGGGCGCTTTCACCCGCACCTTTCCGCGAAGCTGAGCGCCGGCATCACAGCTGACGGAGAAAGTCCAGAAGTCCTCGGCGCGGAACGCCGCCGGGATCGAGACCGGAATGTTGTCGTTGTATTTGTTGTGACGGCGGTCCAGCCAGCCCATCAGCAGAGTCCGGTTGGTCACGATCACGGAAGTGTCGCCCGCCTCATAGGCTAAGCCGTCGAGGGCGCTGAAGCCCATCGCGTCATCGTCCGTGCAGCTAAGGTTGACCTTGCCCTCCCAAAAACCGGGGGCCGACCAGGCCTGTACTACAGCCCTAAGCAACTGTTCGACGCCAGCAAGCGCCTCAACGGCACGCCCACCTTGTTGCTCACGATCGGGAAGGTCCTTGAACGCGGCGATATAGCGGTCGCGGGCCACTATATAAGTGTCCGTAGGCGACAACGGTGCCGGATCAGCAGCCCATGCAGCGGAAAAAATTATGGAAAAACAAAGAAGTGCTGATGCGATCCGCATCTGATCCCCCTCCGGCGACAATAAGCGCTCCTGGAGAGGACAGCCCTAGAAACGGGCTGGCCGTGACAACCGTTTGACACCTGGGTGTCGGAGGGCTGTCACGGCCTTTGCCTTGTCTCATCGGTTTCTCCTTGGAGGAGCAACCGCTGACAACCGCGTTGGTCACGCGGTGAAAGCTGACGAAGAATTACTTCTTCGCCTTCTTCACCTTCTTCTTGGCGACCTTCTTGGCAACCTTCTTCTTGGCAACTTTCTTCTTGGCAACTTTTGGCATGAGAAGTGACTCCTCTAACGTGTTGTCCGGGTGAGGCGACTTATGACGCCCCCCAAAACGCGAACAATATGAGTGGGTTGCTATTAAGAATGCAATACCACCCCTTGTGGCCCCTCAGGCCTGTCAAGCGAGAAGTTCAGAAAAACCGCAATTTACCTATATTAAACGCACTTCATCCGCAGACGGACAAAAATCGCCATTTTGGCGTCTTGACGCCCCCAAAGGGTTGCGGATGTACGAATCACCCCTCTTCGGGCAATCCGAGTCGGCTCTTGATGATGGCATTGACGGTCCCTGGATTGGCTTTTCCACCCGTCACTTTCATCACTTGACCGACGAACCAACCGGCAAGAGCAGGCTTCAGCTTCGCCTGCTCGACCTTCTCGGGGTTCGCAGCGATGACTTCATCGACCGCTTTCTCGATCGCAGAACTGTCTGTGACCTGCTTGAGGCCCTTCTCTTCCACGATCGCACGCGGATCACCGCCATCAGACCAGACGATATCGAGGACATCTTTGGCAATCTTCCCCGAGATGATGTTCTCGGCCACCATCTTGATGATCTCGGCATTGACGGCGGCCGATACAGGACCGTCATTGATCGCCAATCCCGCCTTGTTCAAACGGCCAAAGTACTCATTGTTCAACCAGTTAGCGGCCGCTTTTGCATCAACGCCCTCTTTCAGCATCGCCTCGAAATAGTCTGCCGTTTCCTTTTCGGCAACGAGCACCAGCGCGTCATAGGTCGAAAGCCCCATGGCCATGAAGCGATCCTTCTTGGCGTCGGGAAGCTCGGGCAATGAAGCGGCGATCCCATCAACCCAGGACTGCTCCAGCATCAGCGGCAACAGATCGGGATCGGGGAAGTACCTATAGTCATGCGCCTCTTCCTTGGAGCGCATAGGGCGCGTCTCACCGAGCTTGGTATCGAAGAGCAGCGTCTCCTGACTGATCTTGCCGCCGGATTCCAGCACATCGATTTGTCGGCGGGATTCGTACTCGATCGCCTGCACGATGAAGCGCATCGAGTTCATGTTCTTGATTTCACAGCGAGTATTGAACGGCGTCCCGGGCTTTCTCACCGAGACGTTGACGTCGGCGCGCATGGACCCCTCCTCCATGTTGCCGTCGCAGGTGCCAAGATAGCGCAGGATCGCCCTGAGTTTCTTGAGAAATGCCGCCGCCTCTTCCGCCGAGCGCATGTCGGGGCGGGTGACGATCTCCATCAAGGCGATACCGGCGCGGTTTAGGTCCACAAAGGAGTGATCGGGATGCTGATCGTGGATCGATTTTCCCGCATCCTGTTCCAGATGCAGGCGTTCGATGCCGACGCGCGCCACATCCCCACTGGGAAGGTCGACCAAGACCTCGCCTTCCCCGACAATGGGGTTCTTGTACTGCGAAATCTGATAACCGGCCGGCAGATCGGCGTAGAAATAGTTCTTACGATCAAAAACACTCGTAAGATTGATCTGGGCCTTAAGGCCCAGACCGGTGCGCACCGCCTGTTCGACACAGAACTTGTTGATAACCGGCAACATGCCGGGCATTCCCGCGTCGACGAAGGAAACCTGTGTGTTGGGATCGGCACCGAACGCGGTGGCGGCACCCGAGAACAGCTTGGCATTCGATAAGACCTGGCAGTGGACTTCGAGACCCACCACAACTTCCCACGCGCCAGTGGAGCCCTGGATCAACTTGCTCTTACGTTCCACGGCATCGATCCGTTCTACGGTCTGCATGGCCATTATAATCTCCCGGGCGTCTTTGTAAGGCACGCCACACTCCTCATCACAATCCCAATCCATCATGGCCACCCTTGTGGCGGTCATCCAACCGGCCAGAAAGCCGGAAGACGATAGATGGCCGGGTCAAACCCGGCCATGACGCAAAAATTTCAACCGCCGGAGTCCAGATCGTCAACAATGGCATCCACTTCGATCTCGACCAGCCATTCGTGGTGGATGAAGCGGCTCACTTCGACAAAACAGGTGGCGGGACGGATTCCCTGGAAGACCTCTCCATGGACCTCCCCGATGGATTTCCAATCCTGGATATTGCGCACCATGATGCGCGTGCGGACCACATCCTTCAGGGAGGCGCCCGCTTCCGCCAAAGCACCTTCCACGATTTGAAAAATGCGGCGCGTCTGAGCGGCGGGATCGCCGATACCGATCGTGCAGCCATCCGGGCCAACCGACGCGGTACCCGCCACACTGATATGGGAACCAACGCGGACGGCCCGCGAAAATCCCAGGATGGGTTCGAACTTGCTACCGCTGGAAATCAGTTTGCGCATTAGCTCCTCCACCAATTCTGCGGCTTTGCCGAGAAATTCGCCGCTATCTCAAGCGCCCGACCGGCGCGGAACAAAGTCGCCTCATCAAAAGCCTTGCCGATGAGCTGAAGCCCCAGCGGCAGACCGGCATCGTTGAGCCCCGCCGGCACCACAAGGCCCGGCAGACCAGCGAGGTTCACCGTCACGGTGAACACGTCATAGAGATACATGGTCACCGGATCGGAGACCTTCTCGCCAATGGCGAAGGCAGGAGCCGGTGTCGCCGGGGTCAAGATCACGTCGCACTTCTTGTAGGCTTCGGTAAAATCCTGGGCGATCAAGCTGCGCAACTTCTGGGCGCGCAGGTAATAGGCGTCGTAATAACCCGCCGAGAGCACATAGGTGCCGATCAGGATGCGGCGGCGCACTTCGGCGCCAAAACCCTCGCCGCGGCTGCGCTCGTAAAGGTCGATCAGATCCTTGGGATCAGCCGCGCGATGACCAAAACGCACACCGTCATAGCGCGCCAGGTTCGAGGAGGCCTCGGCCGGGGCGATGATATAATAGGTGGGGAGCGCGTATTTGGTATGCGGCAGCGAGACCTCGACGATCTCAGCCCCTTGCGCCTTCAGCCATTCAGCCCCTTTGTCCCAGATCGCGGCGATCTCGGGCGCCGTGCCGTCCAGACGGTATTCCTTTGGAATGCCGACACGCAGGCCTTTCACCCCGCCTTCCAGCCCGGCCTCGTAATCGGGGACCGGAAGATCGACGCTGGTGGAATCCTTAGAGTCCACACTCGCCATTGCCTTTAAGAGGATCGCCGTGTCGCGGACCGTCTGGGCGATGGGACCGGCCTGATCCAGCGACGAGGCGAAGGCCACGATCCCGTAACGCGAGCAGCGCCCATAGGTCGGTTTGATGCCCACCGTACCGGTGATCGCCGCCGGTGTGCGAATGGAGCCGCCCGTATCGGTCGCGGTGGCGCCCAAGCAAAGCCGCGCCGAAACTGCTGCAGACGAGCCGCCCGAGGAACCGCCCGGCACCAGCTGGGCATTGGAATCTTTGGCGCGCCACGGGCTGATGCAAGGACCGAAAGCGCTGGTCTCATTGGATGAACCCATGGCGAATTCGTCGAGGTTGAGCTTGCCCAGCATCACCGCGCCATTGTCCCAAAGGTTCTGCGAGACCGTGCTTTCGTATTGCGGCACGTAATTGTCGAGGATGCGGCTGCCAGCGGTCGTCTTCACGCCTTTGGTGCAATAAAGGTCCTTGATCCCGAGCGGCAGGCCTTCGAGCGGCCGGGCCGTACCAGCCGCAATACGCTTGTCTGACTCTTCGGCCATCATGAGCGCGATGTCGGGCGTCTCGGTGACATAGGCGTTGAGCGCGCGCGCCTCTTCCACGGCCTTGACGAAAGCTGCCGTCAGCTCCTTTGAAGAGATTTTTTTGGCAGCTACCGCATCGCGGGCATCGGCCAGAGTGAGATCTGTGAGATCGCTCATCGGCGTCCTCTTAAAGTTCCAATTCATAAAACACGGACCAACTGGAGTCCGGGTAATCCAAAACCGGGCCGCAGCGCTTGAAGCCTGCCCGCTCATAAACTCGCCACGCGGCCGGATGACGGTCCCCCGTCTCCAGCACCATGCGGTTCAAACCTTCCTGGCGCGCCTGTGCGAGCACGGCCTCGAGAATGCGGCCGCCGACGCCTTTGCCCTGGCATTCCGGCACGGTGTACATGCGCTTGACCTCGCCGATACCACCATCATGACGGCGCAGTGCCCCGCAACCGACAGCCTTGCCACCCTCGCGGGCGATGAACACCGTCGTATCCGGCCGCGCCATCTGTTCCACCGTCATGTGGGAGCAATGCTCCGGCGGTGTCAGCGACAGCAAATATGCGTTCAAGGCCGCGATGAGCGTGCGCACCTCATCCTGCAAAGGGCTTTCCGCGGCGATGGTGAGGTCAGCGGGCACGCCCTACTCCACCACCTTCGGCACAACAAAGAAGTGGTCCTCGCCGCCAGGCGCATTGGTCATCAGCGCCTCGGCGTTGTTGGGCTCGGTCACCACGTCCTCGCGCATCTTCAGACGCTGCTCAACCACACTGGTCATAGGGGCAACGCCTTCGACATCCACCTCTTTCAATTGCTCAACCCAGGCCAGGATGCCGTTCAGCTCCTGCATCATGGGCTCCACCCGCTCCTCTTCGATCTTGAGGCGGGCCAGACGGGCAATGCGGCGGACGGTATCTTTATCGACGGACATGGTTTTGGTCCTTGGGATGGTCTTCAGGCTTGACCTTCAAAGACTTGCTAACAAGGGGGGAAGCCATAAGGCAAGCCGAATGACCGTCCGGTCACAAATGCCTGCAAATTTCCGCGACATTTTGTGCAGAATTGGGGTTCTGGGCTCTTACAAAGCCACGCCGGAAGCCGCCCGCATGGGATAGGTGCGACCGGCATAATCCACGGTCCAGCCCGCTCCGACCGCCTCCGCACCCGTCTCATATATAAAGAAGCCAAGCCGGTCGGCGAGCGCGCCCAAAACGGCGGTTTCGGCTGAGGCCTCGCGGGATTTGAGCCGGGCCCGGAGGCGGCGCAGCACGCTGTGCATCTTCTCCGTCAAATCCGGCCCTTCCAGCAAAGTCATGGGGGCACCGTCTACGGAGAGCAACGGGATACTGTCAGCGTCAAATTCCAAGCCAGCAGCGCCACGCGAGATATGCAGCGCTCCAATGATGACATGACGGTCGAGCACGGGCGCGAGGGCGGAATCCTCCGCCGCTGCCAGCCACATAATCATCACCGCCTCCGAAGCGCTGCGCTGATCGGTCATCAGCACCCCGCCGAGACGTTGCGCGGACATACTCACCATTTTCGTTCGGTCCCCGGACGCGCTACGCTAGTCTGCCGATCATTTCCCCGCAAGCACATGCCCATCCTCGATCTCACCGCCCTGCCTGCCGTCCTTACGCCGCGAAGCCGCCTTTTGGGGTTGGATCTGGGCGAGAAGACCATCGGCCTCGCCTTGTCCGATACGCTGCTGACCGTCGCAACCCCGATGGAGACCCTGAAGCGCGGCAAGTTCTCCGCCGATGCTGCCAAGCTTGAAGCTATCATCGCCGAACAGAACGTGGGCGGATTAGTGATCGGCCACCCCCTCAATATGGACGGCAGCGAAGGGCCATCGGCCCAATCGGCTCGCGCCTTCGCCCGCAATTTCGCCGGGCGGTCGACGCTTCCCATCGTGATGGTCGATGAACGCCTGTCCACCGCTGCGGTCACCCGGACTCTGCTGGACGCCGATGCGTCGCGGCAGCGGCGGGCAGCCGTCGTAGACAAAATGGCAGCGGCTTATATCCTCCAAGGGGCACTCGATCGCCTGCGGCATTTGAGGGGATGATGAGCCACAACCTGGGCGAAGACCGCGTTGTCAAAATCGCTTGGCTTCCTCCCGGATTGCGGCCGCCTGGCGGCCTGACCATCCGCCAGGAACGCGTCTTCCTTCTGGTTGGCGTCGCCATGTTGTTCGCCGGTTACGACATGAATGTGTTCGGGCTGGCGGCGCCGCAGATACAAGCAAGCCTCGGCATTCCCGAAGACAAGCTCGCCATCACTTTATCCTATATCCGGCTGGCGACGATCGGAGCGCTGGCTTTGGCTTGGTCGGCCGATCTGGTGGGGCGGCGTCGGCTTTTGCTCATCACTATTACCGGCCAAGCCTTAGCCACGCTCGCCACGGGTTTCGTGCAGGATTATACGAGCTTCGTCTGGTGCCAGATGCTGACGCGCGTCTTCGGTTACGCCGAAGAAATGCTCTGTTATGTCGTCATTGCGGAAGAAGTTGCGGCGGCGGCGCGCGGCTGGTCTATTGGGACCCTGGCAGCGCTCAATTATATGGGCGGCGGCATCGCATCCTTGGTCTTCGCGGCGGTGACCTTGCTGCCTTACGGCTGGCGCAGCCTGTACATCATTGGTTCACTGCCGCTTTTCCTGATCGCTTATATGCGCCGACGCTTGCCTGAAACCCAACGGTTTGAAACGCACGAAAAGGAAGTCGAAAAGATGTCCTCGCGTGTCGCGGCGGCGCTGGAACAAACGAAACGCATGGCGCAGGAATATCCAGGCCGCTTGACTGGCATCCTGGTCGCGGCAGCGGCGTTCGGCTTCGCCGTGTGGCCGGCGGAATTTCTCTGGCCCAAATATCTGCAATCCGGTTTCGGCTTCAAACCCTATGAAACCACCATGCTGATCATTCCCGGCGGGTTGGTGGCGGTGGTGTTCAACATCCTGGTGGGACGGATCAGCGACCGGGTGGGGCGACGGATCATGGCGGTGGCCGGTTGCGCCATGGCAATGCTCGGCTTTGCCGCGTTCTACAGCGGGCTGCATCTGCCTTACCTGCCGCTGAGCTGGATTTTTGCCTTCACGGGATTTCTCATTGCCGATGCCTTGATCGCTGGGCTTTCGGCCGAATTGGTACCGACCGCGTATCGCGCCACCGTCTCAGGATTGCGCTATTTGACGGCTATTCTCTCCGGGGCGGTGAGTCTGGCGCTCGAGGGGCCTTTATATAATGTGTTCCACACCCATGGCTTGGCGGTGCTAGTACTGATGAGCGTCATGCCGATCGCTATGATTGCTCTGCTTACCCTGCCGGAGCCAGCGGGGCGTTCGCTGGAAGAGATTTCTGCCGAGCCACGTCACGCTTAGGGGGGCATCATGTTTTTTCTGCTGTCGAAACTGTTCTGGTTCGTGGCGGCACCAAGCCATGTACTGGCGTGGCTCAGCATTGCCACGGCAGTGTTCCTGTTCTTGGGCAAAAAAACCCGACCGGCGAAATGGACGGCAGCTGTGGGCGCAACGCTGTTTGTGATCTTCGGTGTGTTACCCACCGGGACGTGGCTGCTGCAACAACACGAAAGCCTTTATCAGCGGCCGGTCCCGCCAGCACGGGTCGATGGCATCCTGATTTTGGGTGGTGGCAACAACCCCATCGTGTTGCGCACGCGGAACGCATTGTCCAACGACAAAGGCGTGGCGCGGCTCGAGGAAGCATTCATCCTGTCGCGTCGATACCCTTCCGCGCGAATCGTTTTTTCAGGTGGTTCGGGCAATCCACGGCAACAACAGGATGCCGAAGGGACCTCCGCCCGGCGCATCCTTCTTGCTCTAGGGCTGGATGCATCGCGCCTGACTATTGAGGGAAAATCGCGCAATACCTGGGAAAACCTAATCTTTACCCAGGCCATTGTGAAACCGAAACAGGGTGAGGTTTGGCTTCTAGCGACCTCGGCTTTTCACCTGCCACGCGCAATGGGAATCGCACGCCGGGTCGGCTGGACTGTACTTCCCTGGCCGACCGATTACATCACCCCGACGAGAATTGGCTTCGAGCCCGAATACCTCTTGGATAATCTCGAAGACACAGAGCTGGTGTTTCGCGAATATGTCGGAATTGCCGTCTACCGGTTGAGCGGCAAAAGCGCCTAAAATTGTGGGCCGAAAGCGGTGATGCCTTGCCCCAAGCCCCTCGCCTGATATAAGCGGGCGCGATGAGCCAGGCACCACAGCCGATCCTTCTGTCGAGCCATCTACTTGGCATCGAAGGACTTTCCGTCGGTGAGATCACCGCCCTTCTGGATTTGGCCGAGGAATATGTCGCTCTTGGCCGCGCCAAAGAGAAGAAATCTCCTCTTTTGAAGGGCCGCACGGTCATTAACCTGTTTTTTGAGCCTTCCACCCGCACCCAAAGTTCCTTCGAACTGGCTGGTAAGCGGCTCGGCGCCGACGTCATGAACATGTCGGTGCGCACCTCTTCGGTGACCAAGGGCGAAACCCTGATCGACACGGCGACCACCCTGAATGCCATGCGGCCGGATATCCTGATCGTCCGGCACCAGAATTCCGGCGCCACCTCCATGCTGGCGCGCAAAGTCGATTGCTGCGTGGTGAACGCCGGAGACGGCGCCCATGAGCATCCGACCCAGGCCTTGCTCGATGCCCTCACCATCCGCCGCCGTGGCCGCAAGTTCCAAGGCCTGACGGTGGCGATCTGCGGTGACGTACTGCACAGCCGCGTGGCGCGTTCGAATATTCATTTGCTCGGCAAGATGGGTGCACGGGTACGTCTTATCGGTCCCAGAACATTGATGCCCGCGGATGTGAAACGCTTTGGCGTGGAAACCTTCACTGACATGCGCGAAGGCCTGAAGGGCGTGGACATTGTGATGATGCTGCGGCTGCAGCTTGAGCGCATGAGCGGTGCCTTCGTTCCCTCCACCCGCGAATATTTCCGCTATTGGGGCCTGGATCGCGAAAAACTGGCTTGCGCCAATCCGGGCGCGCTGGTGATGCATCCCGGCCCGATGAACCGCGGCGTCGAAATCGACTCCACCGTTGCCGACGATCTTGAAGTCAGCGTGATCCACGAACAGGTGGAAATGGGTGTCGCCATCCGCATGGCGGTGCTGGATGCATTGTCGCGCGGCTTGCCTGCGGGGGAGCGGAACGTATGAGCAAGCGCACCCTCTTTCGCAACGCACGGCTGATCGATCCGGCCTGCGGGCTTGATGCCAAAGGCGGGCTGGTAGTCGAAAATGGCCGTATTGCCGATGCTGGCCCGCATATTTCCAATGCCGATGCCGAGGTGATCGATTGCCAAGGCTTGGTTCTGGCGCCAGGCCTTGTTGATATGCGTGTTTTCACCGGCGAACCGGGCAGCGAACATCGCGAAAACCTCAAAAGCGCCTCACGTGCGGCCGTGGCCGGTGGTGTGACGACGATTATTGTCATGCCCAACACCGATCCGGTGATCGACGAGCCTTCGCTGGTAGATTTCATCCGTCGCCGCGCCGAAGCCACCGCCAAAGTGCGGGTGCTGCCGATGGCCGCCCTCACCCGCCATCTGGCCGGTGAAGTGATGACGGAGATCGGGCTTCTTAAGGAAGCCGGTGCCGTGGCCTTCACAGATGGCGACCGCACAATTTCCAACACCCGGGTACTGCGCCGGGCCTTGTCTTATGCCGCCGGGTTCGATGCGCTGGTGGTGGCCCATGCCGAAGATCCGGACCTCACAGATGGCTCCGCTGTCAACGAAGGCGAATATGCCATGCGGCTGGGCCTGCCCGCGGCCCCAGCCGCCGCCGAAGTGATGATCGTGGAGCGCGATATCCGTCTCGTGGAACTGACGGGCGCGCGCTATCACTTTGCCCAAATTTCCACGGTCGCTTCTTTGGAAGCGATCGCCAAGGCCAAGGCGCGCGGGCTGCCGATCACCTGCGGCGTCTCGGCTCATCATCTGGCGCTTAACGAACTCGATGTCGGCACCTATTTCACCTTCATGAAGGTGAAACCGCCGCTGCGGGCCGAAGCCGATCGCGCCGCGATGGTCGAGGGGGTGGCCTCCGGCGTCATCGATGTGATCGTCTCCAGTCACGATCCGCAAGCCGCCGACACCAAACGCCAGCCTTTCGCACAAGCCGCCTTCGGCGCCGCCGGATTGGAAACCCTGCTGCCCGTGGCGCTGGGTCTTTATCATGAAGGCAAAGCTGATCTTCTTCATGTGCTGAAAGCCCTGACCTGCTCACCAGCGAAAATCCTCGGGCTTGAAACAGGAACGCTGGCCAAAGGCGCACCTGCCGATCTCGCTTTGATCGATCCGGATGCTCCGTTTGTCGTCGATCCTGACAAGCTGCATTCGCGCGCCCGAAATACTCCCTTCAAAGGCCGCCGCTTCCAAGGCCAAGCCATTCGGACCTTCATCGGCGGCGAATGCGTTTACGACCGAGGAGTTTCTGCATGAACGGCATGACCGCCCTTTCCTGGGCGGAAGCCCTTTATGCGACGCTCATCGGCTATGGCCTCGGCTCGATCCCTTTCGGCCTTCTCATCACCTGGGCGGCAGGTCTTGGAGATGTGCGCAAGATCGGTTCCGGCAATATCGGCGCCACCAATGTGCTGCGCACCGGCAAAAAATGGGCGGCAGCTCTGACCCTTCTGCTGGATGGCGGCAAAGGTCTGGCGGCCGTGCTGCTGTCGAATTATCTGTTCGGCATTGCGGGCGCCATGGTGGCGGGCCTTGCCGCCGTATTCGGACACATTTTTCCGGTCTGGCTCACGTTCAAAGGCGGCAAAGGCGTCGCCACCGTGATCGGCGTGCTGCTCGGCCTCTATTGGCCGGTGGGATTGCTCTTCATCGCCACCTGGATCGGCATGGCCTTCGTGCTACGCATTTCCTCGCTTTCGGCCTTAACCGCAGCCGCGTTAGCCCCTGCCTATATGATGGTTTTTGGCGATCTTCCCAAAGCGGCGTTCACCCTGGTGCTGACCGTGATCCTGTTCGTCACCCATCATGCCAACATCTACCGGCTGTGGCATGGCCAGGAACCGCGTATCGGCCGGAAGAAAGACTAGCGCCGATTTCGGCCTTTATATCGGCAACTAACTCTCGCTTGCTGATATTACGTTTGCAGTTCTACGGCACAGCGCCCACGATGGGTTGGGGGCACTTACCATCTCAAAGTCATGACTCGCACTCTGTCCGAGTTGGAACGCGTCCGCTGGCTGCAATTGTCACGAACGCCCAATGTAGGCCCAGTGACCTTTACGCAATTGCTGGTGCGCTTTGGAACGGTGGAGGCGGCGCTCTGCGAGGTTCCGCGGCTGGCACGGCGCGGCGGCGGCATACCGCCGAAAGTTCCAGACGAAGCCGTGATCCGGTGCGAACTCGACGCCCTCACCGCAAAAGGCGGGCGCATGATCGCCTCTTGCGAACCAGCGTTTCCGCGAGGCCTCGCCGCACTGGATGCATCCCCGCCATTGATTTTCGCGTTGGGGCATATTCATCTGCTTGCACGCGAAATGATCGCCATCGTCGGGGCGCGCAATGCCTCGGCCTTGGGGCGCAAACTGGCTCAAACCTTGGCACGCGAGCTTTCTGAAGCCGGATTGATCGTGGTTTCCGGCATGGCCCGCGGCATCGATACTGCCGCCCATGAGGGCGCGCTGAAGAACGGCACCATCGCGGTGGTGGCCGGTGGTGTCGACATTATATATCCGCCGGAAAACAAGCCGCTTTATGCGGCGCTGCTCGAAGAAGGTGCAGTGGTTTCCGAGATGCCGCTGGGCGAAGCGCCCCAGGCCCGGCACTTCCCGCGCCGTAACCGCATCGTTTCCGGCATGGCACGGGGTGTGGTGGTGGTCGAAGCGGCCGAAGGCTCCGGCTCGCTGATCACCGCGCGGATGGCTCTGGAACAGAACAGGGAGGTCTTTGCGGTGCCCGGGTCCCCGCTCGACCCCCGCGCCAAAGGCACCAACCGGCTGCTGCGGGATGGCGCGGTGCTGACGGAATCCGCCGAAGATGTGCTGACGGTCTTACGGCCGATCCTTGGGGCAGAGTTCGGCGATCCCGGACGAGACGGCCCTGTGACGCTTCCAGTAATACCGGAAATCGAGATCGACCGAATACGAGCGTCCGTTGAAGAGGCCCTGGGCCCAGCCCCGCTCGCTGTCGACGAGCTGATTCGGGTCTGTGATGCGCCAGCCCAGGCAATTCTGGCTGTCCTTTTGGAACTGGAACTGGCAGGAAAGCTGACCCGTCATCCCGGAAACGCGGTGTCCTGGTCCGCGGAGTCGAATTGAGCTCGCGTTCAGAGCGCAATCCTTAATTGCATTTTCGGCCAAAACCTCGGATTCCACACCCAAAAGTTACAATTACCCCCTAAAACGCGCGTTGACACCGTTCTGCCCCTTCCCCCAGTGTCCCGCCTCCTTACATATGCCCCTTACCTTTTGAGTCCCGTCCCTGATGAACGTTCTCGTTGTAGAATCCCCGGCCAAGGCCAAGACCATCAATAAGTACCTTGGTTCGAGCTATAAGGTCCTCGCTAGCTTCGGTCATATCCGTGATCTGCCGCCGAAGGACGGGTCCGTGCGCCCGGACGAAGACTTCGCCATGGATTGGCATGTCGACGAGCGGGCCCAGAAGCGCATCAAGGATATCGCGGACGCCCTGAAGGGCGCCGACAAGCTCATCCTGGCCACTGACCCGGATCGCGAAGGGGAAGCTATTTCCTGGCACGTGCTTGAAGTGCTGAAGCAGAAGAAAGCGCTTGGCCACGCCCATATCGAGCGTGTGGTCTTCAACGCCATCACCAAAAACGCCATCCTGGAAGCGATCAAGAACCCACGCGATATCAATGAGGAGCTGGTGGACGCCTATCTGGCCCGCCGTGCCCTCGACTATCTGGTCGGCTTCACCCTCTCCCCCGTGTTGTGGCGCAAGTTGCCCGGTGCCAAGTCGGCCGGCCGCGTACAATCCGTGGCGCTGCGCCTGGTGGTGGACCGGGAACTCGAAATCGAGGCCTTCAAGGCCCAGGAATATTGGACGGTAGACGCCAATGTCATCGCTTATGGCGAAGACGCGGCCCCGGCCTCTTTCGGCGCCCGCCTCACTCAACTCGGCGGCAAGAAACTCGACAAGCTGGGTATTGGCAACGAGGCCGAAGCCAAAGCGGCGGTAGAGGCGATTCAATCGCGCAAGTTCCAGATCGGCTCGGTGGAATCCAAGCCGGTCAAACGTCACCCGGCCCCGCCGTTCATCACCTCGACGCTGCAGCAGGAAGCCGCCCGCAAGCTCGGCTTCTCGGCCAAGCGCACCATGCAGATCGCCCAGCACCTCTACGAAGGTGTGGATGTCGGCGGCGAAACGGTCGGCCTCATTACTTATATGCGTACCGACGGCGTTACCATGGACGGCAGCGCCATCCAGGAAGCACGCCAACTGGCCGGCGAGCGCTATGGCGAGCGTTATGTGCCGAAGGCGCCGCGCGCTTACTCCTCCAAAGTGAAAAACGCCCAGGAAGCGCACGAAGCCATCCGCCCCACCAGCTTTCAGCGCACACCAGAGACGGTCGCGCGCTATGTCGATGCCGATGCAGCCAAGCTCTACGAGCTTGTCTGGAAACGCGCTATCGCCAGCCAGATGGAAAGTGCCGAGATGGAGCGTACCACCGTTGACGTGGTGTCGACCGATAGCCAGGTGATTTTGCGCGCTACCGGCAGTGTTATCCTCTTTGACGGCTTCCTCACGCTTTACCAGGAAGGCCATGACGACGAGAGCGACGAGGACGGCAACCGCCTGCCGCGCGTCGCCGTCGGCAATCCCGCCACGGTCGAGAAAATCAAGCCGGAGCAGCACTTCACCGAACCGCCGCCGCGTTATTCGGAAGCGAGTTTGGTGCGCAAGCTGGAAGAACTCGGCATTGGCCGCCCTTCCACTTATGCCTCTATCCTTTCGGTGCTGCGCGACCGTGCCTATGTCCGCATGGACCGCAACCGCTTCTTCCCGGAAGACAAGGGCCGCATCGTTACGGCGTTCTTGAAGAGCTTCTTCACCCGTTATGTCGAATACAGCTTCACGGCGGATCTGGAAGAAAAGCTCGACGAGGTTTCGGCGGGCGAGCTCAACTACAAGAAGCTCCTGGCCGATTTCTGGCGCGATTTCTCGGCCGCCATCGGCGATACCAAGGACCTGAAAATCTCCCAGGTGATCGACACCCTGAATGAGATCATCGGGCCGCATATTTTCCCACAGGAGCCAGGTGCCGGCGATCCGCGCGTCTGTCCGACTTGTGGCAATGGCCAACTTAGCCTGAAGCTGGGCCGCTTCGGCGCCTTTGTCGGCTGCTCCAATTATCCGGAATGCCGCTACACCCGCCAGCTCGGCCAAAAGAACGGCGAAGGTTCGGCCGAACCCAAAGTGCTCGGCATCTTCCCGGAAACCGGCGAAGAAATATCGCTGCGCTCCGGCCGCTTCGGTCCCTATGTGCAGCTTGGTGAGGGCGACAAGCCGAAACGCCAGGGCCTGCCCAAAGGCACCGACGCCGCCAATGTCGATCTCGATCTTGCGATCAAATTGCTGTCGTTACCGCGCGAAGTGGGCAAGCACCCGGAAACGGGCGAGCCCATCAACGCCAATTTCGGACGTTTTGGACCTTATGTGGCGCATAACGGCACCTATGCCTCACTGGAATCGCCGGAAGACGTCTTCACCATCGGCCTCAATCATGCCGTCACCCTCCTCGCCGAAAAGGCAGCCAAAGCACGCGGTCCGCGCGGAGCCCAGGCGCTCAAGGAGCTCGGCAATAATCCGGAAGGCGTGGCCATCAAGGTGATGAACGGGCGTTACGGCGCCTATGTCACCGACGGCACCACCAATGCCACCCTGCCCCGCGGCTCCGATCCCAATGGAGTCACGCTGGAAGAAGCGCTGAAACTGATAGCCGAACGCGCCGCCAAAGGGCCGACGGAAAAGCAGAAGAAAAAAGCGGAAAAGGCTGCCAAGGCGGCTGCAAAGAAAACGGCCGCACCGAAAGCCGACGCCAAAACCAAGAAAGCACCGGCAAAGAAGACCGCAGAGAAGAAACCCGCTGCAAAAAAGGCCGTTTCCAAGAAGGCTGCACCAAAGAAAAAAGCCGCCAAAGCGGCTGCGGAATAAAGAATGACAAAAGGAAAGCCCAAGAACGCGCTCTCAATCGACAGGCAGCGCGTGCTTGATGCTTTGGCGCAAGATCCTGGCGCGACCAAGCGCGATCTCGCCAAGGTTCTGGGCGTCAAAGGCTCAGACCGGATTATCCTGAAACGCATCCTGAAAGAACTGGAAGGCGAAGGCCTTCTTACCGGCAGCCGCCGCCGTGGCTATTCGCGACCGGGCATGATCCCGGAAGTGGCCGTTCTCGAGATCACAGCTCAAGATGCGGATGGCGAACTCCTCGCCCGCCCAATGAAGTGGGAAGGCGAAGAAGAAGCGCCGAAGATCGTCATCATCACCGAAGAGGCGATCGGCCTCGGTGAACGCATCCTGGCGCGGCTGATGCCGGTGGATGACGGCTTCGAAGCCAAGGTTATCAAGCGGCTGGGCGCCTCGGCGCATAAGGTGCTTGGCGTGGTGCGAGTTTTCGGATCGCATGCGCGCATCGCGCCCATCGACCGCAAAAGCAAAAGCGAATTCAACGTCGATAAGCGTGACCTCAACGGTGCGGAAGAGAATGATCTCGTCATCGCCGAACCGCTGGCGGGCCGCTCCTCCGGCTTCCCGCGGGCCCGCGTTGTAGAACGCATCGGCAGCATGGATGCGCCCAAGGCCGTCAGCCTGATCGCCATCCATGCCCATGGCATTCCGACCGAATTTCCCAAAGAGGTGATCGACGAAGCCGAAAGCGCTGGTCCTGCCGATCCGCGCGGGCGCACCGATTTGCGCGCCATTCCGCTGGTCACAATCGATCCCGAAGACGCCCGTGATCACGACGACGCGGTCTGGGCAGCGCCCGATGATGATCCGGCAAACAAAGACGGCTATGTCATCCTGGTCGCCATCGCCGATGTCGCCCATTACGTCACGCCCGGCAGCGCTCTCGACCGCGAAGCTTATAAGCGCGGCAATTCGGTCTATTTCCCCGATCGCGTCGTGCCGATGCTGCCCGAGCAGTTGTCGGCCGATCTCTGCTCGCTGAAAGAAGGCGTCAACCGGCCTTGCATGGCCGTGCGCATGATCTTCGATGCCAATGGCCGGAAACGGCGCCACGAATTCCTGCGCGGCGTGATGCGCTCCGCGGCGCGTCTCACTTATGCTCAAGCCCAGCGCGCTTTCGACGGCAACCCCGATGCCGACATGTCCACCACGGTGCGCGACGCTTTGGCGGGTGTCTGGGGCGCGTATCAGGTCCTCTTGAAAGAACGCGCCCAGCGCGATCCGCTCGAACTGGACTTGCCCGAACGGCGCATCCAGATCGGTGCCGACGGCAAGATTTCCTCCATCGCCTTCCGCGAGCGGCTGGAATCCATGAAGCTGATCGAAGAGTTCATGGTGCTGGCCAATGTCGCCGCCGCCGAAAGCTTGGAAAAGGCCCGCACCCCCCTGATCTATCGCGTGCACGAGCCACCCTCCAAAGAAAAGCTGTTTGGGTTTTCCGATTACCTGCGCACCATCGGCATGACTTTCGCCAAAGGCCAAGTGATGAAGCCGGGCGTATTCAACCGCATACTCGGCAATGCTAAAGAAAGCCCACACGAACTGGTGATGAATGATGTGGTGCTGCGCACCCAGTCCCAGGCCATCTACGACAACAACAATCTCGGCCATTTCGGCTTGAACCTGGCGAAATACGCGCATTTCACCTCGCCCATCCGCCGTTATGCCGATCTGGTCGTGCATCGCGCTCTGATCCGCGGCTTGAAGCTGGGTGATAGCGGCCTCTCCGACAAAGAAGCCGCACGGCTGCACGAAACCGCCGAACATATTTCCATGACCGAGCGGCGCGCCATGGCGGCCGAACGCGATTCCACCGACCGCTATGTGGCCGCCTTCATGGAAGATCGTGTCGGCGCCACGTTTGATGCGCGCATCACCGGCGTCACCCGTTTTGGGCTTTTCGTGCGGCTGGCTGAAACCGGTGCCGAAGGCTTGCTGCCCGCCCGCACCCTGGGTGCGGAGTATTTCCATCATGACGAGCGCCGACATGCCCTCGTGGGCGAACGCAGCGGCACCACCTACAGCCTCGGCGATATCTTGCGCGTGCGGTTGGCCGAGGCGGCTCCGCTTACCGGCGGCTTGCGCTTCGATCTCGCCGAGACCAATGAAGCGCCCCTGAAAAAGCGCCGCCCTCCGCCAGCCCGCCCCCGCAGCAAACGCCGCCGGTAAGCTGTCGCAATTTGTGGCGCTGACGCTTTGGTGAGAGGACAGCGCAACACCCCTGTCCTACATTCTCCAGGTTTATCGGGAGTGTTCGTAATGAAACGCATGCTGGGTCTCGTGGCCGCCGTAATGATCGCTCCGGCCGCAACCGCACAGGACTATCCGCATGTGCTTTCGGTGGACGGCATCGGCAACATCAAAATCGGCATGAACCCCGAGATGATGGAACGTTATCTGCACGAGAAGACGCCTTACAACCAGTTTGCCAATCACGGTTGCAGCCAGTTCACGACCCAGAAGCTGGAGCCGACGGGCATCAGCTTCATGATGGAGAAGAAGCGCCTCACCCGCATCAATGTCGAATTTTACGGCACCGATCCGCGGCCTCTCGCCGTCAAGACAGAGGCGGGG
>Ga0207853_1000031_pt1 | contig 46609 bp, 68 predicted proteins | sample LuqExpMetagenom6_FD_187764 | JGI IMG/M metagenome (GOLD analysis project Ga0207853, IMG submission 187764) | Tropical forest soil microbial communities from Luquillo Experimental Forest, Puerto Rico - Sample 6 (SPAdes) | ecosystem: Environmental > Terrestrial > Soil > Tropical forest ...
GCTGCCGCTCCATAAATTGCGCTCCGGGCAATCTGGTTGTATTCGTCAACCACCTTATTCCGCCAGGAAATGATTTTTGATGTGCGTCCATCAGCAAACTCTCCGCGCTCTGCAGCGGCAAAAATTGCCTTGCGGAATTCCGGTTTGCTGATCTTCCAGACCCCCTCTCCATTGGCGTTGTCGGATTTGATGGTGATCGAAGGTGCCGGATGCCAGATCGCATTCCGCACAGCAGTTGCCAGGGTCAGAATCTGATTATCATGCCGCATGACTTTCGTCAACTGCACGCCAGCCTCACCTTGCAGCGCCGGGCTTTTCACTTCCTTCACCGGAGGAAGCTGCGCCGGATCGCCCATGAAAACCACTTTCAAGTTCCACTTGTCGGCGACATCATTCAGCAGTCCAAACAGATGCCCGTTGATCATAGAGGCTTCATCGATGACGATGACGTCCACCTCCGACAAATCAACTGGTTTGCCGTGGGTGATTTGTTTGGTTTCCCCGTTCTTATCAACTCGCAGCCCCAGAAAGCTGTAAATCGTCACTCCTTCCCCGATCAGTTCCCGGAGGACTTTCGCAGCCTTGTTCGTAGGTGCCGTGTAAGCAAACTTCGTAGACGAATTACGACTGCGGCGCACAACTTCCAGCATGCATGTCGTTTTGCCCGTACCGGCATAGCCCTGGAAGGTGAAGAACCAATCCGAGCAGGGGTCTGCCAAGAATTCCATGAGCTTGTTGATTGCTTGGAGTTGGTCCTGCGTGAAGGGGAAACTACCGTCGACTTGCGGGGTTTCTTCATGGAAGGGGGAGGAAGAATTATCGAGGCCAGAGGCCTGCAGTTCATTCAGGTTCATAATAAGCCTTTCTCTCTGTCTCGCACACTGCGAGGATATGTAAAGGAGGGGGAACCCCTCCGAGGTGCCGTGACCGGTGGATTAGGGATTGGTTGAGGATGGGGCGGCATCCGATTCTGCATCATCGTCGCCATGCGGTGCGGTCGTTTTCGGGGTGACGTAGGGCTCATCCGGCACCGGAGCATAGAAGCACGGAATCCCCAGCACGCGCGCCAGTCGATGCTCTTCCTTCGCCCCCTTGGAATTCTCCCACCCCGGCAACATAAACACGCTGTCACACTCAGGGAGATTCCGAATGCAAAAGTGCATGTAGTACTGCCACAGGGCTTCGTCTTTCAGGGGGTCAAGTGGACCTTCGATGTGAGAAGGGTTGAAGACCTTTATCCCCAAGGAAGTGAGAAGGTTTTGGGCTGCAGCGAATTCCTCTCGGTTGAAGTTGTGGATACCAGTAACAGGGCCCGAGATGTAGCAGCGGGTGTTTGCCTGCGGCATGGCGTCTTTTCCGGGGTTGAAGAGTCGATGCGTGGAAGGAGAGAAAAGTTGCTCCATCTGGGATTTCAGGTGTGATGGGCTGACCCAACAATAGCAGTCAGCGTTGTCACGGTCTGCAGAGATTCCCACGTTAAACCTCCAGGGTTGCTGCGATGTCGGACATTTCTCCGTCAAGCTTGACGAAGTAATCGCGGATAAGCCCTTCAACGAAGGTGGATTTTGCGCCGTGCGGCACGCGTTCTTCTACTTCAGAGAACAGATGCTGCGTCAGCCGTTCGTTAAGGTCGCTGGGCAGGCAGCAGCCAAAGCGAACTGGCCGGATGGTTTTGGATGGACGGGCCATCAGAGAATCTCCTCAGTTGCATTATCCCAGCCTTGCTGGGTGTGGCATGCCATACAGATCGACACAGATGCTGTGCGGATTTCGACTTTTTTCTGCAGTCCCTCCATTTCGTAGGCTCCATCAGGCTTGACCAAATTTGTGATCCGGAGTTTTTCATTCCACTTTTTGATGAAGGTGCCTTCGATGTGGAAGTGCTCTGCCCCGCAGTGACTGCAGACTTGGCAGTGAGCAAGCAGAACAACTTCTGTACATATCCAGCCTTCAGCTCGGACCTTGAACTTCTTCACATCTTCTACATGTTCCTGATATTCTTCCCGGCTCATGAAACCATGAACTGACATGTTCGGGACGGCAGGACGGCCTTGCTTGGCTGATTTTTGCTGCTTCCTCAGTTCCTTGGTTTTCTTAACCAGATCGACAGATTCTTCGAGCAGCCCATCGAGGTCGAAGTCAGACATGGTTAGCGGTCCTGAAGTTTGTGATGGGTGCCGACGGAGTGGCGACAGGTCAGCTGACCGATCTTTCTGGCGAGCTTGCTGCCTGCCGGATTATCTCCGAAGGGAAGAGGGGCTTTGGAGCGATATCGCTTGGAGTGGGTCGGACCTCTGTAAAGAGGTTGAGCAGACACCCTGCTGAGCGGATTAAAACGACCCAAAGCATCGCTGACACCACTAGCGAGACTAGCAGCCAGCGCCAGGACAACGTTTTTTCCATACATTAGAACCTCCGAGATGCAGTGCGGGGTTGGACTACCTATGGATATGATATGCGAGGGAGAGGGGGGAGAGCAATCCAGTTTTGAATCAACCGGGATTACTCTGGAGTAATAACGGAGGGAAAAAAGGCCGGGGGAGTCTGCTCCGCCCGGCACCTCGACCATCCCTTAAGGAGCAACCCTGTCGGTAGGCCCTGCTCTGCAGTGTAGGATAAGAAGCTTGTGAGGATGCGCGGTGCGGATCACCTTCCGTCGAAGGGTCGTTTCCCGACTGAAGCCGGATTCCGTTTGCTTTAAGGTACTACAGCTAACGCGGTCTGGTTCCCCAATACCATTATTGAGCAATCGTCGCTAGAATGCTCAGCACGGCAAGAAGCTTGCATCCAATACATGCCCCTTGCTTTAAGCAAAAAGCCCCCAGAATCCGCACATTCTGGGGGCTGCCGGAAGGCACAACCCGAGGCTCAGGGGTCTATTCCGGGAGAATTCGGAATCTTTGCAGAGGAAAAAAGACGCTCTTGACTTCCCATAAGGCAGGGTCGAGAGATATTTAAGCACCCGGAGCCCAACCGGGTACGTCAAGAGCATCAGTCCAGCGACCTCTCAGAGAATGGCACTGCAGGCAATGCCGTTTTCTGAGGGGGCTGCGAGCGCGCAAAGCGCCGCAGCCCGGCTCCCGTCCTTTTGATAGACCAGCTACGGGCCGCTGGTTGAACCCTCGCTTTCGCGGGGATTATTCCTCGTCGCTGCCGCCGAGTTCGTCCAGCAGAGCGCCGGAGTCGATCTCATTGTCCTTCTTGCGCGGCTTGCGAGCGGCTTCCAACTTCGCAATGACCGGCTTGAGCGACGGGTTGTCACGCAGGGCCAGCTTTTCCGCGTTCGACTTAGCCTTCAGGAATTCCTTCACGGCTTCCGGTGTCTTGCCCGATACTTCCACGAGAGCCTTCGCGAGGATCGACAGGCCGGCCATGGCGTTGCCTTCACCACGCGCGCGTTCTGCGCCCCACTCACCACGGTCGAGACGGTCGATCAGTTCATCGATTGCGAGGACTTGGTCTTCGATGTCTTCCAGACCGGCGACTTCATCGCCGAGCTTTTGGAGCAGACCATGCGCTGCGAATCGGGCGAAAATGGGCTTGTTCGCAGCCGCCTTGAACGTGCGAGTTTCGCCGTTGAGGAAGTCCAGCGTGACGACCACGTCGAAACCATCTTCCGAGATGGCGGCGTTCTTCACCAGTCGGCGCTTGCCCGCGAATTCGACTTGACGACCATCCGTCATTTCGATGGTTTTGACTTCGCGCTTGCCCTTCGTGGCTTGTTCAGCCATGTTTTCCATTACTTCGCTCATTCGAGACCCCAATCAGAGAGTTTTCTGTGCCGGGAGAGACGGCCCGGTTAGCCGTTTGATTCGTTGAGTTGAATGTTAGGGGCAGGGAATCCAGCCGTCAACAACTAATTCGTTGACCCTTTGGTGCGGAGGTTGCGCAACGCAACCAAATTGGAATCGAGGGTGGAAGCAGGGAGGGGCGCGAGAGGGGCGGGAGCCACCTCCGGTAGACGTAGAGCCGCACGGATGGCGTCTGCTGTGGAGTCATAGTCCGCCCGGTAGAAAACCAACGCGCCACCGGCTAGGCGGAGGGATAAGCCTTGAGCCATCGCCACCAAATCCGGCCGGGCTGGGGAGCTTTTCAAAGCCTTGAAGTACTGATAGCAACGGAACCGCACTTGATGAGCGATTTTTGGGTCTCCAAAATCCACCGGGAATTCAGATGCGCCAGCACGGAGAACCGAATCAGCCCGCGTTAGGAGGGTTTCGTATGTGGAGTCGAATGATTCTGGAGTGATTTTGCGGGGCATGGGGAGCGCTCCAATGAGGCGGTTACTCGGGGGTGTGCCGATTCTACCCGGATTTTCCCCGCATTGTCCTGCAATGCTAGGCACTTATCCCCACCACAAATGAAAACTCCCCTTGAAGGGGAGGGGCGGAGTCACAACTTCGGTAGACGGAGACACAATCGCCTGAGATGAGCAACTACGGCATCCTTTCGGGAGGAAAAGACTTTTTCCCCATGAGCGAAAATCAGCGTATCGAGTCGTTCGAGTTCGAATGCGAGACGCTGAATTTCCTCAATCAATACGCGAAGGTCAGATTGTTCCACGTGAAACCCTCCGCACGCCGGTTTGTCTGTCGAGGGGTTGAGTCGCGGCTCCGTTGATGTAGTCCTGCACTATGGTCATGGCGTGCTCGAAACCCATGATCCAGCATGCCCGGTCGGAAATGGACCAATCAATCGGGGCATGGGATGCGGGAGATTGGAGAGCCGCTTCAACGAGATGAATCAGCCCAGGAGAAGCAAGCGATGCGCGTTTTGCTTCGATGTCATGAGTGAGTGTCATTAGTTACATTCCTTTACGGACCAGCCTTCCGGCAATCCTTTGGAATCGAGAGTATGGCAATGAGTCGGAGTAGGACTGCACCATGCGGCGATGATATGAAAACCCTCCGCTGCCGGACGAATGAGAGAGAGAATCCCCACAATGAGTAGAGCGATGAACGCCATGCCATTGATGTGTTTCATGCTGCACCTCCATTAATTGCCGGGATTACTCCGTTGTAATCGCGGTGGAAAACGACTAAAAAAACCCGTGCCGAATCAGCCAGCACAACCCAATCACAAACAACACCGTTCCGCAGATTGACCTAATGATGGTGAGCATTGTTGCGCCTCACCAAGGCCGTGCGACATCAAAACCACGGAGCCACAGCCACGCTCCGTAGGTAACCGGTGCCGTGCATTCCGCAGCACATGCACGTTTGTATGCAACGTAGTTCAAAAACGCCTTCGTAGCGTGCATGTGTCGAATAGTCATGATCGCGGAGATTTCCTCGTGGGGCATGGCCCACACATTCCAATCAAGATTGCCCATGGCTCCCCCCGGTGGGGTGGATTCAGTGTAATGTGGCTAGGCCCCTCCGTCAATGAAGGGTGCCGTAGCCGGAACATGCGCTTATTCGGTAACGGAAGCCAGACGCTTCTTCGACGTGCGGGTGTTGGGCTTCTTCGCCGCCGGAACAATCTCCGGCTCTGTCGGGGTTTCCTCCGTTGATTCATCCTCAACCAGCCCCAATTCCCCGAGAAGTTCGTCCGAGTTGATGCCGTTCGTGACCGTAGCAGCCTGCAACTCCGCAATAATCGCAACCACTTTTGGATTCTTCTTCAATGCCGCGCGTTGTTCCTTCGTTTTCGCGGAGAGGAAATCCTTGATGAAGGTCTCATCGCGTCCGGTCATTTGCATCATCGCACGTACGAGGAGATCGCCGGACTTCACGGGAGCTTCACCTGCCGCGCCGCGCCCCTCGTTCCATTGACCATCGGCGGAGGTGAGCCGATCCGCGACCTTCTTCACGGCATCATACTTGTCATTCACGTCGGCGGATTTGCCGGTGGACGTATTGCGCGAGATTGCCGCTGCATCAACGAGTTTCTGCTTCAGCCCGTGGAGCATTGCCATCTCGCGGATTTCGGCCCGAAGGGTGTTGGCGTCGATGACGATTTCCTTCCCGTTTTGGAAGGTGAGGGTGAGAGTTGCCTTCGGGACGAAAATGTCTGCCGAAATTGCTGAGTTCTTTGCCATGATAAGCCTCGAAAAATTGTGAACCGTTGCGGGGTTCGGGGTGGGATTACGTTTGCTACATCTATAGTGTGGTGGAGGCTGGACAAAACCTCCAATTGAATCTAACTATCGGGCCAGCATGCTAACGACTATCGCCATAAAACCGATTGCAGCCACGTAGCACAATGCAATCGCGGCGATCTCGCGAATGATATCTTCTTTTTGCATGCGATTGACTTCGCGCCAGCCTTGGTTGAATTGATGGTGTTTCATAATCAACAGTCTCCGTTGAGTTTTGTGCCGGGATTACTCCATTGTAATCCCGGTTGGAAACTACATCGTCCAGATAAATCCGATTACACCAATCACCATCAGCATGCATGCCATGAGGATGCAGGAGATGATGACGATGTCCTGCCCCGTCAAATCTCCAACAGGCTGAGGCGCGACGGCTTTATCGTTCTCCAATGCGGTGCGCATAGCGATGTCGAGAGGATCAATTCCGGTGGGGTCATACATAACTACCTCAACCCTTAGTTCGCGGGAATAAACACGTTGCGAACGTAATTGCGCAACGAAGAGCCCGCGCGGAGGATTTTATGGGGTTCGCTTGCCTCCCACATACTCGGGCATTTTTCCTGCTTTCCGATACGGACATGTTCGGACGTGCCAACGTCATATTCTCCGTATGCAATGCACGCGTCAGTGAGCATTGCCAGGCGCGCGGCTTTTGCTTTCGGCAGGTCATCCGGCAACCATCCGGAGCCGTCCAAAACCCGCTTAATGCCCGCTGCGTCATCCGGCAAAGTGACTGTAAGCGCCTCGACCCAGAATTCATTGTCAGGGCCGCCCGCATCGCTGCATGGCGTGACACGGTACGCGTCAACATACCCGTAACGCGCATTCGACGTGTTGAAAAAATACCCGCCATTTTGAATGTCGATATCGCCAAAATACTTGAAAACAGGCGTGATATTCATTTGGGTTTCTCCAATATGGCGCGCATCTCGCGCGCCGTTGAATTCAGTGTTCTTCGACCAGGCAATCGATCGAACGCATGTTGGCTTGTTCGAACGTCTGGCCGTTTGCAAAGCGGTAGGCGTTAGACCATACTCCCGTCATCAACTTTTCCCCGCCTGAAAGGTTGAATTCATTGCCGAAGTCATCGGTGCCAGCGTGCCAATTAATATCGCACGGCAGGTAGTTGTAGTGATTGGCTTTCATTTGAATCTCCGTTTCGTTAGTCGATGAAGTCATTCTATATTCTCTCAGCCTCATTGTCAATGCTCTCGACTACATTTTTTGCGGCACTGGTTCGCGGGTAAGTAGATCCGGCGAACATGAGCAACATGGACTGAGCGGAGATGGTAGTAGAGGACATTGGAGAGGCAGGGCGTGAGGCTAGGGGTGCATAGAGTGTGAGGGGAGGCGGCTGGACAATGCGGGGATGCGTGGCACCTCCCTACCCATCCTCCGCCTCTCCCCATCGTATATCACCCCGTCATTCTCCCCTCACTTCAGCCTATGTAGCCTAGCGACGCGTGCCGGCCGTGCTGCAGCGGAGATGATCGTTGCGAGTCGCAACTAGTTCGATAATTGGACGTTATGTTAAATGGCGGCTGGCTGATATATCAAAGGGGGTGGGGGGAAAATTCGGATCAGCAATGAAAATTTGCAAGGCACCCCCCTATTTTTTTTGCAACTTTTTGATCTTCTTTTCCCACTGACTCGTTTTTGTTCTCTCTGTCTTCCTCTTCGGGGGCTGTTTTTATTTTTTTTCTATTCCTCTTTACCCGCGAACCAGTGAGCGGCACGTTGTAGTCGATTGCATGGAAGATGCAGCGTCGAAATGGGGGTTTTGTTCCGCGATTACAAAAAAGTAATTTCTGCAGAAAACTCCCTGCGAAGTTGATCTGACCCTACCTTCTTCTTCACTGGCTCCACGGGTACTTCCTCGGAGGTTGTTTGTGGTATCTTTCAGCCATCTCTCACCTCTGCGGAGGATGCAATGACTCAAGAAGCTACGCCGTCGAAGGATCTTCGACTGAACTACTCGCATGAAGCTATGATTGATTTGATTCTGGCAGAGCCGTCTGTGACGAATAAGGAGCTGGCAGCGATCTTCTCTTACAGTGAGGCGTGGATTAGCCATATTCGCAGTGCGGATTCCTTCAAGGCTAGGATTGCGGAGCGGAAGGCTTCGACTGTTGATCCAAGGATCAGACAGAATTTAGAAGATCGGCTGGCTGGCGTGGCAGCGGCTTCGATTGGGAAGATCCAAGAGCAGCTCAGCAAGGAAGATGTTTCGGCTGCTTATGCACTGGATGCGCTTGGGGTTGCGGTGCAGGGGATTCGTTGATGAGCATCTCCGACGACGACTTCGCAGCCATCGCACAGAGCATCGCTGATGGCCCCGCAAAGGAAGCCCCAGCCATTGGCTTAGCCAGAGTGAAGTCCGAAGGTGGGGCGCTGCCCTTCTCTCCGCTGCTGATGATTGATCTCATCATCAACAATCCTTCCTGGTCTGCGAAGGAGTTGGGGCAGGCCTTCGGGCGTAGTGCCGGCTGGATCAGCCAAGTCATGGCCACGAAGGGGTTTCAGGAGCTGCTTGAACCTCGGCGGGGGGAAATTCTCAATCCTGAATTCTCAATGACTCTCGACGAACGCTTCACGGCACTGTCCATCCGGGCTGTCTCTGTTCTTCAGGAGAAGCTAGAGCAAGGCAAGGCTCTGCCGGACGCCACGGTGCTTCGTGTTGCGGAGCTGGGGATCAAAGCCCTGGGCATGGGGCAGAAGAAGAAGGAGGAAGAGGAAAGCGAGAAGGCCCCCCTGCAGAACACTTCTGAAGCCGTGGCAGAGAAGATCATGGCTGCAATGGCAAAGAGGAAGGCAGCTTCCGAAGCCATCGATGTCGACGCTGTTGAGGTGAAGAGTGGCGAATAGCCTGCAAACGCAGCTGAAACGGACCGAGCTAAATGCGGAGCTGATTGAAGGCTTTGCGGTCACTTATCTCTACTCCGGTCTGGATGAACCAAAACCCACTCCGCAGTTCCATCGGGAGGGTTGGGAGCTGTATTGTTCGCCTCGACCACAGTGCAGCGTCATCGCCCCTCGGGGCCATGCCAAATCCTCTGCACTGACCCACATCTTCATTCTTGCTGCAGTCCTATTCCGCAGTGAAAGCTACGTCATCCTCATCTCCACCAATGAAGAGTTGGCAATTGAGCACTTGGGGGACATCACCAGAGAGCTGACGGAGAATGAAGATCTCATCACCGACTTCGGAATTAAGAGCTTTGTCACCAATTCTAAAACTGAAATCATTGTGGAATTCAATGATGGCCATCAGTTTCGTATTCTCGCGCGCGGCTCCGGCCAAAAGCTTCGTGGCCGAAAATGGCGAGGCATGCGGCCTGGTCTTATTGTGTGCGACGACCTCGAAGATGACGAGCAGGTCGAAAACAAAGAACGCCGAGACAAGTTCCGAAAGTGGTTCAACCGAGCAGTCATTCCCGCGCTGCGGCGGGGAGGTAAGGTTCGTGTACACGGCACGATCTTGCACGAAGACAGCTTGCTGGCTCGATTCCACCGGCAAACCAGGGAGAACAAATCCTGGGAAGTTAAGTTCTACAAGGCCCACAACAGCTACGATGATTTCGGTGGGATTCTCTGGCCGGAGCAGTTCACTGAAATCGATCTTCGGGCGATTCGTCAGCGTTATATCGACGACAATGACGCATCTGGCTACTCGCAGGAATACCTAAACGATCCCTACGACAACACCGACGGCTATCTGAAGAAAGAGCAATTCCAGCCGATGGAAGATGAGGACTTCGAAGAGAACTGCCAGATCTGCGCTGGTGTCGACTTCGCCATCTCAAAGAAGGAAAAAGCCAACCGCACTTCCTTCACCTTCGGGGGCCGGACAGCCAGCAACTTCATCCACTTCTTTCATCAGGATAAAGGGCGGTGGGGTACTGACGAGATCATTGATGCGATGATCAATTATGAGTCTCAGATCCAGCCTCAGATCTGGTTTGTTGAGGATGGGGTGATCTGGAAAGCTGTTGAACCGATCTTGATGCAGGAAATGCGGATCAAGAATGTGTTCTTGAACGTTGTCCCCCTTCCTTCTGTGAAGGACAAGGCTACCCGCGGTCGATCCTGGCAGAAGCGCATGAAATCTTTAACCTGCAAGTTTGATAAGCAGGCAGAATGGTACGCGGATTACGAGCATGAATGTCTCCGCTTCACTGGCTACTCCGACGCAGTGCTCGATGACCAATTCGACAGCTCTGCTATCCTTTCTCGGGGCTTTGACAGCCTGCCGATGGTCACTGAAGAAGACTTCATGACTGAAGAAGAGATCGAAATGTCTCGCACAGACCCTCCCGGCCATAGAGGCCGTAATGCGACTACAGGATACTGATTATGTCCGCTGTCATTGCTCAAAATGAACCAGTCAACGCTCCCCCGAAGCCGACAATCAAGAAGAAGTTCTCCTTGAAGGAGATTTTGGAGACTCCGAATCTGGCTAAGTCGCTGGATAAGGACACTCAGCAAGCTCTCGGAAACTGGGTGATCGGGGGCTACGTGAAGGATCTTTCCTCCAGAACCCGGTGGGCAGAGCAGCATGCTTGTTCGATGAAGATTGCTCTGCAGGTGAAGGAGATGAAAACCTTCCCCTGGACGAATGCGTCAAATGTGAAATTTCCGCTGGTGACGATTGGCGCACTGCAGTTTCTGGCTCGGATTTCCATCCTCACAAAAGGGGAAAACCTTGCAGCCTTCCGCCCGATGGGTATTGATGCAGATGGGAAAAAGACTGCCAAAGCCAAGCGAGTCAGCTCGCATATCAATTACCAGTTGGTCGATGAGACCTCTGGCTGGGCTGATGCCGACGAACAAACCAAGTTTGCCGCATGTATCCTTGGCGCCAGCTTCAAGAAGACCATCTATGACCCTGTCGAAGGAGTCAATCATTCGGATTTCGTGGCTGCGCAGCACTTCGTAGTGGACTATGCCTGCAAGGATCTTTCCACCTGCCGCCGCTACACTCATGTGATGCTGGAAGATACCAACCGCATCCATGAACGAGTCACGCGAGGGATTTTCATTGAAGAAGAAAACAGCCACTCCGCCAGTCCGAATCAGATCGTCACAAACTTGCTGGAGAATGCGGCGCGGGAGTCGCAAGGGCTGACACCAGGGGCTGAATCAGAAGAAATCCGAATCCTGGAGCAGTATACCTGGCTGGATCTGGATGGGGATGGGTATGAAGAGCCCTATACCATCTCAGTCCGCGAAGATACCGGTCATCTCTACCGGATTGTTGCTCGATTCTTCGATGACGGGGAGAGTGTTTTTCGCAAACTGGATGCGCGGGTAAGACAGTTCGAAGAACTGGCACGAGTAGCGGACGATCCGAAAGTACGGAGTCAGCTTGAACGCCGGGCACAAGCTCTGGAAAACAGTGCAGAGAACAAAATCGTCCGCATCATCCCGATGCCGGTTTTCACGAAGTATCCTTTTATCCCTTCGCCGGATGGGGGCTTTTATGGTCTGGGGCTTGGCGCGTTGCTCGGTCCGACAAATGAGGCAGTTGATTCGCTGCTGAATCAGCTCATTGATGCAGGAACGATGTCCAATACCGCGGGCGGCTGGATTGCCCGTGGCGCTCGAATGAAGGCAGGGAAAACCAGCTTTGATCCGTTCGAATGGAAACCAGTTGATGTGCAGGGAGACGATCTCCGTAAAAGCATTGTCCCTCTTCCGGTCAGAGACCCTTCGCAGGTGCTTTTCAGCCTGTTGCAGATCCTCATCGAATATGGCGAACGGATCAGTTCGGCTACGGATGTGATGTCTGGCGTTGCTCCAGGGCAGAATACCCCCGCAACCACTGCCCAAACCACTGTTGAGCAGGGCATGATGCTGTTCTCTGGCATCTTCGCTCGGATGTATCGAGCCTTCCGCGAAGAACTGTCCACCTATTACTACCTCAACAAGCTGTATTTTGCTTCCTCTCCGAGATTTTGGGAGATGACTCAAGGCCCTGATGCCATCCTCGCTGTCGATGACTATCAGAAAGGTGGGCTGAAGCCCCGTCCGGCAGCTGATCCGTCTGTTGTGTCTGGCCAGCAGCGCCGTGACCGGGCAAAGCGGCTTGTGGAAGCTTCGATGACCCCGCTTGGTGGTAAGTGGGATAAGGATGTTATCGCTCGAAAGTGGCTGGAAAGCGAAGAGTGGAACGTCGAAGAGATCTTCCCCGATCCGGCTGGCCCCCGCGCGATCAAGCCGCCCGTCGATCCGAAGTTGCAAATGCAGCAAGCGGAACTGCAGCTTGAGCAGCAGAAGCATCAAGACGACATGATGCTGAAAGTCACGGAGATGCAGAGCACTGTTGCTCTGAACCGGGCAAAGATCCTGGAACTTCGCGCGAAGGCGGAGAAGCACTTGGCCGATGCTGATGGCGCTGATGTCTCCAAGCAAACTTCTCTGATCAATGCGCAGATTGGTGCGCTGAAGCTCCACAACGACACTGTTCTTCGCGGAGCCGACATGCTGCTGAAAGGCTTCCAATCCCGTACAGATATCGAGGGGAAACATCACCAGATGCTGATGGATGTCCACGACAGGATGATGAAGGAAGAGGCGGCGGATCGGGAAAATCTGCCTGCACCGCAGCCGACTCTGGGGCAAAATGGAACTCCCTAAACGTGGTGACGGAGAACCCTAAATGAAAATGCCTGTTGGAATGGGTCCAGAGGATTTCCTGCAGTGGTATCGCAACCCTGTGACCCAGGCTTTCCTGGGATCGCTGGTCGAAGACCGCCAGGAGATCCTTGAAATGTGGGCGAGCAAGAAGTTTATCGGTGATAATGCTGATCAAAGCAACTTCCTCAACGCGAAGGCCCTGTCGCAGATCGACACGATTGATCAGATTCTCGGGAATCTAGAAGATACTGCACGAGCGGCAGTGGAGAAATAGCATGCAGCTGACCAACCCCCCAACCACTCCACTGAAGGAGAATAGCGTGAGCGACAAAGACGTAGCAGCAATTGATTACCTGCATCCGGGCTGGCGTGCTAAGCAAAAAGGCCCCAACCCGGAGAACAAATCTGGCTTCCATGCTACCGGACATCGCATCCTGGTCGAGCCTGTGGAGGTCGAGAAAAAGACCAAATCAGGCATTGTGCTGGTTGACAAGACCGTCGATGCTGAAGAGCAGCGAGCTGTGATTGTTCGGGTGCTAGAAATCGGCCCGGATGCCTGGTCGGACAAGAGCACTGACTACTGTCAGGTCGGCGATCGGATTCTCATCGGCATGTATGTCGGGAAGTTTCACACTTCCCCGGTCGACGGGAAGAAGTACAGATTTATTTCGGACTTGGATGTGATCAGCCCGATTGCCGAAGAGCTGGGGCAGGGCTGATGTCCACGCAGATTAACTTCAAAATGATGGTCTTCGACCCGAAGATCCCTTCGAACGAGCTGGAAAACCTGATGGATCAACTAAAGCACGATCTCGAAGCCACGGCCTTTCATTTTTTCATCGTTCGGGGGATCGAATCGCCGCAAGTAGCGATGCCTAGCCCTGAGATCGTTTTCCTGGCCTGAAGAAGGTCATTTTCCGCCGGGATTAACATAGAGTAATCCCGGAAGATAACTCCCTGGAGTATTTTTATGTCCCTCTTGATGCAGAAACTTCTCCGCCAACTCCATGCCCCCGAAGGCGACAACGGCGAAGGCAGCGGTGGCGGTGGCGATCATGGTGCTGCAATGCAGCGCGAACAAGAACTCGAAGCCTCGCGGCAAGGCTGGGTGCCGAAGGACAAGTTCAAGGGCAATCTGGAAACGTGGAAGCCCGCTTCGGAATTTCTGGCTCATGGCCGATCACAGCGACACAACCTGGAAAGCCAGGTTTCTTCGCTGAAAGCTGAACTGGAAGAGTTCAAAGGCACGGCAAAGCAATTTGCTGAATTTCAGCGCCGACAGATTGAATCCCGAGACTCCGAAATTGCTGATCTGCAGAAGAGCCTGAAAGCCCAACTCCGTACTGCGATTCGTGATGGTGATGATTCAGCTGCTGATGCTATCGAAGGCCGCATCGAGCTGCTGGATGAAGAACGTCGCAACAGCCGAGAGCAGCTGGAAGGCACGAAGCAGGGTGGAGGTGATGGCAAGAACGGTACGGCGTCCGGCAAGGTTGATCCTTCGCAGGGCATCGATGAGAACGGCCATACCACCAACCCTACCCTCGTGCAGTGGATTGCCTCCGGTAATGAGTGGATGCGCGACAACCGCCCCATGCGAGAGTATGCCTTCGCAATCGCTAATGAGTTGATCCAGAATGGTGAAACCCGCAAGGGGACAGCTTTTCTCGGCGTCATCCGTGAGAAGATGGAAGAAGCCTTCCCCCGCTATTTTGGCGAAGGTCGCTCCGACCCAACGAAGCGCGGCTCTGTTGGCGCCAGTGGCGGTGGCGGTGGCGGCAACTCGGGCAGTTTCTCCCGCAGCGATCTTCCCAAGGCTGACTTAGAGCTGCTGGAAACTGGCCTGCGCCAAGGTTGGATCAAGGACGAAAAGAAGTTCCTCGCGGATTACTTCTCGGAAGGTCCGCGTATCCACCGCACTACCTCCGCAAAGCATTAAGCCTCTTGCTTCCTTCCATCTTTTAGGAAAAAGTCATGCCTCAAGAAAACCGCCCTTCGGGCACCGCGTCGGATGCATTTCAGCGCACTCCGGCTGCAGATACCGGTCGTTTGACTGCAGCACGTCGTCAAGGTCGAGCCCTCCGCGAGCAGCGGAATGAAGGACAAGATCTCCGTGAACGTGCAGGAAATCTGGGAGGGATCGAAGTCAACCTCCAGCTCCATGTCCACGGCGAGATCCCCGGCTACAAGTTGGTCTGGGAGAACGACGATAACGGAGCCATCGAAACCAGGCTGTATCAGGGCTTCGACTTCGTGACGCAGGATGAACTCTACGCAAAGCAAGCGAAGATCGTTCCTGACGAGGAAATCAGCAGTGCCATCAGCCGTTTCGTGAAGGGCACTCGCAGCGACGGGCAGGCACTCCGCGCCTATCTGTTGAAGATCCCAGACGATGTCTGGGCAGGGCTGGAGCAGCAGCGCTATGACTTGGCCGACGAACGCGACCGCGATATCCGTCAGCAAGCAGAGCATCCCGATACGCAGGCTGGTATGCGCAGTCTGAAGCATCATCGCACTGAGCTGAATACGAAGTTCCGGAAGGAATACCAACTAGGCGAAGCAGCAATTCGCCGAGGTCAGGAAGAATAAACTGACATAAAGGTTGGTGGGCCCTGAGAGCTTTGTGCCTGGCTCTCGGCGGCCCTTTTTCTTTATCTACCCTTTGATGGAGGCACGAAATGGCAAACGCTGTAGGCCCCTTTGGCTTTCGCCCCTCGCGCTACCTGAACGGTGCTGCGTGGAATGGTGGTGCAAACCTGTATTACATCCCTTCCACGGACACCAACCAGTTCAACGTAGGCGATGCGGTCAAATCCGCAGCGAACGCAGACCCGAACGGCCTTCCGGCTGTGACGAAGATCACCAACGGCACCGATACGGTGCGAGGGGTGATTATCGGCTGCCTGCGCCAGACCCCGCTCAACCCCAGTCTCGTCGGCATCAACCTGGACCTCACGGTGCAGAACATCCCGGCAACGAAGCTGCAGAATTACTGGGTACTGGTCGTGGATGATCCCCAAGTGCTGTTCGAGCTTCAGGATGACGGCCTCAGTGCACTGACGGCAACCGCTGCGAACAAGAACGCATCGTTCACGGTGGCAAACCCCACGGCTCCTTCGCAGAACTCTGCAACGGTGCTGAACACGGCCAGCGTGAACACGACACAGGCCCTGAACCTGCGCATCTTCGGCCTGATCCAAAAGCCCAACAACGCTTTCGGTGTCAACGCCAATTGGCTGGTGAAGTTCAACCAGCACGAGCTGATGGGCAACACGGCTGGCGTCTAACGACTAGGCATCTCTCAGTTAACCAGCGGAGCCGGGGCATAGTGTCCCCGACCACTCTGCGCAGCATAAAAGGAGTGTGGCGATGCCGACCATCGTTAATACTGGTTCCTACCCCAAGGGACTGTGGGAAGGCGTAAAGAGTTGGTGGGATTCGGCGGCTGCGTCAGCCCCGGAATACTGGCCCATGATGTTCCGCAAGTACGATTCGGAGAAGAACTACGAAGAGTACGTGCAGTCGATCGGTCTGGGTCTGGCAGTGTACAAGCCGGAAGCCGCCCCGATCAGCTACGATGGCATGCAACAGGGCTTCATCACGCGCGGCACGAACGTGGCCTATGGCCTGGGTATCATCGTGACGCACGAAGAGCTGAAGGACAACCTGTACGTGAAGCTCACGCAAGGCCGTGTTGAAAAGCTCCGTCGCGCCTTCCGCGAGACGAAGAACATCAACGCAACGAACGTATTCAACCGTGCCTTCAGCAGCACGTATGCAGGTGGTGACGGCGTTGCGCTGCTCAACACCACGCATCCGAACTTCACCTCGGGTTTCTGGCAAAACAAGATGGCTGTCGATGCCCCGCTTTCGCAAGCGGCAGTGGAAGACATGCTCATCCTGATGATGCAAGCTCGTGATGACCGTGGTTACATCGAACCGTTGGCGGGGGACAAGCTGATCGTCCACCCGAACAACAAGTTCAACGCTGACCGCATCATCAAGACCCCGAAGGCCGTTGGCAACAACAACAACGACATCAACCCGATCAACACGGAAGGGCTGATCACGGGCGGGATTGTCAGCAATCCGTACCTGACGGCGGCTGGTCCGTGGTTCCTCACGACGAACATCCAGGATGGTATGATCTGGCAAGAGCGTGAAGAGCTGGAGGTCTGGGAAGACAACGATGCAGACACCCGCAACTACAAGGTCGGTGCATATGAGCGTTATACGTTCCTGTGGGCCAACCCGCGCGGTTTGTATGGTTCGAACGCAGCCTAAACGGTAGTAAATCGCCGGGATTACTCTAAAGTACTCCCGGTAGAAAACCACCCCGACAGGGGGAGATGATGTAGACGGTTGCTTTGCTAACCTCTCCCTCGTCTCCCCCTGTTTTTACTTCAGGAGTTCAAAATGCCTGCTGTGCTTTCCCGCACCACGCGTTCGCCGCACGGTCATACCAATGCGGCTGTTCGCCAAACTCTCGGCAATGCGGCCTTTCAAGATCCGACCTACGCGGCGATCTTCGAGGTGGATTACCTTGGTCCGAATGACCTCACCGCCATGTCCCTTTCTGGCGGTGGCACTCTCGCGCAGGTTGCGTCGGCTCTTGGCGGTCAGGCTCTGATGACCAGCGGCGCTGTGGCCAACACCCCCGAAGCGGCAGTGACTCCGGCTGCCTTCCAGACCAACGGTAAGAGGATGTTCATGAAGTGGTCGGGGCAGGTGGACAGCCTTCTCGGCACCCTGCAGGTTGGCTTCTTTGCTTCGGCAGCGGCTGCAGCACAGGGCATCTACATCACCAGTGACACTTCAGGCAATCTCTACCTGAATGTCCGCAACGGCACTGGGCTGTCGCAGGTGCAATTCCCGGCTGCATGCAATCTTGCCGCAGCGACCTTCGTCGAACTTGGCCTCGAAGTTGACCCGCAAGGGAACTGCTTTGCTTTCTGGAACCCCTCCACCGGCGACACCAACGACAATGGCCTGATCGGCGCTATCAACAACGGCATCACCAACAACGGCAGCCCCGATGGCTATGTCGCCGCTCTGTACTACCAGCTCAGCGGCGCCTTGCAGGGCCTCAATCTGCCGACCGGTCTGCTCGAAGCTGGCTATGCGGTCTATCCGACCACCTCAGCAGCCCGCACCTTGACCGTCGACTTTTTCCTCGCAGCCCAGCATCGCGGCGTAGGGGCGTAAGCTATGGCCAACTCCGTTCTGACTCAGACGCTGATCGATGGCCCTCGCAACCTTGAAGTTAAGGTAACGGGGATTCTCGACACCAGCAATCTGGCCCAGACGGAGGTGGTTGTTCCTGCAACTACCTTCAAGGTTTCAGGTAGTGACGGTAACGCCCCCCCGCTGGTTCGTTTAAACCACATCGACTATTCCATCAGTGATGGGATTGAGATCATTGTCTCTTGGGGCAATGCCTCAGGTCCGATCACCCCGATCTTGCCTTTGGCTGGCCGTGGTCGCATGAGTTTCGTTGATTTTGAAGGTCTGCGAAACAACGCAGCAGGCACCGATGGCAGCATCTGGATTCTCACTGATGGCTACACTTCAGGCATTTCCGTCTTCAGCTTGGTTTTCGAGCTGGTGAAGGAAGGTTTGATTTATTCTGGAGGTGCGCGATGACAGGCATGAAACACAAAATCCGCCAGGCTGTCGGAAAGAAGGTCGCTCCGAAAACAGCCAAAGCTGGTGCGCATGCACTGGCCTCTGCAATGGTGAAAAAGGTCTCGTCGACCAAGGCTGGAAAAGAGAAGTACAACCGCAAGGTCAAAAAGTTTTAATCTGAGGGGGCTCCGGCCCCCAGTTTTTCGAGGCCGACATGGCAAACACCTATACCTTCAGCATGACGGCTCAGGACATTGCTGAGTCAGTCATCCGAAAAACTGGAGCTTATGAAGAAGATGAAAACATTCCAGCAGATAAGCTGGCTTCAGCTCTGCAGGCTCTGAACGTCATCGCGAAGGATCTGGCAATTGAAGGTCCTGGGCTGTGGTGTACTGAGGATGTTTCGTTTGTGGGGGTGGTTGGTCAAGCGACCTATAACCTCAGCACGATCATGGGGATGCCGCTGCCCCCGAAGATCATGGCAGCCTACATCCGGACTCTGGGGCCTTCGCCTCAGTCTGTTGGGAACGACGTCACGCTGACTCTAATCAGCCGCTATGACTGGATCACCCTTGGGCAGAAGTTCGCTGCAGGTGTCCCGAATCAGATCTGGTATGATCCGCAGCTCACCGGCGGGATTTTGACTCTCTACAATGTCCCTAACGACACCTTCCATGAGATTCATGTGATCGTGCAGCGGCAGATTGCAGATGTCCCTGTACTGACTTCCACGATGGACTTCCCACAGGAAGCCTTCCGGATGCTGATCTGGCAGTTGCTCGATGAACTGTCGCTGGAGTACCGCCTGCCTCCCGACGAAAGGGCTGAAATCAACAAAAAAGCCGTTGGTTTCAAGCAGCGGTTCTTCGACAGCCAGTTCGTCCAGGATTCTGCATCGACCTTCTTCACCCCTTCGGAAAAAATGGCGAGGTAATTCATGCCGAGTCAAGCGCAAACTGGACTGCAGCCGCCGCAGACCTTCTCTCTCTGCCATCCGATCGGCACGCGAGACGGCACTTTGTCGCAGGACAGCAAGGTGGTCAATGCCTTCTTCGATCAGACCTCAAATGGAATGGCGCTAGTGAAGCGGCCAGGCACTTCCACGGTCATTTCGCCTGGAGGGACGCCGCAGGGCACCTTCAACTGCAATGGTCGCAGCTACGCCATCAACAGTGATGTTGTGCGGGACATCGTCAGCGGAACCACCGTCGCAATCCCCTCTGTCACAACCGCTGGCCAGCATTACTACAACCTCGATGATGTACCCTACGGCACGACACTGCTGAAAAGCGCCTCTGGCCTGTGGAAGTTCGCCGGGAATAGTGACGGCAGCGGAGGAACCTTCACGAAGGTCACCGATGTCAACTACCCCACCACCACTGCGCCGGGCATTGTTGAACTCGACGGAGTTTACTATGTAATGGACGCGACAACCGGCACCAGCGGGAACATCCGAGGCAGTAATATTGATGATCCGACGACTTGGCCACCGCTGAACTTCATCCAAGCCGACTTCACCCTCGGCGTGGCTGCGGGACTGTATCGTCACTTGAATTACCTTGTCGCCTACTACAACAACGGAATTCAGTTCTACTACGACGCCAATGCTGCAAATGGGCAAACTTCTCAAGGTACTCAGCTTGGTCCGGTGACAAACGCCAGTTGGACTTCCGGCCTGGCTGCGGGAGACAGCGTCCTTGAAATGACGGATCTGAGTTTTTTCCTGGCCCAGGATCGGAAGCTTGGTCGAGTTTTCATCATGATAAACGGGCTGACGATGCAGGTCGTCTCAACCCCATTCGTGGAGAAAATCGCTAATCTCAGCACGCTTGTCGGTGCGAGAAGCTTCGGGATTCGGATCGTCGGACATAGCTTCTACGGGATCACCTTCGTCGACCTCGGCATCACTTTGATCTACGACGTTGCAGCAAATCAATGGTATCAGTGGACCTCTGTCGTCAGCGGAGTCGAGCAAGTTTTCTCTGGCCTGAATTACCTCAACGGCCAAGGGATGAATTTGATGCAGAGCAGCGTGGATGGGTCACTGTTTCAGTTCCTGCCGACGCTGTACCAGGACCAAACCAACCCCCTGAAGGTCACCGCTATCACAGCAATCTACGATTACGGGACAATCAACTACAAGAGGGTTGCTTCTCTGTTCCTTCTTGGCGACAATATCAGCACTTCGGTGACCTGTGAATTCAGCGATGATGACTACAACACCTGGAAAGGGCTGCAGACAATCAGCCTCTCCCAAACCAGAAAGATGATCCAGCGCGGAGGACGATTCCGCCGCAGAGCCTATCGGGTCATTCATCAAGACAACACTCCGCTGCGATTGGTTGATGGGAAGTTCGATCTGACAGTGCTGAGCAGCTAGTTTTTGTTGCATATTACTTTGGATTAATCCCGGTGGAAAACTCCCTAATCCAGCCTTTCAACGGCGATATTGCCGTGGAGATGAATACAACCTTGATGCTCGATGCAGCTGCTCGCGGCGATCTCGAAGAAGCCGAGAAATTCGGCCTTCGAATCCCACAAGTCGACATGCGGGTTGTCCATCTCTTCGGGCCGAAGTTCTGCATCCGGGAGTTGCATATCCCTGCTGGAACCTTCCTAATCGGCCATGCCCATAAAGAGCCTCTGGCCAACATGCTGGTTAAGGGAAAGATCCGAGTTTGTTCTGATGGAGTTTGGTCCGATCTAGAAGCTCCTTTTTTCTTCGTCGGAAAACCAGGCCGTAAAGCGGCCATCGCTCTTTCTGATTGTATTTGGCAGAATATCCTCGTCACTGACGAAACCGATCCCGCCGAGATCGAAAAACTCTTCGTGGTTCATTCTGAGCAATGGACTGCGGCACAGCAAGGAGAACATAAATGAGTTTCGCAGCGGTGGGTGGGGCAGTTGCCGGGGGTCTTGCTTCGGCTGCAGTTGGGTCTGTTTTGGGCGGCGGTGGTGGTAGCAGTGGCGCTTCTGGCGCAGCAGCTGCAGCTGACCCTTTCGCGTCGCAGCGCGGGCAGTATCAAACCGCTTTGAGCAATCTGATGAGCAATCCTTCCTCGGTCACTTCTGATCCGGGATATCAGTTCCAGCTCAGCCAAGGCCTCAGTGCAGTCAACGGTCAGATGGCTTCATCCGGATACCTCAATTCCGGTAATCGTCTCACCGCATTGAATCAGGAAGGGCAGAACTTCGCCTCGACCTACCTGCAGAACAAGGAGCTGTTTTTGGCTCAACTAGCTGGCGCGAATGTTGGCTCACCTTCAGCTGCCGGTCAGATTCTGCAAAGCCAAAACCTTTCTAATCAGCAATCCGCAGGCACTGTCGCAAACCAGATCGGCTCTGCCGTCACCTCTGGCTTCAACAATTTGTATTCCGGCAGCAGCGGTTCTAGCACCACTGGTTTCAGCACGGGCAGCTCCGGCTCCGACTACTATTCTGGCTCCAACACCTACGGCTTCAACAGCGGGGTGTCTGATTCCAGCTACGGTGTCAGCTACGGCCTCGGCTCTGTTTAATTAAGGAGAACTTCCATGGCAGGTATCGGTGGATTCCTTCAAGGCCTTGGCCTGGCCTACGGCAATTCCCTCATTGCCGGGCAGGACTTCCAAGAGAAGCAAGCTCGCACGGATCTGATGAAGAGTCAGGCAATGATGCAGGGCATTCAAGCCCAGAAGATGCAGCAGCAAGTTCGGACTGAAAAACAGCTCGGCGATTTTATCAATTCTGAGATGGCTGTTGAAGGAGCTGATGCGACCCTCCCGCAGAATCAGGCGAAGATGTTCACCAAAGCTGCAGGCTTGGCTGCTTCGATGGGGGATTTCCAGTCTATGACTGAAATGTCCGGTTTGGCTAAAGAAGCCACAGCCGAAGCCCGGAATCAGGCTACTTATCTGGCCCAACAGCAAGCCCGCAGTCGGGAAGACCTGGCACAAAGTGCCACGCAGTATGCAGACAACCCGACTCCCGATGGTGCCAATGACCTTGCTCGCAAGGCAATCGCCGCTGGGCAAAATCCTGCTTCCATCCCGCTCCCGAACAGCCCCAAATGGGGGACTTGGGTTAATCAGCAGCGTCTTGCCGGCATGGACAGCAAGGATCGGGCGAACTTCGTCCAGAAAGCTGCTGATATGAAGGCCAACCGGGATCAGAAGTGGCAGGAGCACGAAGACAACATCGGTCTGCGGCAAGCGCAGATGGCGCAAACTGCGGCTTTCCGGGAAGCTAATCTGGAAATGCATCGTGAATCGATGGCATCTCGGGAAGACAAAGCCCCGAAAACTATCGACGTGGCTGGCAGCACCTACGAATTCGACCCGCAGGGTGGTGTTAAAGGCGAACGGCTTGCTTCTGACGGCCGATATGTGAAACTTGGGCAGAAGATCACCGCCACTCAGGAAAACAACATCACCGCGATTGGCGGTGCAGCGGCTGAGGCCTCCCGGAACCTGCAACAGATGGCACGATTCCCGACAGGCTCCGCGCAGTCTCCTTTCTCCCACATCACTGACCATGACTTCGTAGCAGCGATCGGAAAAACAGCCGCAACTGCCCTAACCCCAGAGCAAGTGCAAATGTTCGACACCAGCTCTGCCGGGCTTGCGACGGAACTCAGTCGCGTGATGACCCTCGGCGGTGGTCGTGGTGCCAATCAGTCTGTCATTAATGAAGTCCGAAAGCAGATTACGCCAGTGCAAGGTGATACCAATCTCACGGCTGCCTACAAGCTCAGCACTGGTGCGCAGATCGTCCTGACACGAATGGAAGCAACGCCACGGCCATCGGATGCGACCGTTGCTGCGAAGTGGGACAAAACCATCGAAGAGCTGCAGAAGTTCCCCTCACCAGAGGCTGTTCTTTCGGCTGCGCAGGGCAAGCAAGCTGGGCAACTTCGTGCTCTGCAAGGCAAATACAGTGATCTGCTGCAGCAAGTTCAGGACACTGGAACAGGCGTGCCTGGCACTGCTGATACAGGTAAAGGTGGCAATGCCCCTCCCCTTCCGGCTGGTTGGACTGTCACGGAGCATTAAACAATGCCAGATTTCACTTTCACTTCGCCAGATGGGAAGAACTACACTGTTTCTGGCCCGGACGGCTCGACGAAGGAACAGGCCTTTCAGGTTCTTCAAGGGCAACTCAGCTCTGGAACGGCAAAGCAAGATCAAAAACCCTCGCAGAGTGCTGCTGACCGAGGCAAGGCAGCTTTGTCTGCCCTGAATCCAGTCAAGAAGATGGATGAAAACCTCGACGCAACTGGCAAACCGACCATGGCGCCGAGCCTGAAAAGTGCTTTGGCTGACATCGGAACTAATACAGCAATTGGCGGGGTGCTCGGAGCCGTGTCTCCGGAAATTCTTTCCGCTGCTGGCGCAGCTGTCAGCCGGATTCCGGAGGTTGGTCCGCTGCTTGGACCGGCCTTGATGGAGATGGGAACTGCTGCTCGAGGGGCGAGGTTGTCTGCTGCAGCCACCGGCGCGATCTCCGGCGGGGTTTCCGAAGCTGCAGGTCAAGCTGCTCAAGCCGCAGGGGCTTCAAAAGGCACTGCAGATGCAATCCGCTTCGGGGCTGGATTTTTAACCCCAGAAGCCGGACTGCTTGCCGGCAAAGCCCATTCCCTGTACAAGGCTGTTGCGGGGATGCTCGGCGCGGAAACTTCCAGCAAAGCCGTGACTCAAGCTGCTTCAGCCCTGCGGGGGATGGCCGATGCTGGAGTGCCGCAGCATGCATTGCATCAAGCCGTTCAAGCTGGTGCTGATGCGGACATTAAGGCAGCGGAACAGGAGGGACAACGGATCATGTCGGACGGTCGGCAACGCGCTGCGGATATCGGCGCCAATGATGCACGAGCCGCCCAACGCGCTCTGTCGGAGGCCGAGAGTCGTAGCAACGCTCTCATTGCCGATGCCCGCCGACGCGCTACCGAACTTAATAAAATGAGCCAAGGCAGGCTCAGCACGGCTGGAAATGTGCTCGGGCAGGCAGAACCGGCATTGCGCCAGGTCGGGCAGCCGCGAGAGCTGAGCGACATCGGCAAGGAGCTGCAAAGCAGCGTAGCCGGGCAGCATCAAGCAGCACTGCAAGCCCGGAATGATGCGTACAACCAACTCCGAGAACAGCGAGATTCGCTGGTGAAGAGTCGAGAAGCTGCCGGGCAGAGCATTGACAGCGCTCCGAGCATGGTGGCTCTGAAGAAGGAAGTGGATGCAGCACTGCGGCCAAACAAGCAAGGATTTGAGACTGTGGTTGATCCGGGGGTGCGAAAGGCCTACACGGATATTCAAACTGCCCTGAATCGGAAAGAAATCGACACCGGGATTCTCGATGCCAAAGGGCAGCCTGTCATAAAGCAATTCAAAACCAGCTTCGAGGCCTTGGATCAAGTGCGACGGAGACTTGGGGATGCGGTTGCAGGCCGGGATGTTGAAGGCTACGGGGCCATCGGGAAGGATCTGGCCGGGAAGCTGTATGGGAAGATCAGCAAAGCACAGCAGGAATTCGTCGGAGATATCGACACCCCGACTGGAAAGGAGAACCTGCAGAAGCTGATGCAGGAAACTTACCACGAAGGAAGTGTCGGCGCGAGGGGATTTTCGACTGGCGCTGCCGGGAAAGCCACTGCAGTTGATCGGATTGACCCAGAGAGGTTTGCTGCAGATCCGCAGACCATCCCTAAGCAGTTTTTTACTTCTCAGCAAAGCGTCAAAGATCTGAGAGAGCTGACGAATCCGGGGCTGGTTGACCGCACGGCACGGAGTTATTCGGCGAATCAGCTTCGAGGGATGAGCAGTAAACAAGTGCAGGGGTGGATGCAGAAGAACTCCGACTGGATCAGGGAAGTTCCGGGGCTGCAAAAAGACCTGGCAGGATATACGGCACGGCTGCAGAAGATTGAAAATACTGCAGGGAAGGTGGAGCAGAGCGCTGCCCGGAAAGGGAAGCTGGCCGAAGCGACGATGGAAGGGGCGCAGCGGGCTGCAGGGGCGGAGAAGGAAGCCGGAATTAAGCGTGCCGGGGAGATTGGGGTTGGGTCGATGAAAGCGCAAGAGCGGGTGCTGCAGGGGGCAGAGAAGGAAGCTGCGACTGCGGCGAAGGAAGCCGCAAGGCCTGCGGCAGAGCTGCAGCGGATATTGCAGGGTGGGGAGCGGCCAGAAGCAGTGCGGGATCTGCTGCTGAACGGGAAGCCCGAACAAACCCGGCTTGCTGCGAGGATTGCGAGTCAAACTCCGCAGGGGCAACGGCAGCTGGAAGACTCCGTCCGGCAGATTACAGCCGGAATGAGCGAAAAAACCCTGCAAAAGACCTGGACGGAACGGCTGAAGCCGATGTTGGAGGACGGAAAGATGCTGCCGCCGGACCGGATGAAGGCGCTGGATAAGGATGTGCGGAGGTTGATGGCTGCGCAGCAGGGGAAACCGGCGATTTCGCTGATTCAGCGGCATATTATTGCGGCGTTGGGGACTGCTCCGGGAGTTTTGAACCGGGATTAATGAATTGTAATCGCGGGGGGAAATGAAAAACTCCTCCTTGAAGCCGTTCCGTGCTACAATAATCTCAACACTTCAAGGAGGTCCCCATGCCCCGAGCAAGAATCCAAGGCCGGTTGATCCGGATTCCAGTCCCTCCGCACATCGCCTATGACCTCACTTACTGTTACCCTCCATCGAAGGACACAGAACTGCTTTCCGAGCAAGCTGCAAAGCTTTACAAGTCCGGCCGGGGGGAACTCGCAGACACCTTCGTCAATGCGCTGCGAGGCAAAAAAGCTCTGACTTTGAAGCAGCGCTTATTGTTGTTGTCCCTGTCCTACCCGAAAGACCTCCGACTGAAGGTAATGAAGCAGCAGATTGAGGCTTGCAGCGCTAGTTCAGCCCGCTGGGGCACGGCGTTTCGCCGAGACCCGGAGGCAGCTTACAAAGCAGAAGCAGAAGCGGTGAAGAAAGCGGAAGCGGAACTGCAGAGCATCGAAGACGGGGTCAGCAAGCTGGAAGCTGTGCTCTGCGGCTGATTGTCGCACCGGGTAGAAACCCCTATTGACAAGAAATGGATTAGGGTTCTATAATAAAACCGTCCCCCGGACGCCCGATCTGCAGCTAGGGTGGTTTTCCGGTTCCGGGGGGCCAGCTGGCCTGCGTTCCGGTTTTCGCCTCTCTCCATCCTCCGCACGGCAGTTTGATTTCCTCCGCGATTACTCCATTGTAATCCCCGCACGAAACCGCTTTTCCAGTATCAGCTCCCTCCCCCTCCCTTCTGTTACAGTACTGTAAGCCGACTGAGCAGGGCTGATTTCGGGGGGTGGGGTGACTCGCCTCCGGCCCGTGCTTTCTTCTCCCTCTATGGAGGTCGCCGTGTCGAATCAGAACATCCTAGTCAGCGGTGCGGGCATGGATCTCCCGGCTGTAATCGGGGATCTCTACTCTGCCTACACCTTCAACAGTTCCAACCTCGGCCCCAGCACTCTCGTCACTGGGGCTCCAGGCTACATCCTCACCCGCTTATTCGTCGAGGTCGACCCGACCTGCACGCAGGCCTCTGCAGGCATGGCGACTCTGAACTGGACTGACTCCGGTTCCGGCTTGGTCGTCGGGCAGGCTCGGATTTGGATTCCTGCCACCGTCACTAATCCTACCGTCGCGCAGTTGGCTTCCGTGGCTTCCTCCGGCACGGGGTACTGGTTCCGCAGCCGTAATGCCCTTTCCACCTGCGTAGTCACTTTGAATTCGACTCTTACAGCTGGCTCGGTTCGAGTTGCTGTAAACTACGCGCTGATCTCTCAGGACAGTTAACTTCCTCCCCTTTCTCCCCTATGAATATCCTTCTCATCGACACTTCGGCCTTTTTCGTGGACTTCGCTATGCGGGCCGAGGCTGAAGGTCATTCCGTGCGAGTCTGGATTGCTCCGGATGAAGTAACCGGCAAGCCTACTTCCATCGGGGATGGGCTGATCCACAAGGTCCCTTCTTGGCAAGGGTCGATGCAGTGGGCTGATCTGATCCTGGTCTCCGATAATTGCCGGTACATGCATCTGCTTGAAGGATGGCGGAATCGCGGATATCCGATTTTCTCTGCGAATTTGGAAGGTACTTCCTGGGAAATGGATCGGCTGAAAGGTCAGGAAGTCCTCGAACAGTGCGGGATTGAATGCCTGCCTTGCATTAAGTTCTCCAACTACGACCAGGCCATCGCCCATCAGCGGGCAAATATGGCCACCCGCTATGTCTGCAAGCCCTGTAAGGACGTCGACAAAGCTCTCAGCTATGTCTCCAAATCCGGCAAGGACATGATCTTCATGCTGGAGCATTGGAAGCGCACTATTAAAAAGCCCTGCCCGTTTATCTTCCAGGAATTCTGTCCTGGGGTCGAGGTTGCTGTAGGTGGCTGGATGGGCCGCAATGGCTTTCTCGGCTATGTGCTGGAGAACTTCGAGTTCAAGAAGCTGATGAACGGAGAACGCGGCCCCAACACAGGGGAGATGGGCACCGTGATGAAGTACGTGCCGATCAGTGAAAGTAAGCTGGCACAGGAATTGCTGATTCCGGTAGAAGCAGAGCTGATCCGGGCTGGCTTCACCGGTTATATCGACGTAGCAGTGATGATGGGAACCGAAGGCCCCAGAAAGGGGAAGCTCAACCCGCTGGAGTTCACCTCCCGGCATGGTTGGCCGCTGTTCTGCATTCAACAGGCTCTGCATCCACAGGTTGCTTCTTGGATGAAGGATGCACTGGAGGGTCGCGACACTTTCTGGCCAGATCCGTCGATCTGTGTTGGGGTTCAGATCTCCATGCCGGACTTCCCCCACCATTTCATGAAGGAAGAGCAGCTCTGTGGCTTCCCGATCTGGGGACTGTCGGAGAAGAATAGATTCAACTTCCACCCCTTTAATATGAAGCTCGGGGAGGGGATTGACGACGCTGGGAAGAAAGTCCCGATGATGGTCAGTGCTGGGAATGCGCTCTGCGTAGTCACGGGCACCGGGCCAACGGTGGAGTATGCGAAACGGCGTGCGTATGAGGCCGTGGACGGGTTGGAAATCCCCAACTCACCTATGTATCGTACCGACATCGGCGACCGATTGGAGAGCCAGCTCCCCTTGCTCCAAAAATACGGTTACTGCACTTCTTGGGTGTTCTAAATGTCGAATTTGAGCCCAGTCCCGCCGATTACTCCACAGGGGTTTTTAGACCCTGTATGGCCGAAGTGGTTGACTCAAGCCCGCGCGGCGATTTTGGCAACGATCACGGCAATTAAGATTGCTACCGCGAACGGTTTTGCTGGTGGGGTTGCGACTGTTAACGGCACGGCGACGATCACGCTGAACATCACAGTAGCTGGGATATTGAAGGGGGTTGGTGGCGCACTGGTGCAGGCTGTTGATGGGGTGGATTATTTATCCCATGTGACGCTGACAGGGGATGTGACCGGATCGAGCAACAGCAGCGATATTGTTGTGACGACTTTGGCTGCCTCAGGGGTGACTGCAGGAACTTACGGCAGTGCGAGCAGCATCCCTGTCGTTACGGTGAGTTCTAAAGGGCTGGTGACGGGGGCCTCTGTTGTTGCTGTGGCTCCGGTGCCGATTCTTGTTGGACCGACGTCTTCTCGACCTGCGGCTCCGGTTAATGGTACGCAGTACCTCGATACGACCCTGGGACAGCCGATCGTGGCTCTGAGCACGGCTCATTCGGGTTGGATCAACGCCGCAGGGGTGTCAGTTTAGTTTCCTTCCGCAATTACTAATTAGTAATCACGGTAGATAAAGGAGTTCCCAAGTGGGCCAAGGCAAAGCCGACTATTATGCAGATGGGCAGTGGAATTTCTACTGCGATCTCTGCGGCGCGAAGACCAAATCCAACGACAGCATGCTGACCTGGAACAATCTTCGTGTCTGCAGGCATCACAAGGAGATCCGCAATCCACAGGACTTTCTTCGTGGGGTGAAGGATGACCAAGCATCTCCGTGGACTCGGCCGGAAGTCTCCCCAGAAAACTTCGTTCCACAGACCTGCACGCTGAAAACCAGCAACGCAATCCCGCACTATGGCATTCCAGGTTGTGTTGTGCCTTCTCTGGTCAATCTTTCCTGGGTTCCTTCTGAGCCTGATCCTCAGTACGGCCCAGCCTGCACATTGGAAAGCTTAAACTCCATCCCAGGTTTTGCTTGGGCTGGCTGTTCTATTCCCTCTTATAATAATCTCGGCGCGGTCCCCACCGCCCTAGACAATTACGAAGGTATCGAGTAACTTACTGGAGCCAGTTATGGGCACACCTGCGCCGACCTTTCCACCCTTCATCGATTACAACCCGCAGACTCCGATCTCGGCTGCGTGGTTGAACGCAGTCACGCAGGCCTTATTCGGAGGCAATGGCGCGGGAAACACCCGCCCGACAACGAATCTGTACCTGGGGATGGTCTTTCTTGACCTAACCCTTGGGCCGCATGGGCAGCCAGTCTTCTTGGCTCAGATCACCCCGACCTCAATTTGGGTCAATTCCGCCGGAGTTCAAGTATGAAAAAGTTCCTTCTCGGGGCGATGTTGGCCCTTTCCGCGTTGAGTGTGAGTGCGCAGACTTTCACAGTCAACGCGCTGCAGATCGGTTCGTCAACGCTGGCCGGTCCTGTTTACCCGACAGCAGCAACGAACGCGATTCTGAAAACCTTCCCGTCGACGTTGGCTCCGATTGTCACTCGACTGGGGTTCACAACACAGGGAGATGCACCTCCGCTGAACTATGCGGCTACCTCCAGTCCTTGTTCCTTGAACAGCGGTGCCGGTGATAACGGCTCGCAAGTCCCCACAGCTGATGGTTTCTGCTGGATTGCACAATTTCCGGAAGGTCGGATCAATGTGTTGGAGTTCGGTGCAGATAAAACTGGCACCAACGACATCACAACGGCTGCGCAGAATGCCGCGAATCTGGGGAAGGTGGTGTACTATCCGGCAGGGACGTACAAACTCGCCGGGCTGCTGACCCTTACTGCTGGCGGCATTGTTGGTGATGGGCAAGAACAAACCATCATTAACAGTACGGACACCACGACTGGTAATGTCATCACGTACAGCAGCAACAGTGCGGGCAGCAACCCGACTGGTGCTCTGTTCGAGAAGTTCTTTCTTCAAGGAACTTTGACGAAAACCTCTGGTGCAGGCATTGTAATTACTGCGCCGACTGGAGAGAATCAGGGCAGCAAATTTACGAAGATTTCCGTCACAAACTTTCCCACTGAGATTTCGTTTGTTGCTGCATCGCACTGGAGTGTCGAAGATTCTCTCTTCGTCAACTACAGCAACGCTGGCATCTCCGTCAACAACACGAACAATGCAGACTCCGGCGATAGCCAGATCATTGGCAATGAGTTTGTGACTTCAGTGTCCAGTGGCAATAAGCTTGGCATTTTACAACTGTCGTCTGGCGGTCTCCGTATCATTGGTAACAAGATCAATGGCGGTAACTACGGTTACTTTATGGGTCTGACGGCCACGGCAAACACCAGCATCTTGTTGCTGTCGGGGAATAGCATTGAAAACCAGGCTACGGCTGCAATTGAGCTGTCCCGGAGCAGTGGTTCAGCGACCTATTCACTGATCTCTATTGTCAACAATGAGTTGGGTATCAATCCGAATGGCATTTCAACTGACGGTTCTGGAGCATTCAGCAATGTCACAGTTACAGGCAATGTTATTGGGCTGACGTCTGGAACTGGTTCAGGTATTTCCCTCTCGGCTGTAACACAGTTTTACGTCGGTGGCAACACGATCGGCGCGAATGGTGGCACTCCGACTGGTATTGGTGTCCCTGCCACCAGCTCCAACGGTAAGATTGGCAAGAACTCCTTCAGCGGATTCCCTGCTAACGGAAATATTGCCAACTCCAGCTCCACGACCTTCATCGATCGGGATACGCAATACATCACTGGTTCTGTAGCAACCAGTTCAGCTTATGGCCCGTTGTGGTCTGGCAGCACGACTGTGACCCTGCCGGTGGCTTATAACACTGCAGCTCAAGCTGTTTGCCAGCCTACCGGGGGTAATGCCGTTGGGGCAGGTTTCACCGCAGGCACCACAACTTCCATCACTGTCTTCGCTCTTGGCGCAACGAATGGGGGCACGGCAAACTTTGCCTGCCGAGTAGAAAGCACGTACTAAAAATCAGTCCGTTCCGGGGAAATTTATGCTGGATAATCAGGGCAAAACTTTCTGGGAGCTTGCTATTATGGGGGCCTTAATCGGTGTGGCAAAGTTGCTAGTCAGCAGTGAAGCCCTAACCCCAAGGGTTATTCTCGGTAGGTCACTTCTCGGCAGTGCTACTTCCTGTATCGCGGGAGTAGCACTGATTCGAATTCCCAACATAGACCCTCTGGCCTTGTTGGGGATGGGAAGTGCTTTAGGCATTGTCGGGCAGCAGTATATTGAAAAGCTGCTGCGGGCAAAGCTGAAGAAAACCTTGGAAAAAGGGGAGTGAGGTGGCAGATTTTGATACCTGCTGGAAGCTTCTGCAAGTTAACGAGGGTGGCTACACCGTCGATAACGGAGGGGCTACTATGTATGGGGTGACAGAGGCAACGGCGCGTCGGCACGGATACACCGGCGACATGCACGACCTCCCACTCACTACCGCTCATCAAATCGCGGTGTCGGAGTATTGGGCACCTTACAATCTGGATTCACTGCCTAATTGGGCAGCTTTCCAGATCCTCGACACCGTGTACAATGGGGGACAGCCCATCCGATGGTGTCAGCAGTTCCTGCATCTGAATGTGGATGGGAGGAACGGACCGCTGACCGCAGCGGCAATTGCTGCAATGAACCCCTGGGAGTTTTTGTGTAAGTTGAATGCAGCGAGACTGCAGTATATGTCGAGCTGTCATAACACAGAAGCAAATGGGGGCTGGATGAATCGAGTAGCAAGGAACCTTTTGCAAGGAGGATTGCGATGAGCGGAGCAGATGCAACTATGAGCGCCACGCCGAAGGCAGGCTGGCAGAGTACGGAGCTGTATGTGACCCTGGTCACGATGGCACAGCTGGCAATCCCGGCCATCCCAGCGGAGTATCATACGCTGATCGGTGCGGTGGGCGGTGTGTACGTGGCAGCGCGGACGTTGCTGAAGGCTGTCCATGCGCTGGGCTATGCCAAGTCCATTCCAGATCTTCCGGCCCTGCCGGCTGGTACGACCCAAACCCAGACGACGGTGACACAAGTCCCAAAGTCGTAACAGGAGTAGAACTGATGTGGAAATCTCTCAAGAGATGTTTGGCTGGTGCCTGCTTGGTGGGGCTTGTCTCTGCCTGTTCGTTGCTTGGTGCAGTAGCGCCGCAGAGCCCGAGCCAGAGTCTGGCGTATGCCTATGGTACTGTGGCCACGGTACGGCAGAGTGCCGCATCTGCGCTGCAGGCCGGGACGATCAACGTCGCTACGGCGCAGGCCATTCTGCAATATACGGATACGGCCAGAACGGGGCTGGATACGGCGGAGACGCTGCTGATCAGTGCTCCGGCCTCGGGGACGCAGCCGAATATCACGACTTATCTGAAGGCGGCGACTACTGCGCTAACGGCAGCGCAGAAGTTATTGCCGCAGCCCGCTTCGGCGTCTGTAGCGGCTTCTGCAGTGGTGGCGAAGTGATCGACTGCGGGAGCTGTGGGATGCCGATGTGGAGATGTAGTTGTGATTTTGGGGTTGTGCAACGGGAGAAGGAGCATGCCGCTGAAATCCGGGAGCAGCAAAAAGGATATTTCCAGCAACATCAAGACGGAAATCAAGGCAGGTAAACCGCAGAAACAAGCTGTGGCAATTGCCATGAGCAAGGCAGGCAAGAGCCGCAAAACCAAAAAAGGAGGTAAGTGATGGGTACGGTCGCAGACGCAATTTCGATTTTGCTGCAGTTGACGAGCACGCTGGCACAGGCTACGACGAACATCCAGACGATCTCGGCAATGATTCAGCAAGCACAAGCAGCTGGTCGCACGACGTTCACGGATCAAGAGTGGGCGAGCATTCAGAACATCGACACGGCAGCACGACAGGCGCTGATCAACCAGATCACGGCAGCGTTGCAGAAGTAGTTTTAAACCGGGATTACAACCGAGTAATCGCGGAAGAAAAAAGCCCCCGAAGTCTGGGGGCTTTTCTTATTGCATGGCCAGCTTTGATGCCTGCGGTTCCCATTTGCTGCACCACAGATCTTCCGGGTTGTTGATGATTGGGAAGCCCCCGAAGGGTACAGGATTCATCATTGGCTGTCCCCGCGAGGCGACGGTGGGCGGGCTGGGGATGAGAATAATAGTAACCTGCGGGGGGTTGTATCGGCAATCTCCTACAGCCCCAACGGCTTGAAAATGCTTGCAGGTTTTGCAGGTGGTTTCCATGATTATTCCTTGGGAAGTTCGTTGGCAGGTGCGATGGCCGGAAAGGGGGTTTGGATGTTTTCCCCTCGTGGGCCGGTGGGGAGTTTGACCCAACCGCCAGTACAGCCGGGGTGGAAGATCTTCTCTCCGACAAACTCAGAGATGACTTTAGCTGCCCCCCGCTGATTGGCAAAGATAGTTTTACCGCTCCAAGAGGGAGTGTCAGCACGAAGTTCGCATCGAGGCTGCCGGAAATTCTCGTACTGATACAGTTCCCCATCATCGCCAAGACCGAGGAGGGAGTTGGTGTCAGGGTTCGAATCGACTACGATTTGGATGATTTTCATTTCAGTTCCTGTTCTATCTACTGCGTTGGGGGAAGGAAGATCGCCGCACGTTCGTCGTCCTTAATAGTTTCCTTGCTCATTGCTGGGCTCCTTGCGAAATGGCGTGACGTACGATTTCGACAACCATTTCGATGCAATCAACCGGCAGGCCGATGCCATGCGCGTCGCAAATGCTCACCACGTCGTCATAGTCGAACGCCGCGCGCTCGTCGGGCTTAAGCGTTGGCATCGCTGCCCCCTTCGCGCTCGATCTCAGCTTTGCGGGCGGCCATATAGCCGGCGATGAAGCACGGCTTGGCGTGCAGACCGGGCATGCCGATGATGTGCTTTTGCTCGCCGAGGTAGACCTCGAATGCGTCGATTGCGCGAATCTCCGCGAATCCTTCATCCATCATCTTCTGCGCGGCCGCTTGCGCTTTACCGGCTGGGCAGACGTATCCGTCCTCGCCGTTCTGTCCGATGAACCCCAGCAGATGCTCTGCGCAGTTGCGCACGACGGGCGCGAAGTCGGCGATGTTATCGATGCCACTCAGGCTGTTATGTCCGATCGTGAGAATGTCGACGGCGTTGACGTTGACCGTCACGGCCCAGCCTTGAATTTCGTTGGGATCTGGGCGCTCGGCGGGCTGCGCTGCCGGCGTGATCGGCTGCTTCAGGTTCCACAGGAACGCGCAGAAATTCGCAACGTCAAGCGGATCACCTTTCTCAACGTGCTCGCGGAGCATGGCGGACAAAATCGACGGATAGCAGTGCTCCCAGCCGCCACGGCCTTTCGCGCGAGCCAACCTCAACTTCTCTTTCATGGCTGCCGCGAAGCGATCCACGGCAACGTCATCAGCGTGAGGCGCTGCCGCATCTGCGGCGACGGTTGTAGAGGCGCCGAGAGCTGCGTGGAGTGCTTTCGCGATTGCGCCATCACCTTCCGTTTCAAGGTCGGCCACTATTTTCATCAGTTCGTTGTAGTGCTTCTGGTTCATTTCTTCCCCCATTCGGGTGAATAAATATGCCTACCGGGAAACTCCCCGGCAAGTTTTAGTGCCCCTTTCGGGGCATGCGCTGACCAGATAACCGGATCAGCATGCGCTGGGTCAGGGAAAACTCGCACAGAAGTCCCAACCGGCACGTCGTAGTTGCTATCTTTCAGCTCTGCCATCCGGCGATGGATAGCTTCAATTAGCTCTTTAACAGGAACATCTTGCAGTTTTTGACTGTGGCATATGTTCAGCCGATGAAGCCGGTAGGTGGAATCTCTCCACATGACGAAGTAGCTATACATAAGGCTTTTCAGAATAAAGGTATTCTTGAATAGCTCGAATGGTCCGAAAGGTTAAGAAAAACTCTTTACCATTTAAGTAAATATGCCAGCGGCCTCGTTTCATTTTGATGTGATAGCGCTTCACTCTTTTAAAGTTGTTCGTATTGAAGTTCATTCGCAAGCTCCCCATGAAACATCACTATGGACAATACCCATTGGAATATAGAGCGGATCGGGGTACGGCACAACTACAGAGTTACCAATTCGAGCAATCTCTGCCAGGATTTCTTCCTTTCTTGAGGTCGGGAATTGTCCTACCAAACTGTCGTGCACTTGTAGAAGGATCTGCAGCACGTTTTCCGGGATTTGCTCCTCAATGGAATCCCAGATCCTGTTGATCAAACAAGCCACAGAACTTTGCGGAATGTCTGCAACAGCCTGATTGAAGATGTTGCCTTCAGCCTTGTCGAAGAAATAAACTCGATATCCGAACGCATTTTCGACATAACGTCGACCCTTCACTTGAGAAATCACTTCGTTGTGCCATTCTCGAATTTCAGGATTGATGCTGAAGTACCATTGTTGAATTTTTCTGGTTTGGTCGACGTCAAGCCCAATGCGAGGTGCGATACCCTCAGCAGTTCCGAGGTAGTGCGTGCCATGGCAGAGGCTTTTGAACATCCCGTATTCAGGAGATTTTTTTGATTTTGTGTCATCTTGGAAATACTCTTTCATGATTTCCACGTATGGCTTTTTGCCTTCCTTGAAGCACTTTTTCAGCCATGCGCAGCCTGATTCCCATGCTACGATACGAGCATCAGCAGAATCGAGGTCAATGTCGAACATGGTCATGCCCTGGTCAGGAATGAACAGTTCTCGGATGTTGGGCAATTCAAGAGAGTCTTCAAGGTCTCCCGTGTCCCCGCCCTTGGGGATGTTCTGCATATTCATTCCAGTGCCAAAGGCGTTCTGGGATGATGAGAATCGATAGGTATCCGTACCCGCAACGTTGTATGTGCAACGCATCCGGCGATCACGATCGAGCGGTGCGAGCACAAACGTGGAGTGAAATACCCCGAGGGAGCGTAGTTCGGAAACCTTGCGGATAATGGGCCAGAGAATCGGCTCTCGTCCGCCGATCACTCGCAGCGCTGCATCATTCGTGGTAACTCCCCCGGTTTTGCTGTGCAGGGGTTTGATCCCCATCTGCCGGTAGAAGAAATCCTGCATCTGCTTCGGGCTGCGAATGTTGAGGTCATAGCCGACAACCTCACGGATGAAGTTGTTGCGCTTGGTGGCTTCCTCTGTGAGCTGCATCGATAGTTCTCCGCGCTTTTTCTCATCTACGCGGACGCCCCGGATCATGGCCTTCAGGACACGATGACGCAACCGTTGCTGGAATTCATTGACCTTTTCAAGCTTCATCTGTTTCAGCACAGAACAAAGCACGAAGTAAATCGCGAGGGTCCGGCAGCTGTCGGTAGTGCAATACTCCCAATAGGTACGTTCTCCTTCGCCGTCTTCGCCTTCCTTCCAGCTGGTTCGATCGTCCTTCCAATAAAGATGATCCTCGCAATACATCGAAGAAAGAAACCCGAGGTTCTTCGGCATCACGGAGAAAGCCGAATGCTGCATAATCATCGTATCGGCGACGTTTTCTGGATTGGGGAGGACACCCCAATGCCGCTCTAAATACTGAAGATCGTAGTTGAAATTCTGCCCAATGAGCAGCACATTCGGATGCATCAGAATCTGACACATGATCCGAACAAGCGCGACTTCTTGCTCTACCGTCCAGAATCCTTCCGGGTGATGCAACGGAGCCAATTGGATACAAAGGCCTTCAACAGCAGTCCATGCAAAACTAATACAGGTAATATGTCCCCCACGAGTTTCGATATCGCATGCTGTAGGGAGCTTTTCAGGAGATGCCGCAATGCGACTAAGAAGACCATTTAATGCCTCAACCATCATGTGGAACTGGGGTGGGGAGTTATTTTCCGCGATTAATCTAGAGTAATCACGGTGAAAAAGTCCCGGAGTTTCACTGTTACGTTTGACACGCCGAAGATCATGAACCATCCAAGGCCTACGCGACCACTGCATGTGGATGATTTCATGACGCAGAGTAGGAATGACCTTATATCCTTCAAGCAAGGTCGAAGCCATGATCGAGCTACGGTAGTTGTAACTGGAGGTTTCGCCGGTTAAAGCAAAAAGAGCCAAGTCTCCGACAGTGCAGATCACATTCGGCTTCACCCGATCGATTTCTGCACGGAGCGCAATGCAGGCGTCGAGAAGATTCTGGGTGATGTATTGCCCCTGAAACCGGACATGCTTGTCCGTGATGTCTTTTTTCTTTTCTGCGATGAATTGCTCTCCAGGAAAAACCCGGCTTTTCATGACCATGGTCATGTAGCAGTCATCACGGCGGATACCAGCTTCCTGCAGCATCTTTGTCAGCTCAAAGCCCCCACCTCCGATGAAAGGCTCCCCGCGACGAAGATCTAGTTCGTGGGGGCTGTCCCCGACGATCATGATCTTGGCGTTGCGTGGGCCTGAGGCTGTGATGGTAAGTGCGGCCATCTGAAATCCTATTTACGTTGTTTGCGTGGAAACCAGGTTAATTTTATCTCGTTTGAGCCCACATGCTCAAGCCAGGCTTCACAGACTGTAACGGTTTCTCCACCTGCTATTACCTCGCAAGTGATGCCTGTGTTTGCGGGGCAGCTGGAGCAAGGCTCGGCGGTGCCGAAATTGCTTTCCCACTGCCCCACAACGATTGACATCCCTAGACAGTGGCCTCCACCGAAGCGGTGGGGGAATGGATAAGCAGCACACAAACATGTCCATTCCCCTTTCCTTACTTTGCGGTGGGTTGCCATGATGTCGAGCAGCAGTCAGAGATGATTCTTCGGCTGAGATTCCGGACGAAAATCGCTTTCAGCCTTTGCCTTTCCGATAGGAAATAATCCTTCGTCACATCGGGATCAGCCATTGTCGGGAAGGCCTGAGTGATAACTACCTTATCCGGCTCCCATTTCAGACATCGAAAGAGGTTGCTTTCCATTTCATCCTCCCAAGGTTTTGAGTTCGTTGAGCAGAGCCGCACCTTGCTCCGTGGCTGAGGGGGCCGCATCGAGGGATTGAATCCGCTGCAGGCACAGGGCGTAGTACTCCGGATTCATCTCCAGGCCGGTGGCTTCAACCTTCAGAGAGTTCGCAGCGGGGAAGATCGTACCGCTTCCCGCAAAGCTGTCGAGAACTTTGTCGCCGGGCCTGCAAGTCCGCTTAAGCAGATCCACGAAAAGAGCCACTGGCTTTTGTGCACCGTGGGACATATTGGCGTCTGCGAAGGCAGTGATGACATCCGGGTAGATTCCGAGGGTTTTTCTACGGCCTTTGACTGCATAGAGGATCATCTCCCATTGTCGACGGGGACCATGTTCGGGATGAGGCACCCGACCGGAATTAGGCTTCGTGCAGATGAACGGGGTGCGAGTTACCCACCAGCCAGCACCCTGCATGATAAGCTTCAACTCATGGAAGTTATCAATGTCGCAAAACACATACGCATGGGCTTCAGGCTTGGCAACACGATAAGCCAGTGGTGCCCATTGAATCATCAAGGACTTCCAGCTTTCATAGTCATCCTTGTAATGGTGTTCAATGCCTGTGAGTTTGCCACCACCATCGCCGAATGAATCAGCCCCCATGCCGTAGGGCGGATCAGTCAAGACACAGTCAAACTGTTCGGGATCCGCTGCCAGCATCCAGCCGAGGCAGTTGGTGTTGAAGAGCTTGTGGATGTCGGATCGGAAGTCCTTACCGATCCGCTGCGCTAGTTCGATGTTCTTCTTTTGATCTTCCAGCTTCTTCAGGACTTTGAAGGCTTCATCGGCAGTCTTAGCTTTGGCTACCTCCGGGACGTGGAGATATTTGCTGACAATGAGGTCTTTCCGGACTGTGTTTTGGAAGTTCCCGTCGGAGCGGCCTTTGACTTCAGTGGCGGTATCGGCGACAGTGTGAACCCGCCCTTCTGCTTGGGCTTGCTTGCTGCGGAGGGAATGCAGCCGTGACAGGGCGTTGCTGCGCTCTTGCCAAGTCAGATCCTTCCGCTGGAGGTTTTCATCCAGTTCGGCTTCTTCAGCTTCCAGTGGGCTGAGTTGTCCGAGGGTGACATAAGGGATCTGATCGCCGGGAACAATCTCCCCATTGAATCGGATGTCCCCGCCGAGCATGCGCACTTCCTCGATAGCGCGGAGACGGCGCTCGCCCGCGACGAGGACCATTGCCCCGTCTCGTTCGCGGAGGACTACAGCATGCATCAGCCCCTTGGAGCGGATTCCCGATGCCAGCTCCGCCAATGCCTGCGGTTCGAATTCCTTCCGCTGGCGATTAGCATCGATGACGATTTTATTGCGTTCGATAAGTTGAAGTGACATAGCGATGTGGTGTAGACAGAACGGCTGTGGAGGGTCTCAGTGCAAAACCCCGCCGAAGCGAGGTTGGGGGGGGGGGCTTTAAGGTTTACGGTCGGATGTTGGCTGGCACCTGGCACAGCACTGCGAGGATGAATCCGACCCACCATCCCCAACTGGCATTAAATTTCACCAGAAGCAGAACTGCGATGAAGAAGCCGATCACGAAGTTTTCCTTAAAATGCGGTTCAAGGAATGACAGCCCCGAAGGGCTGCCACGTTTTATTCGTCCTGCCCTTTAGGCAGCAACGACTGCACGGACATCTGCGAACTTGTTTTCCGCATCCTTCGGATCGTCACGATGCGCGACCTGGATCTTCGCCGTGCGGCCCGGAAGCTGGTTGAACGAGAACGCAACCGACGGATCGTTCAGACCGAGAGCTTCACGCAGACGACCGAGGCCGACGTTCTTGCCTTCAGCCACATCGATGCCGCCGGAAGCGTCGAGGTCGAGGAAAACTGACTGACGAACCGAGAGATTGTCGCGGCCGGCTTGTGCCTTGGCATTGTCATCTTCGACCAGCCAAGTCACGTCAAGAACGATCGAGGTACGGGCACCGCCGTCTTGCTGGATTTGGCGTGCTCCGACCTTTTCGATCACTGCAAACCAATCACCTTGCGGGCAGGGGATGATCTTGGTGGAGTTGGAACCGGAAACGGTGGAGTTCAGGAAGGTATCGGCATCAAAGCTCATGGTAAATCCTTTCAGGTTTAGGTAGGTTGACCGGTGGTTGCCGGTGAGTAAATAGTAGAAGAAACAACCCCAGGAAACAAACACATTTACCGAAGAGAACGAGGGGTTAGACGCTGGTCTTCGGGGTTATTTGCCGGGATTAATGCAGAGTAATCCCGGCGGGAAATACAATCAGGCTTCCTTCAGAGTCGCGGTAAATCTCCCCCCGCGACCATGCCACTTCTTGAAGATCGGGCCGAAGTCCGGGTTTTGTCCTGCCTTGATAGGCAGGTTTCGGGTTTTCACATCTGCCTGCCCATTGCCAGTATCCCAGGTGAATTTATCCCCCTCCCGGACGGTCAAAATCACGTCAGAGAACATAGCCGGAAGCTTCGGGGCGAGCTTTGCTCCCAATGTCGACACCATCAGCTTAATTCCCCCCAGCACCTCATCCTTCTCCCGCTCGACGTGAGCAATCATGATGAAATGGCACTTGCATGCATCCGTCCAGAGCCGGACGATCTTCTCGATCTGATCCTGTGCGATGCCCCAATCAGAAACGTTTTTGACTGGTTTGTTGCCAACAACAAGCGACATTGCCATCTGCGCCAGCCCGGCCATGCCATCGACAATCAGGCATCGATTCGGCCCCCATTCATCGACACAGCCGAATTTCTGCCCGGTACGGTCATCCGGGAAGTCGTTCAGCACTTCCAGCATCGATACAAATCGGTTGTGCTTGCTTCGGTTGGGGTCATTGGTTTTTGCTAGAGTGTCCAGCGACATCGTGTTGATGCGCTTAGCCCCTTCGAGAAGGTCTTTGAAAGAGGCTTTCGCAGAAGCGAGCTGATGCCAGTGGAGATTCTCCGGGATGGGAAGCCCTTTGTCTTTCCAGGCGCCGAGCAAGGTTTCCAGCCCCGGCTCTAGCCCGAGGTAGAAAAATTCACAGTTCGGGGTGGAACTCACCGCCGTGTGCAAGCTGTGGGTTTTGCCGGTTCCGCTTGGCCCCATCAGCATGACATTGACGCCATTGAGTTCAGAAGCGTCACTTACTGGGATTGGGCTGTTAATAATTTCATTCATGGTCTTTTTGAGCCTTTTCTAAGATTTCGGCGAAACTGCCGAGCATTGCAGAACGGATGACACTGGAGCCGAATCGGTGCTCTCCATTCAGCGGAACGGCAGTGTTTCTCAGGGAATGCTCAATAAACTCCCTGTCACCTACGTACTCAAGAATTCGGATAATTCTGACAATGTCGGGCATAGCCCCTCCAGAAGGTCTAGATGTAAAAGCAGCTCCCTTCGCAGAACTGCCTCAGGTAAAATTTCGTAAAGCTCCGGCTCCCAATTAAGAATCAGAGAGCCGGGGACGACGAAACGACTCGTGCCGGGGTGGCGTTCGCAATACCCTCCGATGATCCGCCATTCCCGACTAGAGCCGTCTACCGGCATACGCGCCCATAACTCCCCACACGTCGGGCAAAACATTGCATAGGGCTGTGGCTGCTGCACCTCCGCATGCACAAACCGGAGGTGGTCTTCGGCAGAGCCGAGGTAGGTGTTGCCGAGCCAGAAGTGGCGGAGGTAGGGCATCAGACTTCTCGAGTGTAAGATTTCATTTCAGGGAATCCTCTTCGATCTGCTCCATGTATTGGACAATCCTCTGCAAATCTTCCCTGCTAAAATCTCCGTCCAGTATTGCATAAAGCTTACCTAATCGGTCCGGAGCAAGTGAACTGGTGTAGGCGGAAATGTAGGCATAACCACCAACAGGGGATTCTTGCAGAGCACTGTTGGCGTCATTGCAGTCTGCCGGATGAATCATTTCTATCTCCTAATGGCACCACCCTGAAAGAAGGCTTCGAAGTCTTTCACAGCAGCCCCCTCAGCTCTTCACCCAGCGCTGCGCTGTCCCCACTCATGCCGTAGTTCAGCTCCGGCGCGGGTGGGGCTCCTTCCGGTCGGACATGCCCCCACTTCTTCTCGTAATCAGCCACGGAGATTTCTTCCCGCTCTAGTGGATCCCAGACTTTTTGCATGAAGTGGGCCGGGAGCCATTCTTGCGGGTCGCGGCTCTTGCACACCCGTTGGAACTGACAACCACCATACTCCGTGCAAGCCCCATCGAGGTCAAAATCCCAATACCCTTCTTCCCAGCAGCGGATCATCCGTTGGATATCCCTGACCGTTTGCTTCTCCCACCGCTCGATTTCATGAGGCGCACGGTAGGTAGGGACTTCCAAGGTGTCGTACTTGGTTTTCAGGATCGAAATCCCCCGGACAATGGTCCCCTGCGGCTTTATGCCTTGCTTCATCAGCGCCCAGTTATATCCGGTGAACTGGCTCCGAAGCTCCCACTGACGCGACCACGTAGCGCCTAAGCTTGAAGTGGTTTTTTCATCGTAGTTCCAGACGCCGGTAGCGTGTCTCCTGGCAACCATGTCGGACCGGCCAGTGTAAAGAATAGGATGGCCGGTGACAGGATGATTAACAGGCAGGGGTTCAGCAAAACTGAACTCAATACCGCGCTTGCCGGATGGTAGTTCGATAGGCTCTGCACCATCACCCCCCAGAGGGTAGTTGAATAAATAGAACTCAAAAGCACCAAGCATGCGTTCGAGGGATTTGGCTGATTCTGCAGGGCAGTCGAAATCCCCGTAATGCTTGGTCAGGGCAATCATGCCTTCAGCTTCAGCATCAGAGGCGGATTTGCCTTCGACGTAGAAAACCTCTCGGGCGCGTTCGATGGCTGCGGCAAAGGCCCCGCCCGCAACGAGATGCACGGACTTTGCGACGGGCTTCCAATGCTCAACGTAGGAAAGGGAGAACTTCTGCGGACATGCGCGGAAGGTGGCGAGCAGGGTGCTGTCGACGGTATGAGGGAACATCGGGCGATAGGGTTGCATACTTCATCCTTTCCAGTTAAGGGACTGCGTGATAAGCTCCTTCATCGCGACGATAGCGGGAGTACGCATATATTGCCGGTTTGCGGACAGCCACGCACGAAGGGCATCCGAGGGTGGGGTTTGCGTCAGCTTGGTTTGGATTTCCGGAGGCTGCGCCGTGCAGACAATGCTCCCATAGGCTCCCCCAACGTAAACAACCTTCTCCATCCCCCGCTTCACCATCGACTGCATCTCTTCCATCGACCTGGCCATGATGCCGCCAGGGTTGTTTTCGAGGAATTGTTTGTAGACGGCAGCTTGCAGCATCTCCGGGCAGCTGTAGTGTACGTATGCGACGTCCGGGCATTCGTCTGCGATGAGTTGGGCAATCTCACCCCAACGAGCAGTTTCCACCCACATGTCCTTGGTCAGCCACTGGAGGTCGAAGTCTGCGACGGTCTGGCGATCACGGTCGAGGGTGAGGCGGCCAGGCTTCATATCGTAGGAGAACTTCAGCTTCGTAGCACAGACGAATAGACCGCCGACATAGAGAGCAGGTTGTTCTTCCTGGAAAATCTGACCTTTACTCGTACCAATCTGCTGGGGGACGGCCTGCCGCATGAACAGGAAGCTGCTCTCCAGAGCCTCCTTCTGATCTTCCGTGATACCTTCGATGATGTATTCCAACCCCTTCAACGCATGCTCGATGATGCGCTCTTCCCGAACAGCGAAAATCTCCGTATCGAACTGCTCCGATTGAGTGAAGCAGGGAGTCCAGAGCTTGTCGTCATTGAGCATCTTGATGGAGACACCCAAACGGCACAAGACGAGAAGGGCGAGTTTGAAGCCTTCACCAAAGGCTCCTATCTTGCCCGAGTCGCCGCGCTTGGAGGTTTCTCCCAGGACGAGACAGGATGCAGGGAGACGGATATTCGGGCTAGAGATGGTGAGGGTGTAATACCCTTCAGTGGTGCCGTTGGGATGGGGAGAGCGATTCAGTTTCCAATCCCACTTCCCACCGTCGATGGCATTCTGGAAGAGTTCGCGGACAGCCTCCACGAACCCCCAGCCACTGACGTAATCCCGCTTAAGGGGCAGCTCATAGAGCTTTTTACGATCAAACATGGCTGGGTGCTCCTTACATGTCAGCCCATTCGAGGGGCAGTTGGAGATCGAAGGTCTTGTAGAGATGCTCCACAGCGCGCTTCAAGATCGCCTGCCGTGCTCGCAGGATTTCTTCTGGTGCCCGGTCCAGGCTGGGGAGCTTCAACTCCAGCTGCCGGAGAGCGTCCTTGACATTACCTTCGGTCACCTTAAAGCCGAGGGCGTCTTCAATGACCGTCATGGCTTGTTGCAGGGAGATGCCGGGCGGGAGCGTTGCGCAGTTGCTGGAAAGCCAGTTGTAGAGCTTGACCAGCTGAAGGGCGCCGAGGACGTTGCGCTTCTGAGCCGGGAGAACATTAGCGTACTTCGCGGAGCCTTGAATGTCTGCCATGATAAGCCTCTGAAAAAAAGAAAGAGGGGGCCGCATGCCCCCAGGGGACTCACTTCGCGCCGAGCAATGCGACGAGCTTTTCGCCTTCTTCCGAACCATCCAGCCCAGAGAGCAGCTGCTGGCGGAACGAGCGGCGCAGGTTGGACTGATAGGCCTGCTGCACGAGCTGCTTGATTTCCTTGTTCTTGAGGATGTTTTGTCGATGTTCGGTGAAGTCGAGCTTCTGGATGACCCAGCGAAGCTCGTAGGGCAGGCCGGGGTCGATCTTGACGGTGTCATGAACATCACAGACTACGGCGACCTTCATCTGATGGTTGTATTCGACGAGGACAGCATCGCCTTCCTTAACATTGAAGTTGGTGACATAGTTGTAGTACTTCTGCTGACCTACCTCGATTGCGTTTCCGACACTCGCATCGAGGGAGGTCAGATCCTCATCGGCAAAGCCAGTGCCGTTGGTTAAGGCAACGTAGATAGTACGGGTATCTTCACGGAGAAGTGCTGCAATGTTGATTTCGTGGGCCATGAAAAACTCCTAAGTGCGGTTAGGGAAACTACGTTAAATGCCGAGTTCTTTCAGCAGGTCATCCGAGTCGATATCTTCCGGCTTAACTCGTTTGGGCTTTGCGGCCGCGCCAGCCTTCGCGCGGGTTTTAGGCTTCGGCGTATCGAGTTCAGCACGTTCTTTTCGGATGGCTTCAATTGCCAGTTTCATCTCTTCCACAGAGATGGTGCCGGCTGCACAGGCCTGCCGCCACTGAGAGATGTTTTCGTTGATGAAGGTGGAGGTCACAGGTCAATCTCCGGATCGTAGGTTTTCCAGTCAGCCTGCAGCTGAAGAACCCACTGGTCGATGAGAAAGCTTTTCGGCGGCACGACTTCGACAAGAGCTTTCAACAGCTCCGCCAAGTCATCATGCAGCTTCTCGGGGATGAGAACAAACTTCACCCCGTCGATAACTGCTTCTTTCAGATGATGCATGGAATATCTCCACAGAGTGGGTGAGGGGTTTTGCACCGGGATTAATCAATAGTAATCCCGGCGGGAAACTACGTCAACACAGTATCACGCCAAATACAGACACTTCTTCGCCCGGGAAACTCCGACATACAGGCACTGAAAAGCCTCGACTCGGTTTCTGTTGTACAAAATATCTTGGAAATCGACATACACATTCGTATACGTGCTGCCCTGACTCCGATGTGCGGTCAGTGCATAGGCAAAGCGAATGTCGTGGAAAATCTCCTTCATCTCCCAAAACCGCTTCCACAGTCTCGGGTTGCCTCGGGCTTCATGCGCGAGAAGTTCGCAGTCGTTGTCGAACTGCTGCCTGCTCACCGGATGGCAAACCAGCAACCGGACAAGCCGGTTATCTTCCGTCCGCACGGCCAGCTCCAGCGCATGATATCTTGGTTCCAGGGGATGCTTACATTCCAGCACATTCTCAACGACAGCTTCATCATCCGTCGACATCAGCACCACATCCCCACGCTCGCATGGTCCTGCGGCTACAATTCGATCTCCGACCAGATAAGCCCCCGGCTGTGCTGCTGCCCCATAAATTGCGCTCCGGGCAATCTGGTTGTATTCGTCAACCACCTTATTCCGCCAGGAAATGATTTTCGATGTGCGTCCATCAGCAAACTCTCCGCGCTCTGCAGCGGCAAAAATTGCCTTGCGGAATTCCGGTTTGCTGATCTTCCAGACCCCCTCCCCATTGGCGTTGTCGGATTTGATGGTGATCGAAGGTGCCGGATGCCAGATCGCATTCC